>Ga0180432_10001443_pt1 | contig 37590 bp, 33 predicted proteins | sample SS_ome_10_FD_132414 | JGI IMG/M metagenome (GOLD analysis project Ga0180432, IMG submission 132414) | Hypersaline lake sediment archaeal communities from the Salton Sea, California, USA - SS_1_MS_2 metaG | ecosystem: Environmental > Aquatic > Non-marine Saline and Alkaline > Hypersaline >... | reverse complement strand
CGATCAGGTAATACGTGAGGTATTGCTTTTTCCCTGCCTGGCGGGAATAATCGTCAAATTTCTTTTTAAAGGATAGCATGTCTTTCATGCTCGGCTTGCCCATCAGCCGCAGAATATGCTCTTCGCTGTGCTCTGGCGCCAGCTTCAACTGCCCTGATACGTGATGGGTTGCGATTTGCCGGATGTATTGGTCTCCATGCTTCGCATCCGCTATCACCAGATCGTAGCGGATGCCGGAGCTGACAAACACTTTTTTTACGCCAGGTATTTTTCGGATACTTTTCAGCACGTCCAATTGGTACAAGTGGTTTGGTTTTAACGCGGTGCAAACCTCTGGGTAGATACAGCGTTTATCCTGGCAGGCGCCCTGCTTTAATTTAATCGGGCACTCAAAGCCGTACATATTGGCAGTTGGTCCGCCCACATCCAGGATATATCCCTTAAAATCAGGAAGTTCGGTGAGGACCCGCACCTCTTTCAGGATCGATGCTTTGCTGCGCCAGCGCACCGTGCGCCCTTCATGCAGGGCGATCGCACAGAAATTACACTCACCATAACAACCATACTGCGTGTTCACCGAAAATCGGATCGTCTCCAGCGCGCGCACTTTTCCATGGCGCGCGTCATGCGGATGCACGGCAAGCGTATAGGGAAGATCGTAAACCGCGTCCATTTCCTGTTGGGAAAGGTATTGCGCCGGAGGATTTTGCACCAGCCAGCGATCCCCATGACGCTGTGTGAGGCCTTCTGCAGTCAACGGGTCATTATTCTGGTAAAAAGCATGGAACATTTCAATGAAAGCATTGGATTCTTTGGACACAAGTTTGTATTCTGGCAACGCCAGATAGTCTGCCGGCGGTCTGCTGGCAATATAACACAACCCATCAATTGCCTGAACATCGTTACCGTCCCGCAACCCATCTGCCAGAGCGGTTACGGTGCGTTCCGCCATGCCATATACAAGATAATCCGCTTTGGCGTCAAACAAAATCGAACGCCGTACAGCATCATCCCAAAAATCATAGTGAGCGATGCGGCGCAGGGACGCTTCAATTCCCCCCAGGACAATGGGTATATCGCTATTGGTGAAGCGCTGGATCAGATTGGTATAGCGGATCACCGCTCGGTTCGGACGGCGGTCATTCTTTCCGCCAGGTGTGTAGTCATCCCGATAGCGCTTTTTCCGGCTGGCAGTGTAATTGGCAACCATCGAATCAATACAGCCGCCCGTCACACCCCAAAAAAGGCACGGTTCTCCCAGGCATGTGATATCTTCCGGTTTGTCCAGGCCAGGTTGGGCAATGATGCCAACGCGGTACCCAGCGGCTTCTAGCACACGCCCAATCACAGCCACTCCAATATATGGGCTGTCAATGTATGCGTCACCCGTTACCAGGATCACATCAAGCGCGTTCCATCCGCGCTGTGCCATTTCCGCTTTTGTGCTGGGGAGAAATTCAGATTGCATTATTTAACATTCTAATGGTTTTTTTATAAGAAGTGCGATTGTGAAAAACTAATCCGTGTGCTACTAGCGGGATGATCATCTGGACTGCATTAATTCATCCAGAAATCTGGCTGGTCCATCCTGGGCGCACGCCCTGATGATCAAATCTGCACTGGCAGCTGCTGCCGGAGATGCGTCAGCGACGGCAGCGCCCAATCCAGCTGCCTGCAGCATTTCCACATCGTTGTCATAATTACCGAACGCCATGACCTCGTTCATTGCAGCGCCCAGCTGCGAAGCGATCCTTTCAATGCCGGTCACTTTACTGATCCCTTTCGGCATTACTTCCAAAAGCATCGGGCTGGCATGCAGCAGATCCACAACGCCATGGAATGCTTCTCGAAAAATAATCTCCATATCAAACAAATTCTGGCGGTCATACGCGTCAACCACCAGGCATTTATTGACCGCTCCAAACTGGTCGCGTACCGCGTCCCAATCACTGGCCTCAATTAACCCTTCGGAGACATCGTTATAGACTTGCAGCACATTTTCAGTCAGCGTTTTTAAATAGATAGAGTCATCGATATACATGACCAAATCTTTGTTATGCTGTTCCGCAAGAGCCACTGTCTGCACTACCTTCTCTCTCGGTAGGACATGTTTCTTGAAGAAATTTCCGTGGCGGTCTTCCAAAATGCTGCCGTTGGCCAACACCATCGGCAGGTCAATTTCTAATTCATCCGCAAGCGGCTTCATGCCGGGCAAATTCTTGCCAGTTGCCAGCGTGTAGCCTAACCCTGTCTCTTTCAACCGCATCAGGACGTTGCGCGTATATGCCGTAAGTCGGCCACTATCTCCCAGCAAGGTGCCATTAATATCAAAAACGAATAATTTATAATTGGTCAACCGGATAATATTTTTCATTTCACCTCGTTGTGTGCATCAATATCCCACGATTGGTATACATCATCCTCCAATCGTGGTCGGGTAACCATATGCAGCGATCCATGAGCGCAATTCCTCAATGCGTGCGTCACCATCTTCTTTCAAACCCTCCAGAGGGTAATCTAAGCCCAATTGGGCATATTTTCCCACACCATAGCGATGATAGGGAAGCAGGTCAATTTGTATGACATTCGGCATAGTTGAGACAATACGCATGCGGTTTTCAATGTCTTCCCGGCTGTCGTTCAAACCCGGCACCACGACCAGGCGGATGATCACCGGCACATCCTGTTGTGCCAACAGAGCCGCGTTGGCCAGAATCAGGTCATTTTCCCGACCGGTCAGCATGCGGTGCAGCTTTGGGTGTGCGGCTTTCAAATCATACAGCACCAGGTCAATACTGGCTAACACTTCTTCAAAACGGCACCAGGAGACATCCCCGGCTGTATCCAGCGCGGTGTGGATGCCATGTAATTGCAATTCTTCAGCCACTTTCCTCAAAAATCCTGACTGGTAGAGCGGTTCACCACCTGAAAAGGTCACCCCACCGCCAGAAGCCTGGTAAAAAACCTGGTCTTTCAATAGTTCTTCAGCCAGCTCATCCACACGCACATACCTGCCGACCAGTTCCAGGGCATTCTGCAGGCATTCGTCCACACATTCCCCACAGCCGGAACATAGGTCACGATCAACCGTTACGCCTTGATCTTTGTCCAGCGTAAGGGCTGAATGCGGGCATACTTTAACACATTCCCCACATCGCACGCAGCGACCTGAATGATAGAGGATATCCGGCTGAGAACGGATTAATTCAGGATTGCTGCACCACAGACAACCCAACGAACATCCCTTGAAAAATACGGTATCGCGAATGCCGGGACCGTCCTTGGTGGAGTATTTCTGAATGGTTGATATGAATCCGATATCGGGGTTATAAAGCGGCATAACTGGCTAATTATATCGCTTCCCGAAAATTAGAATCCTTGCTGTTCCGTGCGGTCAATGATCGCGTCCTGCACTTCCGGCATCAACGAAGTGAACAACGCGCAGTAACCTGCCACACGTACCATCAGATCCTGATGTTTTTCGGGATTGTATTTCGCGTCGCGCAATTCCACAGAATCAACAATGTTAAATTGGATATGAAAATTTCCGAGCAAGCGGTTGGCTTCCAGGAAGGCAATGAATTTTTCCAAATTCTTCTCTCCTTCCAATACACTGGGTGCAAATTTCATATTCAGCAACTGCCCGCCGGCCATTCGTTTATTGGGCAGCTTGGAAACAGATTTCACCACCGCAGTCGGCCCGTTCTTATCCGCCCCCAGGCACGGGGATGCGCCTTCATTGAGCGGCTGGCCTGCATAGCGCCCGTCTGGTGTTGCCCCCACGTCCATGCCATACGGCACATAGGAAGATATATTGGACGTCGACATAGTGTATCCACAGCCAATCGGTCCTTTTCCAAATCGTTCATTTTGATAATCCGGCAGAAGTTCTAGATAGGATTCATATACGCTGGCGGTCAGTTCATCAACCACATCGATATCATTGCCAAATTTTGGCACAGCCTGCGCCATTTTGCACAGCCGCTGATAATGGTCCCCTTCCCAGTTTTGGTCAACTGCGCCACGCAATTCCTGGAAGGATACCTTCTTTTCATCAAACACCAGCTGTTTGATGACCATCAATGCGTCGCCGATAATGGACGTCCCAATGGTGGATTGAGAAACAAAATCAAATTCGCCGCCGCCATTTTTGAGCGTTTTCCCTCGCGCCAGAGATGCGTCAACCAACGCGGACCCAAACGGATCTGCGTCATGTTTTTTCAATGCGCGGTCGCAAACATGATCACTTTCGACAGCCAGATCAGTATAGAATTTCAAGAACTTCTTCCATGCCTGCCAGACCGCGTCAAAACTTTCAAAATCCACACGGCGTCCTTCCTTACCATTAACGGACATCAGCTGAATGCCCGATGCTGGATCCACGCCATTATTCAGCACAATTTCAAGAATTTTGCCAAAGTTGATATACGTCATGCCAGTCGCGCGGTGGCCCCAGCGGCCCGGAATGGCTGTTTCCACACAACCCATTGAGGCATAATCACGCGCTACCTCTTCCGGCAAACCCAGGGTCATCATGGCGGGTATCACCGTCTCATCCGCAAACAAGGAAGGCATCCCGAATCCTTCACGGATTAACTTAGCGGATTCTCTTAGCAGGCGCTTTGGTGAATCTTTCCAATACCGGACGGAGAGATTGGGTTCCGGCAGCCGGTTGAGGTCCATCGCCCACAAAGCCAGATAACTAAGATCGTTGGTCCCATCGCTACCATCTAGCCGCATGCCGCCGACCATCAGGTTGGAATACAGGGGATACCCAACGCCAAATTCAGTATGATCCCAGGGCCGCACCTTATTGAGGGTGTTCATTTTGATAAAAAACAGTGCGGTTAATTCCAATGCATCTGTTACCGATAGGTTGCCTGCCGTGCGATCCCTAGTGTAATATGGGTATGCGTATTGATCGAAACGCCCAAAGGAAAATGAATGACCGTTACTTTCAATCATCATGATCAAATGGCAGTAGTAAATAACCTGCAGCGCTTCGTGATAGCTATCAGCTCTCCCGTGCGCGATTTTACGGTTGACGGAAGCGATCATTTCCAGTTCCGCTTTGCGCTGCGCATCCTGACAAACAGCCGCCTTTTCCAGAGCAAGCTGCGCGTAGCGGTTGATAAAATGCATCACAGCACCCATGGCAATCTCAACGGCTTGATAAAAATCCCGTTGTTCCTGGCTGAGGCTGCCCTGTGCAAGGTGCGCAGCAGCCTGGTGCCGCAATCCGGAAAAGCCGCTAGTCAGGACTTTTTCATGGTTGGGAATGATATGGCCATCTCCTGACATGGAAATGCCGCCCCGGTGGATCACATTCTGCTTCTCTGCCTGCATATTCGTTTCGGAAATATTTTCGTACACTTCTTCCTGGTGGGTTTTGCCTTTCCAGAAATACTGGATACCGCGCAGCTTTTGCTTGTCTTCTTCGGTGATAGAGAAAATATCTCCGCTGCGCTGGTCAAATTCGTCCAGTTCTTCAATTACCCAATCAATGGAATATTCCGGGAAGATGGGAGCTGCCCGATTGCGGCTGGCTTGATTGCCAACGATCATTTGCCCTTCTTCAATATAAATCGTCATCGCTTCCAGTACGGCTTTCAGCGCTTGTGCCTTCCGCAGGACATATGGCTGTCCCTCGGTTTCAGCGTAAGAAGATGTCACCAGCATCGCGCGTTCCGGGCAGATCGTAGGAATGGCCTCTATCAGGTCTTTTCGAACCTGTTGTACGCGCGGAAAACCCTTTCCGCCAAATTCATACGCCAGTTTCTCAATTTCCTGATTTTCGCGTTGGTCAATCATTTGTCGAACAAACGCCATCGCAGCTCCTTGGAATCGGTACGCAATATTCTTAGTCCATTATATCGGATTTTAGGCATTCTTTTTTACAAAGAAATTCCCACGTACATTAAACCAATTCTTGCCCTTTCCAATTATTCAAAAGCGGTCAATTCCATCGAATACGCCAGTTCCCCTTCGTTTGAGGCACTTTTCACCAACCCTACATCGCGTACGTACCAATCCGTAAATTTCAGCGGCGTTTCGGTTTCAACGCCCATCACCGATAGGACCATCTTTCCTGTTCCATCTACTCGGTACGCTTCCGGATAAGCTGCCGCTGGAACTGAAATTGGTTCAATCGCGGAGATCGTGTGGGTAAGATTGATGTTCCCGTCCGCCGTGATTTCTGCGCCTGACGCTTGAATCACCGTCCGAACAGTATAGGCCATCTCCCAGGCACGCCCCGGTTCCCAGGCTTCATCTGGTGGAAGCAGGGTGCCATCCACATCCAGCGTCTCAAACTGGATGTCTCCCATACCCGCCAGGTTCATGTTGGCGAATTGATTGGACAGAATACCATCCTGCCTGCAGGTCCAGCCCACCTCATTGGTCACGCCAGAGAAGGACTGCACCGCCGTGAAGGAATCCTCTTTTATGTCTCGGAAGGTAATGGAATATGGGTTCACCTCCCCACCGCCAGAGATTTCATAGTACCAGGTTCTATCACTACGTAGCGGAAAAAATTCATTATCACAAAAACCTACGCCCTCGGTTGTCCCACTTTCTGTGGAAAGTTCAATTTCTTCAATTTCCTCCAAAGGAATATCTGCATCCGATGATTGTGGCTCTTCCGCAATCATTTCCGTTGGCACACCGCAGGCGGCCAAAAGTGCAGTCAACAAAACAGCAATTCCAAAATTCATCGCATATCGTTTTTTCATTTCATCCTCTCTTGGTAATCGTTTCTATCAATTTTCATTATACAAAGTGGCGCTGTTTGAAATAATTAATGATTGGTTAATATTGCGCATCGGTTTCCGCCATTTCCTCTACTACAATAATGGTATGAATAATGCTATCCGCTGGTTGGGAAACGCCGGTTTTGAAATCAGATTGGGGACTATTACTATCCTGGTAGACCCGTTCCTGAGCCGCCCCAAACCGGTCCATCTCCTGTTTGGACGCCCTTCAACCGATAGAAAGGCAATCGTCAAATACATTCAAGGAAGTGACGCCGTTCTGGTAACCCATACCCATTTTGATCATTTTATGGACGTGCCGTCCATTGCTAGACAAACCGGTGCACAAATATACGGATCAGCCAATACCTGCATCCTTGCCGAACGGATGGGTGTGGAAAATAAACAAATTAATCCCATAAAACCGAATGAACCCTTCACAATTGAATCCGTGCAGGTTACGGCTTTCCCGGCTGCGCATCCCTGGATTCCGTGCTACGGGCCAGGCCGCCTGCAGCAGCACACCAATTTTCCCCTGCGGCTGCGGGATTACCGCATGGATGCCTGTTTTAGTTTTCTGATCTCCCACCGAGATATATCCATCCTGGTTTGGAGCAGCACCCAACCGGAGCAAGCCCCGCGGGCTGATGGCCTGATCTGCCGGGCTGTTAGCAAGAAAGATTGGTACGCGCAAATTTTAGAAGCAGTCCAGCCAGCATGGATACTCCCCAGCCATTGGGATGACATGTTCCAGCCGCTGGGTGATCCACGCCGTCCTTTTTTCGCTCCGCCACAGGGTCTGGCGGTCATCAAACGCATTGGTCTGGACCGGTTCCGAGAATCTATCCATTCGGTAAACCCTACCTGCATTGCGCTGGTGCCGGAGATATTTCACCCATATTCGCTAGAGAATTTGGCAGAAGTTTGAAAGGAAAATAAAATGGAAAAGACGGATTTTAAGAAAACCCTCAAAGAATTGTACGCTCCACCCAAAAAATTTGTAGTAGTGGATGTGCCTTCCATGCAGTTCCTGATGGCTGACGGCCATGGCGACCCCAACACAGCCCAGGCTTACCAGGATGCACTCAAAGCGCTGTACGCGGTCGCTTATAAGATCAAGTTTCACAGCAAAAAGGTGTTTGAAAAGGATTACGTTGTCCCGCCGCTGGAAGGGCTGTGGTGGGCGCAGGACATGGATAGTTTCTCTTCCCAGCGGGATAAATCGGAGTGGGATTGGACCATGATGATCATGACGCCTGATTGGATCAGTTCGCAAGTATTTACTGAAGCGGTAGCCCAGGCGCGTGCATCAAAGCAGCCTGCCGCGCTGGATACCGTGCGATTGGAACGCTATCAAGAACGGCTGTGCGTGCAAATTATGCATATCGGTTCGTATGATGATGAAGCGCCGCTGCTGGAGACCCTGCACAAGATTTATCTTCCGGAAAACGGATACGCCCCCAACGGCAAACACCACGAGATCTACCTGCGTGATCCGCGCCGCGTAGCCCCGGAGAAATTGAAAACTGTGCTGCGGCAGCCGGTAAAAAAGATCGCTTAGCTTCCCGACCTTGGTGTAGCATCACAGCACCTAAATTTTTTCCCAACCGGTTCAAGACACATCAGCCGCTTGCCATCAAGCTCTTGTTTGTGCGGTTTCAAAAGAGATTTTCCGATTCTTGTGCATGGTATTGTTCCCTGTTTTGAAGATTGGACCGAAAATTTCCGCCATTACGCGTAATTTGCAAACCTGTTGTACAATGAATAAAAATAATGGCCAGGAGGACAGTTTGAAAAAACCATTTACGATCGCAATCCCGATGGCAGGCCTCGGAACGCGAATGCGCCCCCAGACCTGGAGCAAACCAAAACCGCTCATTCATCTGGCTGGATGCACCGTCCTTGACTATGTGCTGAACCAATTCCAATCCCTTCTGAAATTTGATGATGCCCATTTTGTGCTGATCCTGGGGCCAAACCAGGAAGATCAGGTAGTCCCGTTCATGCAGTCCAACCATCCCGATAAGATTGTGCATTATATCATCCAAGAAGAGATGCGCGGGCAGTCCCATGCGCTCTATTTGGCGCGTGAATACCTGCAGGGGCCCATGCTGATGTGCTTCTCTGACACCTTAATTGAAACGGATCTCACGTTTTTGGAAAAAGAACAGGTAGACGGCATCGCCTGGGTAAAAGCTGTACCGGATCCGCGCCGCTTTGGGGTTGCTGAAGTGGGAAAAGATGGTCTCATTCACCGATTGATTGAAAAGCCAGAGCAAGTCGACAACAACCTGGCAGTGGTTGGATTTTATTACTTTAAAAATGGCGCCAAACTCATGGATGCCATTCAAACCCAAATTGAAGAGGATATTTCCTTAAAAAACGAATATTTTTTGGTCGATGCCATCAATATTCTCATCCAAAACGGTGCGGCGATGCGTGTCAACCCCGTAAAAGTGTGGCTGGATGCTGGTAAACCGGACGCTCTGCTGGAGACAAACCGTTATTTGCTGGAGCACGGCAACGACAACAGCGAAAAATCTGCAAAGTCATCCGGGAACACCATCATCCCGCCGGTGTATATCCATCCCGAAGCGCAGGTAACCCATTCAGTGATCGGCCCGCATGTATCGGTTGGAGCACAGGCGGTCATAACGGACACCATTTTAAAAAACACGATTGTCGAGCAGGAAGCATCCATTTCCAATATGGTCCTGGAAAATTCATTGATCGGCCGATCAGCAGCCGTGCGCGGCCGCTCAGAAGCGATGAATATCGGTGATAATTCCTGGATAGAGATTTAAGAGGGCTGCCTATTAAACCCACTTTCTGAAGGAGTGTAAATGAAAAAAACATATCTATCCAATCGGGTTGCCAACTTAAAACCATCCGGCATCCGCCGTTTTTTTGAGATTGCTGCTACGATGGAAGAAGTGATTTCCCTGGGGATCGGCGAACCGGATTTTGACTCACCGCCAGCGATTCTTGCGGCGGGGAAACGAGCGCTTGAACAGAATAAAACCCATTACACATCCAACCGCGGTATTATGCCGCTGCGGGAAGCGCTCGCTGAGACGATCCAAAATCTATACGGTGTGCGCTATCATGCGGCGGATGAGGTCCTCACGACCGTGGGCGGCTCAGAAGCGCTGGTTGTGGCTTGCCAGGCGCTGCTGGACCCAGGCGATGAAATCATCCTACCAACCCCATGTTTTGTATCATATCAGGGTGTCATCAGCCTGGTAGGCGGCGTGAGCGTGGAAGTGCCCTCTACCATGGAGAATAATTTCATGCCCGACCCTGACCGGCTGGAGCAAGCCATAACACCGCGCACCAAAGCGATCCTGCTGAATTTTCCCTGCAACCCGACAGGCGCAGTAGCTGATAAAAAAACCTTAATGGCGATTGGCGCGATCGCAGAAAAGCATGACCTGATTGTGATTTCCGATGAGATCTACGACCGCCTGGTGTACGGTACCAGCCATGTTAGTTTCCCTTCCCTGTCCGGCATGCGGGATCGCACCATTCTGATCGGCGGATTCTCAAAAGATTACGCTATGACCGGCTGGCGGATTGGCTTCGTCTGCGCTCCCGCGCATATGATGAAAGGTATTGCAGTCGTCCACCAATATATCATCATGACCGCCCCCACCATGTCGCAGTACGCGGCGCTGGAAGGATTGCGCTGCTGCGAAGAAGATGTGCAGCGGATGGTGCAAGAGTATGACCGCCGGAGGCGCTCGATCGTAGCGGGATTGAATTACATTGGCCTGCCAACCTTTGAGCCGCGCGGCGCGTTTTACGCCTTCCCGAAAGTCAGCGTTACCGGCCTTGACGACGAAACCTTCGCGGAGCGCCTGCTGCAGGAAAAACATGTGGCTGTTGTGCCGGGTTCCGCCTTCGGCCCGGGCGGCGAGGGTTTTGTGCGCTGCTCGTACGCAACTGCTTTTGACCAGATTGAAGAAGCGCTGGACCGCATCGACCAATTTGTTAAATCGCTATAAAGATTTTGAATTGCTATCGGCCCACGATTCTTCTCGAGGGTTTTTTTGGGATAGGGTGACAAAAAGTGACAAATAACGAGGGGTTCGTTCGATAAAAACGAACGCGGTCATGAAAATATATTACGGCTGCAGCTGAAAGGACTGCAAACCGAAATGACCCGACACGATTGGATGAGGATCTTTTTACGCCATCCTATCCGCTTTTGGCGGTCATCCTTCATTCGACTTTTACCCTTACTTATCGGATAATTAAGATTAAATAACTATTATGCTGGATCTAACGCAGGCAAGACTGGAACAGAATTCTCTAAATCGTTTAACAGCATGCTGGTTTTGCAAATGCGGGGTTTTACCGGACGGCTGGAACAGACGAATGCCACACGCAAAGGATGAACCAATCTCTCACCCAACGTGTGCCTGTTGGATAAAGCATACGAAAATTTGGAGTTTATCATGATGAAAACTGCCAGTAAAAGCGAAATCTTATTTGCCGTATGGGCGCTTATGTTCCAGATTGTGCTGATCGGCCACTTCATGGCACGGCGGTTGAGTCTGCCCCTGATCCACAGCTGGGGCTGGGTTACCTATCTGGTTGGTATTCCCGCGGCGGTGATCAGCCTGGTCCTCATGCGGGCCGGGCAGCCCTGGTATTTGTGGCTGGGCGGTTTGCTTTGCCTGGTATGGGCGGCTTTCGGTTTATTGGTGGAATATGGCTTGCAGATCAACTGGCGATCCCCCATTCATTACCCCGTCTTCATTCCTTATATGATCCTGTACTTAGCCACTAATATGTTCTATTGGTGGCCGCTGGCGCGCATTGAACGCCGTTTGTGGTTTGTGGGCGCATTCTTATTTGTGTGCAGCACGGTGTTGAATATTTTGTCCCATTAATTTGCTCTATCCAATCCCTTTTTGGCTGGTTTGCGGGGTAGGATGATGATCGAGCACCCTTTCTCCCGCATTATAATTAACCCCATGCAGATAAAAATTTTTTCAGCAGTGGTTGTCTACAACCTGGTCACGTCCACCGCCCTGTTGTTCGTGATATGGAAAAATCCGCGCTTTATGATGGGCGACTACCCAGAAGAGATCACCGCTGGGCTATCCCCCCAGAGCCCGAAGGAAAAGAAGGGTGCCAGAACGTACGGGTTACCGTTCCTGCTATCCCTGATGCTGCTTCCTTTTTTCTACGGCCTGCTGGGAAAATTCAGCGCCAGCCTGCCCTTCCTGAAGAATGCGATTAATATCTTCCTCCTGATGTTTTCCTTTAACCTGGTAGATCTGCTGATCATCGATTGGATCGTGTTCTGCACGATCACGCCCCACTTCCTGGTGCTTTCGGGAACAGAAGGCCATCCCGGCTATAAAAATTACCGCTTCCACCTGGCCGCTGCCTTTAAAGGCACCCTCTACGCCTTCTGCGCTTCGTTCCTGTTTGCAGGCATGATCGAGCTGGCTTTTTTTCTCCTATAGGTTCGACACAAAAGCAGGTCCGGCACTTGTTTTCAGTCTGCCCTTTGCAATCCCATAATATAATAGGAACGAAAAACCCTACGCAAGGCATGAGACCATGACCAATTACATCATTGATATCGGAATGGAAGTCCACTTAGAGCTGGCTACCCGCTCCAAGATGTTCTGTGGATGTGCGGTGGTTGATCCAACCACCGCCAAACCGAACAGCGCTGTTTGCCCAGTTTGCTGCGGTCTGCCGGGGACGCTGCCAGTGATCAACAAGAACGCGGTGGCGCTTGCCATGCGGGCAGCTCTGGCGCTGGACTGCCAAATCGCCCATACCAGCATCTTCGCGCGCAAGAATTATTTTTACCCGGACCTTCCAAAAGGCTATCAAATTTCACAATACGAACAACCGCTAGCGGTCAATGGATCGCTTATGATTCATACGTGCCAGGGTGATAAAGTGATCCGCGTGCACCGCACCCACCTGGAAGAGGACACCGGCAAACTGACGCATGTGGAAGGCGAAGATGGCTCCTACTCTCTGGTAGACCTCAATCGGGCCGGGGTGCCGCTGCTGGAAATCGTCAGCGAACCGGATATTCACTCCATCGATGAAGCGGTCGCCTATGGCAAAGAACTGCGCCTGCTGATGCGCACGATCGGTGTTACCAGTGGAGATATGGAAAAAGGGACGATGCGCTTCGAAGCGAATTTGTCCATGCGTGCAGAAGGCTGCCAGGAACTGGGCACGCGCGTCGAGGTCAAGAACCTCAACAGCTTCCGCGCCATGGAACAGGCATTAATCTATCAAGTAGAACAGCAAAGGAAAACCCTTGAACAGGGAAAAAAAGTAACCCAGCAGACTTTGGGCTGGGATGAATCGCTTGGCAAAACCACCTCACAGCGCAGCAAAGAAAACGCAAACGATTACCGTTATTTTCCGGAGCCGGACCTTCCTCCGCTGATCGTGGAGGATAGCTGGGTTGCAGAAATCCGGGACAGCATGCCGGAAATGCCAGAAGAAAAACGGGCGCGCTACCGCGATACCTATGGATTGCAGGCGGAGGACGTAGAACGGCTGACCGAGGAGCCGAGTTACGCAGACTTTTTTGAGGCCTGTATAGCCGCCGCTCCTAAGCTGACCCCACAGCGCATCATCAACTGGATGCTGACCGATCTGCTGGCATGGCTGCACCAGAACAGCAAAACGATGGCTGATCTCCCCATCAGCCACAAGGCATTTACGGACCTGATTGAACTGGTCGAAAACAGCACGATCAACCAGAATACCGGCAAAGACGTGCTGGGAGAAATGCTTTCCACGGGCCAATCTGCCGGGGAAATCATTGAAGAAAGAGACCTGCTGCAGATTTCAGACCATACACTGATCGAAGAAATGATCGAAGCTGTCCTGGAGGAGAATCCTGATGAAGTCCAGTCTTATTTCACCAGAAAAGAAACCATAATGCATTGGCTATTTGGCCAGGTGATGCGCAAAGCAAAGGGCAAGGCCAATCCCCAACTGGTAAAGGAAGTCCTGAAGGAAAAACTCGACCAGCGCAGACATTAGCCGCGCACCAGAAACACGCTGCCTTTCTATCAGGATCGCATGCATGATATGGACACCATTGCGCGCATGGTATCCTGCACCCGCTATCATGAAAATCTGTTTGCTGGCGCAGACAGCACACGGAAATGAACCAATTGCATAAAAAATGCTAGAAAGTTCGGGATATTCATCATATTGACCTGGGCGGTGTTCGTTTTAAACTAATAGTGATTTTTTTACCGGTATTTTTATATTTAATACTGACAAAAACTTTCATCAACAGAAGAGGTTTCATATGAATACGTCTACAAACGCTTTTGAGATGGCGCAACAACAATTTGACCATGTTGCTGATCAATTGAATTTGGATCCACAGGTTCGGGAATATTTGCGCTGGCCGCTGCGTGAATTCAGCTTTCGGATTCCCGTTCGAATGGATAACGGTGATATTCATATTTTCAATGGCTTCCGCGTGCAGCACAACGACGCGATCGGACCCTGCAAAGGCGGCATACGATTTCACCCCTCAGAAACGATCGATACCGTGCGTGCCCTGGCTACCTGGATGACATGGAAATGCGCGGTGGCGAACATCCCGCTGGGCGGGGGAAAAGGCGGCGTGATTGTTGACCCCGCAACCCTGACCAACAGCGAAAAAGAAAGGCTGTGCCGCGGGTATATCAAACAGATTTGGCGGGAGATTGGGCCGCGCCGGGATGTGCCTGCTCCGGATGTGGGCACCACACCACAGATGATGGGCTGGATGATGGATGAATACGCGACGCTCACAGGGGAATACACACCCGGTGTCATCACCGGAAAACCAGTCGGCGGCGGCGGGTCTTTGGGACGGACGGAAGCGACGGGCTTTGGCGTGATTTTCAATATCCGCGAAGCGATGAAAAAACTAAAGGTGGATTCCAGCAAAACAAGCGCGGCTATCCAAGGGTTCGGGAATGTCGCCCAATACGCGGCGATTGGCTTTACGGAAATGCTAAAAGGAAAAGTGATCGCGGTATCGTATTGGGACCGTAACGACCGCGTCAGCTATACTGTCAGCCGTGAAAAAGGGATTGACGCACGCTTCCTGCAGAGCATCACCGACCAATATGGCGCGATTGATAAAGAGAAAGCCAAAGCGGCGGGATACGAAATTGAGGACGGCACAAGCTGGATTGCAAAGGACGTGGACGTTCTCATCCCGGCTGCCATTGAAGGGCAGATCAACGCTGAAACGGTAGAGATGATCTCTGATCAGGTACGCATCATCGCAGAAGGCGCCAATGGGCCAACCACGCTTGAAGCAGACCAGGAATTGATCAAACGGGGCGTTTTTATGGTCCCTGATTTCCTATGCAATGCGGGCGGCGTGACGGTGTCCTATTTTGAAAGCGTACAGAATGATATGAATTATTACTGGTCCAAAGACGAGGTGCTAACCCGCCTAGATGAGAAGATGACCAACGCCTTTGCCAGTGTGTATGAGATGTATGAAAAGGAAAACATTTCCATGCGCGATGCAGCCTATATGGTCGCGATTAACCGTGTGATAAAGGCTATGCAGCTGCGGGGTTGGATATAAACTTTCGGCACAACCTTGTTCCCACAAGCGAAACGAAAAATCGTTTCGCTTTTTTTGTCATACAATATATCTAATGGAAAATAATCTTATGTCATTGTATACTTCGATTGTATTTATCCGCAGACATGGAGGGCTCACATTATGAAAGTATCCGTATCCCAGGCACAGTTAGCCCAGGGTTTGGGTGTCGTATCGCGGGCAGTTTCCCCGCGCAGCACCCTTCCCGTTTTAGGAAATATCCTTTTGGCAACAGATGACGGACGCCTGCGCCTTTCTGCCACCAACCTTGAATTGGGCATCACCTGCTGGATTGGCGCCCAAATCGAGGAAGAAGGAGGCGTCACCATTCCCGCCCGTATTTTTTCAGATCTGGTGAATACGCTTCCGGGTGAAACTGTGCGCTTATCCCTGACCACCCGCACACAAACCCTGAATATCCACTGCGGCGCATCTAATTTTGATATCAAAGGAATTGATGCGCAGGAATTTCCGCCCATGCCTGTTCCGGACCTATCCGCTGGCGTTGAATTAAATGTGTCTGACTTTAAAGAAATGATCGAACAGGTTGGATTTGCGGCATCAACCGATGAAGCCCGTCCGGTCCTGCAGGGTGTCCTGATGGAAATCACGGATGGCGCCATCTCGATGGCTGCAACGGATGGATTCCGCATTTCTGTTCGCAAAGCGGAGCTCTCCTCCCCATCCGCGGAAGAAGTCAACGTGATTATCCCCGCCCGTTCATTGAATGAACTGGCACGGATTGCCACAAACGGCAATGAAACCATCACCATGGTCGTACCGCCAGAACGCGGCCAAGCCATTTTCCATCTCAAGAACGCAGAATTAATCACCCAGCTAATTGAAGGGAAGTTTCCTGATTACCGCGCTATCATTCCCCGGAATTTCAAGACGCGCACTGTTATTTCGACCACAGAATTTCTGAAAGCCTGCCGCCAGGCGGAGATCATCGCGCGCGAAGGCAATAACGTGATCCGCCTGAGCATCGTTCCCCAGGAGGATGCGCCCGGATCGGTTGAATTTAGCACGCAGTCCGAGGAAATGGGCTCTGGCGAGGTGGTTGTGGACGCCAATATTGAGGGGCCGGAATTGCTGATCGCCTTCAACGTGGGTTTCTTAAACCAACTGCTGGAAGTGATTCACACTCCCAACACCGTTCTGGAAACCAACGCCGATAACACGCCTGGGTTAATCAGCCCGAGCGGGGACGAAAATTTCCAGCACGTGATCATGCCCATGCAGTTGGGTTAGAGTTTTATTTACGATTGTATATCTGTTATAATCTGTGACCATATTGCGGGGTTTTGGGGCTTTCTTGATCAAAGCATTTTCGCTGCCGCAAGCCCATCCGTCTCCGCTTTTTTGAAGGGATCGATTAGCCCATGCAATCTTTTTCAAATTCAACAGACCGGTTGATCAGCATCACATTGGCTTTAGGCCAATACCCTATCTTAGCCAGCCGCATCCGCAGCCATATGCGCCATGAGTTGTTCAACCGCGATATCATTGAAAAACACGAATTTGAGGAACGGGTCCGCAGGCAGGCCATCCTCTCACAGGAGCGGGAGGGAATCGTCAATCCAGTTGGTGAAGAACCATCCGAAGTATGGGAAGAGCGCCACGCGCGCGTGCGGGACCAGCTTACGGATTTAATTTTCAGCCAGCACTTATCCTTTGACCTTTTCCAGAATATGGTTACTGATGTATTAAATGAGCGCGGCGTAGAACGCAGTGACCCGACACTGACCTTCAATCCTGAACAAGCCCCCCAGGAATTAATTTTTGAACACGCCTGGTCGATCCTGCGACTGCCGCCGGAAGAGCGCTCTTCCTATGAACACCACCTGGAAGAATCCCGCGTTGTGCTGATTCGAACCATGATCAGCGACCAGCTCCCGTACGTCAACATTGCCAAGAAGTGGTTTACCATTCCGGACCTGGCGGAAATTCGCAGCCGCAAAATTGGCGCGGGGCGTGTGGGCGGCAAGGCCGCGGGGATGCTTCTGGCGCATCGCATTTTGGTGAATGAACTGCCCGACGAACTGCAGTCTTCGATCAAGAAACCGGAATATTATTTCATTGGCTCCAACGAAATGTATTCCTTTTTCGCCATGAATGACATCGAAAAATGGAATGACCAGAAATACAAAACCGAAGAAAACATGCGTGAGGATTACCCCAAGATATTAAAGGAGTTTTTAAAAAGCCGCTTTCCCTCGGACATCATGGAGCGCTTAAATACCATTTTGGCCGAAGTTGGGAAAAAACCGCTGATCGTCCGCTCTTCCAGTTTACTGGAAGACAGTTTCGGCACGTCGTTTGCCGGAAAATACGAAAGCGTGTTTCTGCCCAACCAGGGAACAGAATCCCAGAATCTAAAAGATATGACCGACGCGATCGCGCGGGTGTATGCCTCAACCCTAAACCCGGACGCGTTATTATATCGCCGCAATAAAGGCTTGCAGGATTATGATGAGCGCATGGCTGTGCTCATCATGGTGGTGGAAGGGAAACCATTCGGCCGCTACTACCTGCCTGACGCAGCCGGGGTAGCCTTCAGCCGAAATCTCTACCGCTGGGCACCGCAGATCAAACGCGAGTCCGGTTTTGTGCGGATGGTATGGGGGTTCGGCACGAGGGCGGTTGACCGGGTCGGGAATGATTACCCGCGCCTGATCGCCATCAGCCACCCCCTGTTACGGCCATCCCCGGACCACCGCACCATCGAGCGCTGCTCGCAAAAATTTGTGGATGTGATTGATCTGGAAGAAAATGAAATGGTCACACTCCCCATTCACGATGTTTTGGACGCAGACTATCCAGCCCTGCGCTCCATCGCCCAGATCAGCGAAGACGGGTATTTTTCATCTCTGCGTTCGCGGCTGATGGCATCCGACAAAGAAAAATTGGTGCTCACCTTTGAAGATTTGCTGCGCCGTTCTCTTTTCGCGCAGCGGATGCAAGTTTTCCTGAAAATTCTAGAGGAAAACTACAATTACCCGGTGGACCTGGAATTTACCGTCGATATCAACGCACCGCAAACACAAGAACCAGCGCTCGTGTTCACCTTTCTGCAATGCCGTCCGCAGAGCCAACTGGCAAAAGGAAAAGAAAATGAGATTCCGGGCCATCTGCCAGAAAAAGACATCATGCTCCAATCCCGCTTCATGGTTCCACAGGGTGTGGTGGATGACATCGCTTACGCTCTGTTCGTACCTCCCAACACCTATTTTGACCTGCAGATGAATGAACGTTTTGAATTGGCGCGCACGATCGGGAAAGTGAACAAAGCCATGAAAGACAAAATATCCATATTCGTCGGTCCCGGTCGATGGGGAAGCACCAACGCCGACCTTGGCGTTCCAGTCAGCTACAGCGATATCTATAACACCCGTGCGCTGGTGGAATTATCCGGCGAGGGCGTCGGCAGTTCTCCAGAGCCCTCCCTTGGCACCCATTTCTTCCAGGACCTACTGGAAGCGCAGATATTTCCGCTGGCGGTCATGCTCGATGATCCCCTGAGCGTTCTGCAGCCCTCTTTCTTTTATTACGCCCCCAATTCCCTGGATGAATTCATCCCGGCGGATGAAACCCTGAAAAACCACCTGCGGCTGATCAAAGTATCCGATTTTCGCAAGAACAACGTCATCCGGCTGGTGATGAATGAAGAACGCAATACCGCAGTGGGGTACTTAATCCAGCAGCGCTGAGCCTAACCTAGTTCTCTTTTAGCGGTTTTGATCCTAAGTAAGCAGCGCCGTTCGATTGAACATCTTCACAGCAACTGCCAGCATGATAATTGCCGCCCCCCAGATCAACCCGCCAACAGCCAACCCCATTGCAACACTGAGATACAGCACACCCGTAACCTGGCCAACAAATAGGGCGACCACGCCAATCACCAGTATCGAACTCATCTGATAGACGCCCATAAAACTCTTCACGCGGGCAGAGATCAGCATGGTAAACGATATTCCCAGCAGCACCAGGCCAGGCGTAATCCACAAGACCAATGGCCACCAGGTTGGAAGCGGGAACCAAATTCGTTGAAAATATGCATACGGCATAATATTGACGATCAGTGCATACAAAATAAAACTGGCCCATGTCAAACCCAACGCGGGGATGGCGGCTGCAGCAGCTTTTCCCAGAAATAATTCGAAGTCGGATACAGGAAGATACAGCAAGGCTTCCACCGTCTTGCGCTCCCTTTCCCCCGCAAAGGATTCCGCCGCAATGATGGTTGAAACCATCAGCGGCATGATCAGGAAGAAAGGGGCCATCATATACCCCAGCACAATGGTGATCATGCCGGAAACCGGGTTTTCATCGAAAATAAATTGCTGCATACTCTCCGGCATCAATTTCAGAAAATCCGCGATATCAGGATCAGCAAGCAAGGATGCTTGCGCGTTTACATTAAGCAGCGGCAATCCCACTGTTGTTACCAGCGGCAGGACGATAGAGATAAGAATAGGTAAAATCAGCATCGGCATCCAGGCAAATCGATTCTGGCGCACTTCCAACCAGTCCTTTTTTGCGATGGCGAACACCTTGCTCCATTGCATCATTTCAGCACCTCTTTTTGGAGCGATAAATACACTTCTTCCAGCGACGGAATCCGTGGTTCCACCGCATAGATACGCCCCCCTTTTTGCGCCAGATAGGACACGATGGGCGCGATTGTCTCTGTATCATCAATTTGGAATAGAAACGATCCATGCGCCTCATTCCGCACCCCCGATACGCCAGCAATCGTATCAGAAGCAGCAAAAACAACCTCTTTCTGAAGTCCCTGAACTTGAATGGAAACATGATTGCCAGCCATGGCATCCGCCCTCAATTCATTTAGCGAACCACAGGAGGTCATGCATCCCTGAAAAATAATCGCCGCACGGTCAAACAACCCTTCCATTTCAGCCAGGCGATGGGAACAAATCACAATTGTTCCACCCTCCACCCGGCTGATATGCACAATCAACTCCCTTACCAATTTCGCCGATTCCGGATCTAATCCAGCGTACGGTTCATCCAAAAAAAGAAGTTGGGGTTGTGATAGCAGCGCCCGCACCACAGCCAAGCGCTGCATCATTCCTTTACTATATGTTTCCACCCGCTGATCCGCAACCCTGACAAGATCGAACATATCCAAATAATTTTGCGCTTGCCGCTGCAGCTCCTGTGATGAGATATCCATCATCGTTCCAAAGAACCTGAGATTCTGCCATGCCGTCAATCGCCCATACAATGCGGGGGTTTCCGTCAAAACACCCACTTTTTTCCGAATACGGGCACCATCTCGTTGTGGCCGCAGGCCAAACACGCTTGCTGAGCCAGAAAAACCATGCAGCAGGCCACTTAATATGCGGATGGTGGTTGTCTTTCCAGCCCCATTGTGCCCCAACAGCGCAAAAATCTCCCCTGGATGCACGAAAAACGATAATCCTTTCAAAACAGGCTCGTCCGTGTAGGAGTAAGCGAGCTGTTCACAAACAATGATTTCATTTTCCATGCAGAAAAACCTCCTATCGATGCGCTTTTTAACTATAACAGATAGCAAAAAAGCCTAGCTTGAGAACTGCACTTGGCCACTCCAAAATGTTTCACGTGAAACATAAAACGGTCAGTTTCTGCCCCACCATTGTTTCACGTGAAACATAGCAAGCCGGCCGCCCAGCCAACCAGAAAATGCACGTGGTAGAATAGCAATAAACCTATCTCAGAAGTTTGGAGGCAATTTAATGACAGCAAAAACTGGCACGTTTGCGGTAAAAAAGGGCCTAGCCCAGATGCTCAAGGGCGGTGTGATCATGGATGTGGTCACTCCCGAGCATGCCCGTATCGCGGAAGACGCGGGTGCCGTGGCAGTGATGGCGCTTGAACGCGTCCCGGCTGATATTCGTGCAGACGGCGGGGTGGCTCGCATGAGCGACCCGGAATTAATTATGCAGATCATGGATACTGTCACGATCCCGGTGATGGCCAAAGCGCGTATTGGACATTTTGTGGAAGCACAAATTCTGGAAGCGCTGGGCGTTGATTATGTGGATGAGTCAGAAGTACTGACTCCCGCCGATCAGTCCCACCATATCAATAAGCACGATTTTAAGATTCCTTTTGTGTGCGGAGCACGCAATTTGGGAGAGGCACTGCGCCGAATTGGCGAAGGAGCCGCCATGATTCGCACCAAAGGCGAAGCGGGCACTGGAGATGTAGTGGAAGCTGTGCGCCACGCGCGCACCGTTTTAGGCGATATCCGGAGACTGGTTGGGCTGCCTGACGAGGAGCTGATGGCATTTTCAAAAGAAATCGGAGCACCCTATCAACTCGTCCTGGAAACAAAAAAACTTGGGAAGCTACCGGTCGTAAACTTCGCCGCGGGAGGGATCGCAACACCCGCCGACGCCGCTTTGATGATGCAGCTGGGGGTGGACGGCGTTTTTGTGGGTTCCGGCATCTTCAAATCCGGCGATCCCGCCAAACGGGCAGACGCGATTGTTAAAGCCGTCACGCACTACCAAGAACCAAAAATCCTGGCGGAAATCAGCCGCAACCTGGGCGAACCGATGGTTGGACGTCAGGTGAGCGCAATACCAGAACAGGACTTGATCGCAGATCGGGGCTGGTAATTCGTGCGCATTGGTATCCTGGCGCTGCAGGGCGATTTCATCGAACACCAGCAAACCTATGAGAGCCTGTCGATTCCCACCAAACAGGTGCGTCTGGCCGCGGATCTGGCGGGCATTGACGGGTTGGTGATTCCCGGCGGGGAATCAACCACGATTGGAAAGCTGGCGGTTGATTTTGGCTTGATGGAACCCCTGCGGACGTTCGCGCACAGTCATGCCGTTTGGGGGACCTGCGCGGGCAGTATTTTCCTTTCAAAAGACGCCCGCCGGGCGCAGCCCCTGCTGGGCTTGATGGATATCCGTGTGGAGCGCAATGCTTTTGGCCGGCAGGTGGACAGCTTCGAGACGACGCTGAATATTCCAGCCCTCCAAGCAGTTGCACCGCCCAATGGGCCTTTTCACGCTGTGTTCATCCGCGCCCCGCTGATCGAAGAAACGGGGCCGCAAGTTAAAGTGCTTGCCACCCTGGAAAATGGAGCGGTCGTTGCCGCACAGGAAAATCAATGGCTGGCAACCTCCTTTCATCCGGAGTTGACCAACGATAACCGCCTCCACCGATATTTTATGGAGTTGATCAAATAAAGATTTCGACTGTTTCTCCTGCTGATATCATCACATTGTACCGCCTGCGCGAAAACATTGTGTGGACAGACACAGAGCTTTCGCTAATCCAGCCATTTTCCCACCTGGTCTCCAATATTGCTATTGAATGGGCCTTGCTGCATACCGCCTGGTTCACCCGCTCGGTGTTGGATCCTAACCAGCCAGGCACCGCCATCGGGCAAGTGCTGGCAGAGACCAAGCGCGGGAAGATGTTGTGGCTTATGCAGGATGCGGCTCTAGCCGACACACTTATGCTATCTGTTTTATTGGACCAGTTAACCGTTGAAGCGGGTGCCAGGGAGCTACAAGCGCTGACCGCGGCAGTCGTGCAGAACGAGCCTGTTTTTTCCATCCTGCGTAACAACGGATTCTCCCACTACGGGTGGCAGATGCCATATCAAGCCACTCTCCCATATGCGCAAGCCCCTGCAACAACCGGCTGTTGGAATAAGTCTTCCTCCAAAGACGCCTTTGCCATCATGAAATTACAGCAAAGAATATTCACGCCCGTTGAAAAATCGGTTCTCCCTTTTGCTGACAAGATGCTGCCGGATTACCGCTACATGGAACAGGGGGAATGCGCCGGGTATTGTTTTGCCTCATCGTTCAACAGCCAGATCACGCTGACCCCCATGTTCGATCCACGCGCAACGGATCCAGTAACTGCGCTGCTGGCTCTGATTGGCAGCGTTTACCACAGCATGGAACGGGTGAATATCATCCAGAACAGCACCCAGGAATGGATCACTTCTTTGACAGAAAGCGGTTTCCAGCCAGTGGGGCCCAGGCGGGAGCTTTTGGTGAAACACCTGGTTGTGCGCAGTCCGGCCAGGGAAGCGGTGTTTTCCAGCGCCGGGAACCATGGGCAAACCGATATCATTTCACCGATCATCCAGAACAGCAAACCAGAAGATAATTTATAATGGGTTTTTCAGACAAAGTTTATTTGCGAGGTGAATAAAGAATGACGCAACGCCGCATAACTGATGATTTACCGGGGCTGCTGGCGGTACTACCCAGGGCATACGCGAACGCGGTGACGGAAGCCGACGATTCTGATAATTTATTGGAAATCATTGCGGATTTGGGGCGTGTACCCGTCGCGCGCTTTGTTGACCGCGAAATATCCATCAATGGACGGGAAGCCACCCGCGCGGAAATTGACGAGATCGTATCCCGTATTGGAGTGTTTGACGCGGATAATCGCGCCGGCATTGAACGTACCCTGCACCGAATTTCTGCTATACGCAATAAACGCGGGGATATCGTTGGGCTGACCTGCCGGGTAGGGCGCGCAGTGTACGGCACCATTGATATCATCCAGGACCTGGTGGAATCCGGAAAAAGCATCCTTCTTCTGGGGCGGCCCGGCATCGGAAAAACCACCATGCTGCGGGAAGCGGCGCGCATCCTGGCCGAAAAAACACGCGTGGTAATTGTTGACACATCCAATGAGATTGGCGGTGATGGCGATGTTCCCCATCCTGCGGTCGGACGCGCCCGGCGCATGCAGGTCGCGCAGCCTTCGCTGCAGCATGAGGTTATGATCGAAGCGGTGGAAAATCATAACCCAGAGGTGATTGTCATTGATGAGATTGGCCGCGAACTGGAAGCCGCCGCCGCGCGCACGATCGCAGAACGCGGCGTACAGCTGGTTGCCACCGCGCACGGACGCACGCTGGAAAACCTGCTGCTCAACCCAACCCTATCTGACCTGATCGGCGGAATTGAATCCGTCACGCTCTCAGATGAGGAAGCACGCCGCAGGGGAACCCAGAAGACCGTGCTGGAACGGCGGGCACCCCCCACGTTTGATGTGTTAGTGGAAATCCAGGAAAGGGACCGCCTGGTGGTCCATCAGGATGTGGCTTCCGCTGTGGATGCGATGCTACGCGGTTTCATGCTTGAGCCGGAGATCCGCTTCCGTGATGATCAGGACAAGATCCATATTGAAAACCAGCGCGCACCAAGAGATTTTCGCCAATCCGCCTCCCAGGGGCTGAAGCGCGTTCATCCGAATGGCATTGGCAAGCATGGGAACCCCATAGCGCAGCCCAAGGCATCCGGCAGCCAGCACAAAAACGACAGCCAGGCGTCATTATCGATGAAGAAAATTACTATTTATCCTTATGGCGTTGCCAGGAATCGGCTTGAACAATCAGCGAAACGGCTGGGCGTTCCGGTTGGGCTGGTGCGCAGTATTGAACAGGCCGATGTTTTTTTGACCTTGAAATCCTATTATCGCAAACGCCAGAAAGTAGTCCTGGACGCGGAAGAACTTGGCCTGCCGATCTTCGTGCTGCGATCCAACACCAATACCCAGATTGAACAGATGCTGATTGAACTGTTCCAGCTGACCGAGCGATCCGGGAAAAAAGTAAATCCAGAAAATATCAACCGGCAAACGGAAATGGCGATCCAAGCCGTACGCAATGGCCAACGTTGGGTGGATCTGCCTTCGGCTTCCGCGCGAGTCCGCCGCATGCAGCATGAGCTGGTACGGGACGCAAATCTGGTATCGCATTCCTATGGAAAGGAACCCAACCGGCACGTGCGCGTGTTCCGGGAATAAACAATATGTTCATTACTTTTGAAGGACCTGACGGCAGCGGAAAAACCCGCCAGATTAAGCCAGCAGCTGATTTTCTGGAAAGCAAGGGGTACACGGTGTTCATTGCGCGGGAACCGGGCGGCACCAGCATTGGTGACCAGGTGCGGGATATTTTGATGAATATCAAGAACACCGGTATGGTGCCCCGCGCGGAGATTTTTCTGTTCTGCGCGGCGCGCGCGCAGCTGGTTGACGAAGTCATTCTGCCGCACCTGGATAAAGGGGAAGCGGTCCTGCTGGACCGCTACGCCGATTCCACCATGGCCTACCAGGGATACGGCCACCAGTACGACCTGGCCCTGATCCGTGATCTACTGCGCTTTGCCACCGGCGGGCTGCGCCCCGACCTTACTTTTCTACTCGATATCGACCCGCGAGTAGGCTTGAGTAGAAAACAGCAGGGTGGAAAAAAATGGAATCGGCTGGAAGAATACCAATTGGATTACCACCAACGCGTGCGCAGCGGGTATTTAAACCTGGCAAAACAGGAGCCGGACAGATGGCGGATCATTAATAGCGAGCAACCACCGCGTATGGTACAATCCGATATTCAATCGGTATTATTATTATTTTTATCTAATTTATCCAATTAAAATTCAAACACAAGAGAGGCGCTAACCCATGAAAATGAAACGATACCTACCCGTTCTGCTGGCTGTGATGATTTTTGCAGCAGCCTGCCAGGGCAGTTCACAGGAAACCCCCCTAGCGGATACCGTCGGAACGGCGGTTGTCGATAGTGAAGAAGCCGTAGTAGATAACCCGCAGCAGGAAAGCCAGGAAGAACTAGCTCCCGGCGAACCTTTTACCAGCGCGGAAACCCCCTGCAAACCCTTCAGCCTGATCGGCGAAAAAATGGTCACACCCCGAGCGGATTTACCAGAAGTCACTGCGGAAGATTGGTCTGTCGGTCCGGCAGACGCGCCGGTTACGTTTATGGAATACAGCGAACTGCAGTGTCCATACTGTTCACAGCTGGAACCGCTGCTGGTAGCCGTGCAGGAACGCTATCCGGATGATGTCCGGATCGTTTTCCGGCACCGTCCCTTCCCGGTATCCTTCCATGATAAATCCATTCTTGCCGCCCAGGCAATGGAAGCGGCCGGCAAACAGGACCTATTCTCAGAATTCAAGAACTTCATGTTCGAACAGCAGGGTGTGTGGAGCGGGATCGCCCCCAAGGATTTTGATGCCTGGCTGACCGAACAGGTTCCCGCGCTGGGGATAGACCCTGACCAGTTCTTAGAGGATATGTACAGCGATGCGATCGAAAAGAAGATTGAAGCCGCTGCGGAATCCGCCAATGCGCTGGAAATCAACGGCACGCCAACCCTGTTTGTGAATGGATATCCATGGCCGGAGCAGGAAAGAGGCGTGGAAATCTTTTCTATTTATGTTCAACTAATCAAACACGCGGACATTGAATACGCCACATGCCCTCCGAATGTGCTGGAAGAAGGAAAAGATTACCGCGCGGTCATATCCACTTCCCAGGGTGATATTGAAATTGACCTTCTGGAAGATGCCGCGCCTGTTGCTGTAAATAGTTTTGTGTACCTGGCGCGCGAGGGCTGGTATGAGGATAATCCTTTTATCACAACCGCAGAATTTGCATTAAGCGGTGACCCGTCCGACACGGGATATGGCGGACCGGGCTACGCGTATTTGGACGAGAGCGATGACGCCTATACGCTCGATGAAACCGGCATGGTTGCCAGCTTCAGTCTGGGCGAAGGGATCAACGGCAGCACATTTTTCATTAACAAAGAACCACTGGAAGGCCAGCTCGGCAGGACTGTGTTCGGAACAGTCACCAGCGGAATGGATGTAGTCAACAGCCTGTCCCCCCGGGATAATATTTTTTCACCGGCAGCTGACACGATCAATTCCATCACCATTTCTGAACAATAAGATTGGCGAATGGCAAAAAAGAGTAATAAAATGCCCGGTGCGCTGCTTTTTCTGCTGAGCGCACCGGGCATTGTGTTTGGATTGGCCGCGGCAGGCAGCGCATTAAAGAATTTCTTCACCGTCAGCAATCTCCCCCCAGAACCAAGCGGTTTGTGGACATTGCTGCCGCCGGCCGGTCTGGCGCTGACGATCGGTGCCCTGCAGGTCCCGCTGGCGATCGCCGCCTGGAAAAGAATGCGCGGCAGGCCCATCCCCGCTCCGCAGCCATCGCTGTTCCGCGCGTCGCAGACAGCCCTGGTGGTTTGGGTTTTCCTGCTGATAGGTGGTTTTTTTCTGTCGCGAGAGCAGGGCGCTCCCGCCTCCCTGGCCGTGGTCACCATCGCGGCTGTGCTGCTGCCTGTTTGGTTCCTGGTTGAGTTCTTCCGCCGCAACCTGCCGCGCAGCACCACCCTGCGAGAATGGGGCACGCTATCGATTGGCTTATCCATCGCGCCTGTGATGATCCTGGTGCTGGAAAGCGCGATCCTGATAGCCGCCGCCCTGGCGATGGCTATCATACTGGGCTTCAACATCAATTTCCTATCCCAAATTCAGCAGCTGCCGCTTGAGATGATGCCCGGCCAAAACAGCCTGGAATCGCTGGAGACGGCTTTATATACATTGGCGCAGAACCCGGTGATTGCCGCCGGAATCCTGCTGGTATTGGGTGGTATCGCGCCCTTTGTTGAAGAATTATTCAAGCCGATGGTCGTGTGGTTTCTGCTCAAAAGGCCGCTGACCAAACGCGAAGGGTATACACTCGGTCTGATCAGCGGGGGCGCTTTCGCACTGTTGGAATCTTTGGGGGTCATCACCCAGATATCCGGTACCGAATGGATCGCGGCCAGCCTGCTGCGCGCCGGTACGGGCGTGCTGCATATCGGATTAAGCGGTTTGGTGGGCTATGGGCTGGTGAAAAGCTTCAAAGAGAAGCGCTTTGAACGCTACGCGCTCTATCAGCTGGCAGCCACCGCGCTGCACGGGGGATGGAACAGCCTGGCTTTGGCCACCGGTTTCAGCGCTGCGCACGTTCCGGAAAATATTATCAGTGGGAATAATTGGATCCTGCAAACCACGGCGGTGGCTTTGATGGGCACCATCTTCATCACCATCATTCTGATCAACTTAAAAATCCAGCGCACATTAAGCGCACAAATTTCCGAACCTGTCATCCAATTGACATAAAAAATACACCAAAAAGCTCTTTTTCGCGTTAATTAAGACATATAATACATTGGAAAACCATGAAGAAAAAGACTTTACAGGGCATCATCCGCTTTCTAGTAAATACCCTGACCAAAATCACATATATCGATATGGATCATATCCCGGCGGAAGGCGGGGTCATCCTGGCGCTGAACCACCTGAGTTTCTTCGATACGCCAGTCGTGCTGGTCAACGAGCGACGGCCGGACGTGACCGCACTGGTAACCACCAAATATGAGAAAAAGTTTTTTATCAGCTGGTTCATCAACACGGCGGAAGGCATCTGGATCAACCGCGACATCGCTGATTTTTCCGCTATCCAAAAAGCCTCAAAAGCGCTGAAAGCGGGGAAAGCGGTGGGCATCGCCCCCGAAGGAACCCGCTCGGAAAAAAACCAACTGCAGGAAGGAAAACCGGGCACTGTTATGCTGGCTGTAAAAAGCGGCATGCCAATCGTCCCGCTGGCCATCACCGGCACAGAAGACGCTTTTCAAAAAATGCTGCGCTTCCAGCGGCCAACTATCACGGTCCGCTTCGGGAAAGCGTTTACCATCCCGCCCCTTGAACCCGGCCACCGATCCCGACAGCTGAAAGAATGGACGGAAATTGTAATGATGCGCATCGCGGAACTGCTGCCGGAATCCTACCGGGGTGTGTACCGCGACAAAGTAGGGTAAGAGAACCTTATGCCGCTGCTATGGCTGTCCATCGCTATCATGCTCGGCATTGTGGTGGCTTCCGCCAGCCTGTTATCGTCCTCGGTTTGGGTGGCCCTGGCTGCCTTTGGCGCCGGCGCGGCGATCCTTGAAGTGCACTTTCTACGCAGCCGCCATCCGCTCATCAACCACACTTTATTTCGCGTACCGGTCGGATTGATAATCCTGTGCGCGGCGCTGGGCGGGCTGCGCTTCCAATCGGTTTTTCCCCCACCCTCCCTGGAGACGGTTGCATGGTACGCGCCCGCAGAAAACATCACGGCCACAGGCAGCGTGGTTTCCACCCCGCTGCGCTACGCGCACGCAACAGCTTTCATTGTGCAGACGGAAACCCTCACATTTGAAGAGGTTTCCACGCCTGTGAAAGGGTACATCCGGGTGGTTATGCCGGCAGGATATGACATTTCCTACGGCAGCCGGATGGCGCTGGAAGGAAAACTGGAAATAATCGAGCGGGAAGAGCTTGCGCGTATCCCCACCCAGGGAACAGCAGCCGTTTCGGCCAAAATGGCGTATCCAACCCTACAACGCCAGCGTGGCGCAGGAGGAAGGCCGCTGCGCGCGTTCCTTTACCAACTGCGCACAAAACTGGTTACTGTAATTTTTTCGCTGGTACCTTTTCCTGAATCGGCGCTGCTTTCCGGTATTCTAGTGGGAGTGGAGGATGCCATCCCCGATTACCTGTCGGAAGCATACCGCATAACCGGAACCATCCATATCATCGCCATTTCCGGATTCAATATTTGCATTGTGATCTATTTTATTAACAGATTTTCCCGGCTGATCAAAAATCGCCTGATTTCCTTGCTTTCCGCATTGGGTGCGATTGTCATCTTTGCCATGCTGGTAGGCGCGCAGGCGCCCGTCGTGCGGGCGGCTATCATGGGTGCGATCGCGCTGCCGGGAAAATTAGTCGGGCGGAAGCCGATCGGCATCCTAACCCTTGCAATCGCCGCAGCTGGTATGGCGCTGCATCAACCGCTTATCCTGTGGACAGTCAGTTTTCAGTTATCTTTTCTGGCAACGCTGGGTCTGCTGATTATGGCTGATCCGCTGCTGAATTGGTGCGCCAACGCGTTGGGGCGCGCTCTTCCCGGCATTCCGGCTGAAAAGCTTTCACCATTTCTGGCGCTGGTCATTCCGACCATCGCAGCCCAGTTCGCGATCCTGCCCGTGTTGACCGCACTGGACCAACCCATTTCACTTATCACCCTGGTCGCAAATTTTTTAATCCTTCCGCTTCAGCCGTGGATTTTGGTGACCGGACTACTGGCGTTAGGCTCTGCCATTATATGGCTGCCAATCGGACAGTTAGTTGGGATTTTTTCCTGGCTGCCATTATATGCCTGCAACCAGATCGTGATGCGCTTGAGCATTCAGCCTTCCGCGCAGGTGGCGTTGCCGCCGGCCTTCCAGCCCGTCATCACCCTCGCTGTGTTGCTGTGCCTCCTGTTTTTCTCAGCCTACCAGATGATTGGCATGGAAAAAAGTATCCAACATCAAACTACCAAGAAAGTAAAATAAGAAAAAGGGGCTGTTCATCTGGTAAGATGGAGCACAAAAACGAGGTTGCCCAATGAAATGGTTCACGCATGATTTTCACATAGCGACGAATGGCAAGGGAATGTACCCAATCACAGACCAGGTGCGCGATCAGCTTCAATCCTGGGGAGTCAGGGATGGAATGTGTTTTCTTTTCATTCCCCATACCAGCGCATCTTTGACGATGAGCGAGAGCTATGATCCTTCTTCCCGCAAGGATGTCGAGGAATATTTCGAACAGGCTGTCCCAGAAAGAGAACCCTGGTACCAGCATACGCTGGAAGGATCAGATGATTCACCTTCGCACATCCGCACCACCCTGACCCAGCCGAGCCTATCCATTCCGATCGACGGCGGGGCGCTGGCTTTGGGAACCTGGCAGGGCATCTTCCTATTCGAGCACCGCGCACACCGCCACCAGCGCACTGTCCGCCTGCGCTGTATGGATGTCTCTTAATTTTTTCAAGTATACTTGTTGCGTTTTATCCAAACCGCGCAGGAAAAGCATGATAAAAAATAGAAAAGAGCACCGCATCGCACAGCTGAAACTGATCTTCGCAATCGCCGTATGGGGCGGATCTTTCATTGCTACCAAAATTGCCGTCGCGGAGATTTCCCCTGTTTCCGTCGTCTGGCTGCGCTTTCTGATCGGCGCTATCATTTTGGGCTGGATGGCCTGGAGGCGCCGTGAACTGGCGATCCCTTCCTGGAAGGTGGGGATCAATTTCGCGTGGCTGGGGTTTTTGGGGATCACGCTGCACCAATGGCTGCAGTCAAGCGGATTGGTCACATCAGAGGCGGGCACAACAGCCTGGATTGTATCCACCACCCCGATTTTTATGGCATTTTTAGGGTGGGTGTTTTTCAAGGAAAAGCTCACCCCGCCCATTATCCTGGGCATCCTGATCGCCACGCTTGGGGTGGTATTGGTAGTCAGCAAGGGCAGCTTCAACGCCATCATGGCCGGCGGGTTTGGCCAGCCGGGTGATTTTCTAATCCTGTTGAGCGCGCCAAACTGGGCCATTTTTTCCATCCTCTGCCAGCCGGTCCTGCAGCGTTTTTCCGCCCTGAAAGTTACCTTTTACACACTGCTGTTCGGCTGGGTGCTGACCAGCATTCAGTTTATCGCCGGAGCGCACTGGATAGAGTACGCGAAATTATCACCCGCCGGTTGGTTGAGCATCCTGTTTCTGGGAATTTTTTGTTCCGCGATTTCTTATATTTTCTATAATGACGGTCTGCAGATCCTGCCTGCCTCACAGGTGGGCGCATTCCTGTATTTTGAACCACTGGCTGCTACAGCCATTGCAGCGGTCGTTTTGTCCGAGCAAATTGTTCTGGCAACCCTGATTGGCGGGATTCTGATTTTAGCGGGCGTTTGGATGGTAAACAAACAGGCGGAACAGGCAGCCGTTTAAGGGCAGGTCATTCGTTCGGCCAGCGCGGTTTCTTTCGATTTTTTTTCACCTGCGATCGGTATTTTTTATTGTCCAGCCGGCGCTGTCTGGCGGCTCTGGATGGCTTTGTTTTTTTTCGCTTCCTGGGAGAAACGGATGCCCTGCGGATGAGAACAGCAAGGCGCTCGCGCGCATCGCGCCGGTTTTCTTCCTGCATGCGGAATGCGCGCGCTTCAATCAGCACAGCACCGTCGGCTGTCATGCGATTGGCGGCGATCGACCGCAGGCGTTTCCGCAGGCTGAGCGGCATGTAAACCGCCCGGTCAACATAAAAGCGCAGCTGCACCGCACTGGCCACTTTGTTCACATTTTGGCCACCCGGGCCGCCAGCGCGGATGAATTTTTCCTCAATTTCCGTTTCCCTGATGAATAACTGGTCATTGATCTTCAGCATATCTGCTTAAGCATACCATCTGTGTTTTTCTTTCCTGTGCTACAATTTTTGCTGTGGCAAAATCCATATGAGCGGTTGAGGTGATTAGAATGCAATTATTAATCGATTCTGCGCAAATTAATGAAATACAACAGGCTGCCCAATGGGGCTGGGTAAGCGGCGCGACCACCAATCCCACACTGTTGGCAGCAAGTGACCGATCGGCTGCCGAGACCCTTAAAACCATGAAAAAATTGCTGGACGGGCCCATTTTCTACCAGTTGACAGCAGCTACCATCAAGAAGATGAAAAAGGAGGCGGAACAGACCAGCAAGATATTGGGAAACCATCTGGTTCTCAAAATTCCAGCCACCCCGCTCGGATTTGAAGCAGCGGCAAGTTTATCCGCAAATTATGTATGCGCGATAACATCCATCTTCACGCCCGCCCAGGCGCTCACAGCACATGCAGCTGGCGCGCGGTACGCACTGTATTACCACAATCGCGCCAAACGGCTTTTGAAAAAAGGCGGCGAGCTGGCGGAAACGCTGGTGCGTGTGCTTAAAAAAACCGGCACACAGGTCATCGCGGCCAGTCTAAAATCACCGGAAGAATTGGTCGAAGCGCGCCTGGCCGGCGTGCCGATTTTATCCGCGAAATTTTCCGTGCTGGTGGCATTGCCATCGCATGACCTGTCCGAGGCCGCTCTGGAAGAATTCAGGCTAAACGGCATCGGACTATCCACAAAAAATTAGGAGACAGCTGTATGAAAATATTAATCACGGGCGGCGCGGGATACATCGGTTCGACCATCGGGTCTGCTTTGATCGATGCCGGCCACACACCCGTTATCCTCGATTCTCTGGTCACCGGTCGGAAAGAATTCACGAAAGGGCGCGATTTTTACCGGGGCGATATCGCCGACCAGCAGCTGGTAACCAAGATTTTTAAAGACCATCCGGATATCTACGCCACCATCCATTGCGCGGCTTTGATCATCGTGCCGGAATCCACCGAGAAGCCGTATCTGTACTATCGGGAAAATGTGGCGAAATCACTGGAATTATTCCATGCGCTTGAACAGGCCGGCTGCCGGCGGCTGGTATTCAGCTCATCCGCTTCCATCTATGATGTCGTGCCCGGCTTCATGGTAACCGAATCAGCTCCTTTGAACCCCATCAGCCCATACGCGCGTACCAAATATATGATGGAAATGATCTTGAAGGATTTCTGCACCGCCTATGGCATGGCAGGCATCGCACTGCGCTATTTCAATCCGATTGGCGCGGACCCTGACATGCGCACCGGTCTGCAGATTGCAAACCCGTCGCACGCGTTAGGCAAACTGGTTGATGTTCAACTCGGAAAGATCCCCCAATTCACGATCACCGGCACCGATTACGCCACCCGCGATGGGACCGGCATTCGTGATTATATTCATGTTTGGGATCTGGCCAGGGCGCATGTGCGCGCCGTTGAGCGGTTTGAAGATGCTTTTTCCAAAGCGGACAGCCAGAAGCAAACCTACCTGGTGATCAATCTCGGCACCGGCAACGGCGTCACCGTGCGGGAATTGGTAACCGCTTTTGAAAACGTGGTTGGAGAAACGATCAACAAGGATGATGGCCCCCGCCGACCGGGAGATACTGCTGGTTCATTCTGCAGCGCGGACACTGCCAAAGAATTACTGGGATGGAAAGCCGAACTTTCCATCGAGCAGGGCATCGCAGACGCCCTTAAATGGGGAGCGATGCGCGATGAAAGGCTGCCGGATTAAACGGCTTTAATCGAGCAGGCAAATATCCGCGATCAAACGATCCACTTCTGCGTCAAGCGAAGCACGGCCGCCTTTGACATCCATATCGATGCCGTCCAATCTGGCAAGTGTGCGCTCCAGGGTTTCCATTTCAAAGCCGCGGCACTGCCGCTGCAATTTCTTCCCGACAAATTGCTTTGTCCATAAATCGCAGGCTGCGATAATGTCTTTTACTCCGCCGCCTTTTTTCAAGATTTCTTTCGCAATAATCAGCATGCGGAATTGCTGTGCGATCAGACTGAAAATGACCTGTGTGGGGTAGTCAATGCGCACGCGCTGCAGCAAGCCCACCGCACGGGACGCCTTGCGTTCGCTGATGGCATCGATCAATTCATAAATGCCCTCTTCTCTCGTTTGCGGGCACAGGGCGTAGACGACATCAGCGGTGATGGGCCCCTCTCCGTCCAAATAATCAAGGGCTTTTTCAATTTCCTGCCGCGCCTGGAAAAGGTTGGTTCCAATCGCGTTGGCCAGCACAGCCGCCGCGCCCGATTCGATCTGGCCACCCTGCCGCCTGGTTTCCTGCGTAATCCACGCGCGCATTTCATTCTGCCGTGGTTGTGCTCTACTCAGCCAGACCGCGCTACCGGAAAATTTCTTGATAGCCTGCGCCAGCCAGTGGCCTTTTTCCACCATTTCCCAGTCCCATGCCCTGTTTTGATATTTCTTGCGGTCTTCCACGATCAATACCAGCATAAGCCCCACCGGAAAAGATTGAAGATAATCAATAAATTTTTCCTGTTCGGATTTTTTCTTGAGGAACTGCAGTGCGTCTTCCACAATAACCAGTTTTTTGGGGTTTCCCAGTTCCAGCTTCGCGCAGGCGTTTAGAAACTGCTGGAAGGAGAGAGCGCTCCCATCCAATATGGTAGGAGCTGTATCAAAAATATTTTCCCTGCTGACCAGGCTGGATATTTTATGAAGCCCGTCTTCCAGGAAAAACTGGTTGTCGCCATGGAAAACATAGATATCAGCGAGCTCGGCGCTGATTGTATCGGTAACTGGCATGGAAAATTAGGATTTGGTTTTGGTGGCCACACGATGGACGGTGTATCCCATCACATCATGCTTGACGACTTCCACAATTTCCATCTTTTCCACATCCGCGTTGGTCGTGATCATTTCCTGGACTTTCGGTCCATACGGACGGGCAACCTGATAGCCGATCATGCCCAGCAAGACCGCAATCGGGAGGCGGCGCAGTTTCTTTCCGAGCTTATTTCCTGTCCCCGACATTCCCAGCCAAGCCAAACCGCCAGCCGCCAATCCGCCAACAGCCAAATTGGTGCCGCAGTTGGGGTGCACCGCCAGATCGGTTTCCCCTTTCGCCAGGCGCTGCTGCCCTTCCTGGGCGGCTTTCAGGATCGTTTCCGTCGGAATTTCCCCATAGATCAGGAATCCGTTGGCGTCAGAAATTCCACCCATCCTGGCGGTAACGCGCTGTTCCTGCAAGACGTGCAGGGTGGCGTGTTCCAGGGCGTGGTTGCAGCGTACACGATCCGGTAGTTGTTTTTTCAACAGTTCATCAACAAATGGCATTTTTCACCTCTCATTTAATTTTATGATAAAAGCGACAATTGCAGGGCGTTTTTCAATGAGCGCGCTTCAATAACCTCAAAACTTTTTGGCGGATTGAACCTCACGCGCATCCGCTTGGGTATCACGGCTGCTTTGAAGCCCAGTTTGGCTGCTTCGCGCAGGCGCGCATCCATATGGCTTACCCAGCGCAGTTCGCCGGACAGCCCCACTTCGCCGATGTGAACCACATCCGCCCTGACAGGCTGATCTTTGATGGAAGACATGATCGCTGCGGCTGCCGCCAGGTCTGCGGCTGGTTCGTCTACGCGCAGGCCTCCAACCACGTTCAAGAAAACATCCTGCTCAAACAGGCGTATGCCCAAGCGGCGGGTAAGCACGGCGCAGATCAACAGCAGGCGGTTATAGTCCATGCCATTTGTCGTCCGGCGCGGGTTGCCGAAATTGGTGCGGCTGGTCAAGCCCTGCATTTCCACCAGAATCGGGCGCGTTCCTTCCATTGTCACTGCGATCGACGAGCCAGGGGCCTGCGCCATGCGTTCCGCTAAAAACGCTTCCGATGGGTTGGATACTTGCGCCATGCCCTCCTCGCGCATCTCAAACACGCCAATTTCAGCGGTCGGCCCAAAACGGTTCTTTATGGCGCGCAGCAGGCGGTAGGATTGAAAGCGGTCTCCCTCGAGCTGCAGCACCGTATCAACGATATGCTCCAAAACGCGCGGTCCGGCGAGCATGCCTTCCTTGGTGACGTGCCCGATCAGAAAGATGGCCAATCCGCTGGATTTGGCCAGGGCGCGCAGCTGTGAGGCGCATTCGCGAACCTGGGTCACCGATCCCGCACTGGAGGTCAGCCCGTCCAGATAGACTGTCTGGATGGAGTCGACAATCAACAGGGCCGGCTGGATGCTGCCAACATGGGTGATGATGGCGTCCAGATTGGTTTCCGTGACAATAAACAGGTTCTCGGCAAGCCCGTTTTGTCCGCTATCCGTGCCGGAAGTGATCCGTTCAGCCCGCATCTTAATCTGCCGGGCGGATTCTTCACCGGAGGCATACAGGACCGGTTTGTTCTGGGCGAGTTCTGCTGCTACCTGCAGCATCAGGGTGGATTTTCCAATACCCGGGTCTCCTCCCAGCAAGACAATCGAACCCGGCACCATCCCGCCCCCCAATACGCGCGCGAATTCCTGTATTTTGAGAGAATAGCGCTCTTCCGTGTGATCGGCTATTTCCCCCAGCTTGACCGGCTGGGATTGGAGCGCGGTGATACTGCGCTGTTTTTTGGCGGCCTTTTCATCAGCGACAACTTCTTCCACCATGGTATTCCATTCGCCGCAGCTGGGGCACCTGCCAAACGGGCGAACGGAAGTCCGGCCACATTCCTGACAGGTATATTGGGTTCTCAATTTTGGCATGGCTTCATCCTGGCTTTATTTTAATCGAAAGCGTAGATTAAAAAGAAAAGAGATTGGCTAACAGCAAACTTCAACAAGGAAAAACTCTGGGTTCTTTTAGCGGCTTCAATTCTACAAAGGAAATTATTAATAAATGCACGGGGGTTGGGAAAGAAATGTATCTTTCAAAAGGAAACCGAAAGGATAAGGCCTGCCCGTTTCCTTCTATTAATAATGAGCAGCTACTAACTTTTCGGAAATCTTGTTTTTCTATATGCTTGGATTCAAGTATCAAGTGCAACCGTGATTATTTAAGATTACCACAGGCGATTTGAATGACAAGCACTTTCTCGGCCTTGTGTTCAATCGATTCTCAACAAACTGAATATCCTCG
>Ga0180432_10001442_pt1 | contig 37597 bp, 38 predicted proteins | sample SS_ome_10_FD_132414 | JGI IMG/M metagenome (GOLD analysis project Ga0180432, IMG submission 132414) | Hypersaline lake sediment archaeal communities from the Salton Sea, California, USA - SS_1_MS_2 metaG | ecosystem: Environmental > Aquatic > Non-marine Saline and Alkaline > Hypersaline >... | reverse complement strand
GAAACCAACCGGGAAGAGGTCTATCGCGACGTCATCGGATGGCTGAACGCACACATGCCGAAATAGACTGCCGATTTCTGTGAGGGAATCGAGGGGAGCAATCTCCTATAGAACCATCACTTATCTGAAATGACAGGCACACCAGCGGCCGCCGCTCTTTTCTTCGAGCGGTGGCTCCTCTTTTTTACAGACGTCCTGAGCTTCCGGGCATCGGGTGTGAAATCGGCACCCGGGAGGGGGAAATATTGGATTGGGGATGTCCCCAGATAGGACGATCCTTCCTGTGCGCTTTGTGGAACCCACCGAGGGGACTGCCGAGAGGAGCGCAGTGGTATACGGGTGCAGGGGATTGGAGTAGAGGGGCGCTTTTTCAGAGAATTCAACGATCTTCCCGAGATACATCACCGCCACGCGATCGCTGATGTATTCCACCACCGAGAGGTCGTGGGAGATGAAAAGGTATGTCAGCCCAAGCTTTTCCTTCAGGTCTATCATCAGGTTGAGTATCTGGGCCTGGATGGAGACGTCCAGGGCCGATACCGGCTCGTCGGCGATGATCAATTCCGGGTCCAGGGCCAGAGCCCGGGCCACGCCGATGCGCTGGCGCTGGCCGCCGCTGAACTCGTGGGGATACCGGGTCAGGTGATCTTCCGAGAGCCCCACCAGCTTCAGGTACTCTCGGACCCGGTCGTCCCGCTCACCCCTTGTGACCTTGCCGTGGATGATCATCCCCTCGCCGATGATTGAGTCAACCGATTTTCTTGGATTCAGAGACGAATAGGGGTCCTGGAAGATGATCTGGAGCTTCGCCCGGAGCGACTTGATCTCGCGTCTGTCCATCCGAGAGAGGTCCCGGCCGTCGAACCTGATGGTGCCCTCGGTCGGTCTTTCCAGGTTCAGAATGACCCGCCCGATGGTGCTCTTTCCGCAGCCGCTTTCCCCCACCAGGCCCAGGGTTTCCCCCCGACGGATGGAAAACGTCACGTCGTCCACCGCCCGGACCATGAGCCTCTGCTCGGTGAACATCTCCCGCCCCAGGGGATAGTACTTCTTGACGTGATCGACTGAAAGCAGATTTTCTGTATTATTCATAGAGCCAGCATCGTACCTGTCGTGTATTGTCGGGGGAAAACATGCCCGGCGCCTCCCGCCGGCAGATATCCATGGCCCGCTCACACCGGGGATGAAACCTGCAGCCTTCCGGGATGGCCGAGAGCCGGGGCACCGAGCCCGGAATGGTGTAGAGGCGCGTGTGGGAATCCTGTGTCTGGGGAAGGGATCGAATGAGCCCCTGGGTATAGGGGTGCAGAGGCTCATCGAAGAGGTCTGCAACGGCGGACCCCTCCACGATCTGCCCGGCATACATCACCGACACCCTCTCGGCCACCTCGGACACCACGCCCAGATCGTGGGTGATGAGGATCATGGACATTCGCCGCTCGACCTTGAGGGAGAAAAGCAGCTCCAAAATCGCCGCCTGGATGGTCACGTCCAGGGCGGTGGTCGGCTCGTCGGCAATCATCAAAGACGGCGACAGGGCAAGGGCCATGGCGATCATCACGCGCTGTCTCTGTCCGCCGGAGAGCTGGTGGGGGTAGGATGCCACCACCCGCTTCGGTGCCGCCATTCCCACCTGGGTGAGGAGGTGAAGGGTCGCCTCCAGGGTTTCTTTCCTGGGGAGCTGTCGGTGGACGGCGAACATCTCACCGATCTGGTCCCCGATGGTATATACCGGATTCAGGGACGTCATCGGCTCCTGGAAGATCATGGAGATCTGATCGCCCCTGACGGTTCGCATCTCCCGCTCCGAAAGTCCGACGAGATCGGTCCCCTCATACAGGATCTCCCCTGATTCGATGCGGCCGGGAGGGGAGGGGACAAGCCGCATGATCGACAGGGCCGTAACGCTCTTGCCGCATCCGCTCTCTCCTACCAGCCCCATTGTTTCGCCCCTGCCGAGGGAGAAACCGACGCCGTCCACGGCACGGAGAAAACCGGAGTCTGTTTGAAAACCGGTGGTGAGGTTTGAGATGTCGAGGATCGATTCCATTGTATCTCTGTCTTTTACCGCATTTTTTCTACTCTATACCAAAACGAAAAAACTGACAACCTTAAAACAAAATTCTCTTGACAGCCGAAAATGTGCGTGATACAAGAATAACACGATTTATAAATTAGTAACACGGTTAACGGATATGAGTAACACGAAAAGATTCGGCGTGTCACTTGACGGCGAGCTGCTCGACAAATTTGATGAGTTTATCGAAGAAAAAGGCTATCAGAACCGGTCCGAGGCGATCCGGGATCTGATACGGGACCGACTGGTTCGCAAGGAGTGGGAAGAGGTTGAAGACGATGATCGGACGAAAATGGCTGTTTTGACCATGGTCTATGATCATCATAAGCCTGATCTGCAGGAAAAGCTGACGGATATTCAGCATCAAAGCCACAACCTTGTTCATTCGTCTCTCCATATACACCTTGATCACCACAACTGTATGGAGATCATCGTTCTCAAAGGGAGCGCGGAGCAGATCATCCAGATAGGAGAGAACCTGATAAGCACGAAGGGTGTGAAGCATGGAAAGCTTGTATTAACGACGACAGGAATAGAATTGACTTGACATCATTGGAAAAGGAGAAAAAAGCATGCATATTCCAGATGGATTTATATCCACACCGGTGAGCATCGCCACATATGCGGTCAGCGCCGCAACTGGCGGCGTGGCGGTGTATCGGGCGAAAAAGAATTTCGCCGATCGACTTGTGCCCATGGCCGGGGTGTGCGCCGCGTTCATTTTTGCGGCACAGATGATGAATTTCCCCATCGCCGCCGGGACCAGCGGCCACTTTCTCGGCGCGGTACTCGCCTGCGTGCTCCTGGGACCCTCGGCGGGATTCTGGGTGATGACCCTCGTTTTGGCGGTACAGGCCCTTCTGTTCGCCGACGGCGGCATCACCGCCCTGGGAGCGAACGTCATGAATATGGGGCTCATCGGCGGCATAGTGATCTATTTCATCATGATGGGGGTACTGAAGCTGCTCCCCAAGAACAAGAAAATCTTCCTCGGCACGGTGGCGGTTGCATCATGGCTGTCGGTGGTTTTGGCCGCCGCGGTGTGTAGCCTGGAGCTGGCGTTTTCCGGAACCATTCCCTTCCGCATTGTATTCCCGGCTATGACGGCGACGCATGCGCTTATCGGCATCGGTGAAGCCCTCATTACCACGGCGGTCACGGCATACGTGTTGAGCGCTCGTCCGGATCTGGTGTTTGCCTGGTCCGAGGACCCGACATTCGGACTGAACAGGGAGGTACTGGCGGATGGCTAAGAAAGACACGAACAAGACATTTTCTGTTGTGGTGATCGTCCTTCTGATCGCGTCTGCGGGCATCGCCTTCTTCCTGTCTCCCTATGCCTCCGGCAGCCCCGATGGGCTGGAGTGGGTGGCGGAATTCGGCGTACCGGAAGATCTGACCTTTATAGAAAAGGGTGAAGAGGCGGTCTGGGAGGGAAGCCCGCTTCCCGACTATACCGTCCCCGCGCTGGGGGAGGAAACTAACATAACGGTGATGGTCGCCGGGATTATCGGTACGCTGGTGATGTTTGGACTGGGATTCTTCATGGCGATGATCCTCAAGCGGAAAGAAGAATAAAGAGACTCTCTCAAGACACTCGTTGCGGGAACAGGACTCTCGTAGCGAGGTAGAAAATATGCCGGTGGACTCACTGTGAGTCCACCGGCATATGCGTTTTAACGAGATGTGTGTATTTTCTACTAGAGCTGGAGTATATTTTCCCCCTTCTCCTTGAGTGTCTCGTACGTATCCGGCCCCCCTTTCTGTATCAGGCTGAGCCCCTCCATTCCCTCACCAAAGATATCGAGAAACATATCCTGGGCGCCGGTGAAGATAATGATCCTGTCGGACGGGATGTAATTCTTGATTCGATTGACCAACTCGAGGCCGGACATCTGAGGCAGCAAGAGGTCGACGATAAGCAGATCCGGTTTTCCCTTTTTCAACTCCTTGAGGCCATCCTCGGCGGAGCCCGCCTCAACCACGTCGGTTACCATCTCTGAGAACATGTCCACGATCTGCATTCTGGTGAGGGTCGAGTCCTCGATAATAAGAACTCTTTTATTGGCCTTCGGTTTTTGCTTCTTGACCTTTTTGACGACGACCTTTTTTACAAGCTTTTTCTTCGTGGCGGGATCATCGACCGGCTCGGTAACGGGTTCTTCGACGATGATTTCGGGAAATTCCGCAGGGTCTCCATCAATGTCGATGAGCACCTCTTGTTCGGGCGCCATTTCAATTAATCCGGCGTCGGAGGTGTCATTGTTGCCTGATATGACATCGTCAACGGATACGTCGCCGCTGATTTGTGACGCAGCAGTTTCATCCGACACCACGATGGCATCGGCATCGAACCCGAAGATAAACTCGTTGCCGCATTGAGCGCATTTGATTGGAGACGAACTACTGGTGGTAACGATTTCTTCCAAATCGAGAAATATCTTCTTGCTGCATTTCGGACATCGGGTTTCGATCAGAGACATACAATAAACCATACATATCCTTTTTTATTATATTCCCCCGGGCGTAATATTGTCAAGCGTAATGGGACATGAGAAGACCCTCGGCGACATCTCTGTATCTTTTTTCGCTTCTGTTATGCATCATTTCATTGACAATTCGGCTCACGTCGTGTTAGATGAAAGATGGAGGTACATACTATATGCAGATTCTCAAAATCAATCCGGAAAATCCGCAGCAGCGCCTCGTCAACCTGGTGATTGAGGCGTTCAAGGACGGCGGTGTTGTTGCGTATCCCACCGATACCATTTATGGAATCGGGTGTGATATCTTTAAAAAGACGGCCCTGGAGCGCCTATATCAAATAAAGGGGAAAGACCCGAACAAGCCCCTGAGCCTGATCGTCTCGGATTTCAAAGATATCAGTGAATATGGAAAGATGACCAACGAGGCGTTTCAGTTGATGAAAACACTGACGCCGGGTCCGTATACATTCATCCTGGAGGCGTCACGGACGGTTCCGAAGGTCATGCTCACAAAGCGAAAGACCGTCGGCATCCGCATACCGGACAACAGGATATGTATCGCCATGGCCCAGACCCTGGGGAATCCGATAATCACCACCAGCATCAGGAATCCCGAGAACAAACTCTTTAACGACGCGGAGGAGATTGCGGAGAGGTTCAAGGGAAAGATCGACTTGGTGGTGGACGGCGGGCGCATTTCGCCCCACCATTCGACAATAATCGACCTGACCGGCAACGAGCCGATCATAGAACGGGAAGGAAAGGGTGATGTCTCGTTTTTGATGGATTGAGCGATAAATATAACATATCTATTTATCCTGCAGGTAGAATGGGTGAGAAGAGATTTCACAGAAAGGCACGAGAGCCCTCCAATCGGAGGGCTCTTTCTTTTGAGAGTAAGATGGAAGGGAAACATGTTGTATATAAAAAACTTGAAATAACCATGATTTTTTCTTGACAGAAAGAACGATGTTCAGTAGCATAACGATGTTCATTGCATGCACATAATCCCCACGAAAGACCTCACAGATGCAAAATGTCATTGCAAAACGCATAGAAGCCGAAAAGCAAGAGCGTATCGAGCAGATTCTCAAGGCCGCGAGAACGCTATTTGTAAAAAAGGGGTATCTCGGCGCAACCATGCGGGATATAGCCCAGGAGGCGGAGCTTTCCACCGGAGCCATTTACGTCTATTTTTCCGGAAAAGATGAAATTTATGCAAAGGTCTGTGAGGAGGCGTTTCACGTCGTCATCGGATTGATAAAGAAGGCCGCGGAATCACCGGGCACGCCCCGGGAGCGCCTGAGGGCCATATGCAGGGAGTACTATTCCTTCTACACCGATTACACCGAGTATTTTGAAATGCTGACGTTTCACGATCTCGGTTTCACCCGCCGGGGACAATCCGAAGAGCTGACCGATCGCCTCAAGGAATTGACGACCCAGGCCATTTCCTTTATTCATGATGTCGTCGTCGAGGCGATCGAAAAGGGGGAGCTCTCAAATAGGTACGACAGCCTTAACGCAAGCTTCAACCTCTGGGCGGGACTGGAAGGAATCCTGCTGCTGGATAAAATGGGATACCTTCGGAGCAGGGGATATGAGCTGGATCTCGAGGAGCTGGTGGCGGACCAGCTGGAGATCATGCTGTCGGGGATCTCGGCCCCGGAGCGCGTGAAATGACGTGTCGGGTAACGCCGGCGGTGATTGATGATATTCGGATAGGTAATTTTTGAAACGAGATACTATATGCACAATATGTATACATCGGTATGATACCTTTATTGTGACAAGGGGGACTCATGGCTAAAAAAGTGAGCAAGGCGGATGCGGAACAGTTGAAGAAACAGGCGCTGGCTGATTTTTCGGAGTATGTCAACCCGCAGAAAGCGAGGGTTCTCAAGAATTCAGGACTGGATATCATCGAGGGGAAGCGGGACGGGGCGTCGGTGTGGGACGTCACCGGCACCAAGTACATCGACTGCATCACCTCCGCCGGCTCCTTCAACGTCGGCAGGAGAAATCCGGAAATCATCAAGGCACTGAAAGACGCCCTGGACGAATACGACCTGGGCGTCTTTTTAATGTGCAGCAAGCCCAAGGCTGACTTGGCGAAAAAATTCGCCGAGATAACCCCGGGAGATCTCCAGTACACCATGTACGGCTGCGGGGGGGGCGAAGCGAACGACTTCGCCATCAAGCTCGCCCGGGGTTTTTCCATGAAGTCGGAGATCATCTCAACCGTCAAGGCGTATCACGGACACACCGGCTTCTCCCTGGCGGCCATCGGCAGGGAGGAGTACAAAAAACCCTTCTACCCGATGGTTCCCGGCTACCTCCAGGTTCCCTTCAACGACCTTGCGGCCATGGAGGAGGCGATCACCGAGGACACGGCGGCGATTATGCTGGAGCTGGTCCAGGGAGAGGGCGGCATTCACCTCGCCACCGCCGAGTACGTCGAGGGCATCAGGAAGCTCTGCGATGACAACGAGGTGCTGTTCATCGCCGACGAGATCCAGACCGGGTTCGGCCGCACCGGGAAGATGTTCTGCATCGAGCATTTCGGTGTCACCCCCGACATCATGACCGTCGCCAAATCCCTGGGCGGGGCACTGTACCCGATTTCCGCCACCATCTATCGAGAGGAGCTGGGCGATTTCGTGGTGACCCATCCCTTCACCCACCTCTCGACCTTCGGGGGCTCGGACCTGGGGTGTATTGTCGGTCTGGCGGTGATCGACTGGCTGATCGAAAACAAGATCCCGGAGCACGCGGCCGAGATGGGCGAGCGGTTTCAGAAGGGCTTCGATGATCTCCTGAAGCGCTATCCTGAACTCTTCCTGGAGGTGCGCAGAAAGGGATTGATGATGGGGCTTCAGTACACCAACGACAGCATCGGCCCCCGGATGAGCTATCAGCTCGCCCAGAACGGCGTGATGGCGATATACACCGGCAATGAGCCGTCGGTCATGCGGCTGATGCCGTCTCTGGTCATCTCCCCCGACGAGGTGGATTTTGTGCTGGAGGCCCTGGATACATCGATGGCCGCCATCATGGAACAGGGCGGCATCGAGAAGTATTAAACAAAAATATATATTTCAATATATTGAAATGACAAGGAGAACAGAGTATGGCGACATCAGAAGAAATCATGGAAGCCTTGGCGGATTTTACCGAGCAGTGTAACACCAACAAGAGGCTCAGGCGTATGCAGCGGGATTGGACAAAGCTCATGCATTACGTGACGACGGATACCGGCGATTCATTTACGATGGACATCGTTGAGGGTGAGATCATCAAGATCGAGGCCGGTACCAGCGGCACGCCTGATGTCGTCGTCGAGACCGACAGCGAGACCATGTGCGACATGTTCTGGGGCGACCTGAACCCGACGCAGAAATACTTGAGGGGAGAGATCAAGGTGAAGGGCACCCAGGAGGACGTCATGCGCATCGACGCCATTACCGCCGTCATCTGGCCAGAGGTATGATATGTCCATCATCGATGAAATCCTGTCCCAAACGGATGCGGAGAAGATACGAAAAGAGACCGAGCACAACTATAAGGAGTATGTCAATCCCTTCGCCCTTCGCATGTTCAAGAACGCCAGCCTCGATATCATCGAGGGAAAGCGCGAGGGCGCCAGTGTGTGGGACATCTCCGGCGAAAAATACATCGACTGTGTTACCGGGGCGGGGATATTCAATGTGGGACGTCACAATCCGGAGGTGGTCGACGCCCTGAAAAAGGCCCTGGATACCTATGACATGGGCGGGTGGATATCCATCGTCCGGGAGCGGGGGATCCTGGCGAAGAAGCTTGCGGAGATCACACCCGGCGATCTGAAGTATTCTCTTTTCTGCTGCGGCGGCGGAGAGTCCATCGAGGTGGCCATCAAGCTGGCCCGGGGACACACCGACAGGCCGGAGATCATCTGCATGGAAAACGGCTACCACGGGGTGACCGGCTTCTCGCTTCCCGCCACCGGAAGGGACGTCTATAAGAAACCCTTTGCGCCCCTGACCCCCGGCTACAAGCATGTGCCCATCAACGATATCAAGGCGGTGAAGGAGGCCATCACCGAGGACACGGCGGCGGTCATGCTGGAGCCGATCCAGGGGGAGGGGGGCATCATCCCCGCCGACGACGATTTCCTTCGGGAGCTCAGGGCGGTGTGCGACGAGAACGAGATGCTCCTAATCTTCGACGAGGTCCAGACCGGCTTCGGACGTACCGGGAAGATGTTCTGCGCCGAGCACAGCGGCGTGACGCCGGACATCATGGTCTTCGCCAAGTCCCTGTCCGGGGGACTCTATCCCATCTCGTGCGCCATATTCACCGAGGAGATCAGTGATTTTCTCATGGCCCACCCCTTCATCATTATCAATTCCTTTGGCGGAACGTCGCTCGCCTGTCTCGTGTCCTTGGCCACCATAGAATACATCGAGGAAAACGACCTTCCCGGTCACGCCGAAAAGATGGGCGCCCGGTTCACAGAGGGACTATTTCAATTAAAGGAGAAATACCCGGAGCTTGTGCTCGACGTTCGAGGAAAGGGGCTGATGCTGGGCATGGAATTTCCGGAAGACAGCATTGGACCCCGGATGGCCTACCAGCTCAGGCAGAACGGCGTCATTTCCATCTATACCTTCAACAATCCCCGTATCATCAGGATCATGCCGACCCTGGTCATCACCCCCGATGAGGTGGATTTTGTGGTAGACGCCTTTGATAAATCTCTCAAGGAGATTCAGGCCCAGGAAGACAAACTGAAGAGATGATTCGAATCGAAAGAGGGGAAATCCAATGACTCAGCTCAAACGGGCAGTGGGACTCAGAACGGTGATATCCACCGGTGCGGGAATGGCCCTGGCGACGGTTACCTATGTATCCTTTATTGAGCTTGCCAGCTACCTGACCGGGAATTCCGCGTGGATCGCCATCCTCACCGCCGGCATTATGGCGGTCATGGCCGGCTCGTGCTTCTGCGAGCTCAACTCCATGTACCCCACGTCGGCGGGCATCAAGATCTATATCGAAAAGGCGTTCGGAGAAAAGGCTGCGATCATCATCGCCGGGGTTTATGTCATGGGGCAGCTCTCCATCGTGGGTGCGGAGATCTACATCCTCTCCCAGGCCCTGTCCCAGGGCGTCACCTTCGTGCATCCGGTTATCTGGGCCGTGGCTTTCGGGGCGGTGCTCTGGTTTCTCAACTATCGGGGCATCCGCATCGCCGGCACCACCCAGGATATCATCGCCTATGCCATGTTCATCGGCCTGATCATCATTTCCATCTACGGGCTTTCTACGGTCGGATTTCATGTGGAGAATCCGGTTCAGGTCGGGAGCCTCGACGGCTTCATCCAGGCGGTGGCCATCGGCATCTCGTGTTTTATCGCCTTCGAGTGGGTGGTGACCATATCCGAGGAGGTCACCGACGTGAAGCTGGTGCCCAAAGGCATGATGATTGCCCTGGGGATCCTGGCCATCGTCTACGCCCTGTTTTCCACGGCGATGACGGCGGTGCTCCCGCCCGAGACCCTGGCTTGGGTCCTGGATCCGGAGGGGCTTCCCATCCCCCATGTCATCTACGGTAAGACCCTCCTGGGAGGATTCGGACTCTATTTCATGATCGGCATGGCGCTCTTGGCGTCTCTGACGTCCCTCAATGCCGGAATCATTACTTCCTCTCGGTTTATCTACGCCATGGCCCGGGACTGGTCCCTGCCGAGATTCATCGCAAAGCTCCACCCGAAACACGCGACCCCCTGGGTGGCGATGGTGGTGGTGACGATCTACTGCGTCCTGGTGACGACGTACGGCTTCATGACCCATTTTGTGCTTTCGATGATACTGGTCATCGCCGCCACCGAGTGTATGATTTACATGGTCATGGCGATGTCGGTCATCCGGCTCCGGTTTAAGAATCCGGACGCCGAGCGGGATTTCAAGATCAAGGGGGGCATTACCATTCCTATCATTGTGATTATCATCTACGGGATCGTCGCGGGATTCATCCTCTTCGGTCCCATGCAGCCGGAAGACGTTCAGGATCAGCGAATTGCTCTGGGATTTATCGTGGGGGTTCTCATCCTGAATGCGGCGTACGTTTTTTTCCTGGTCCCGAGGATCAGGGCGAAATACGAGAAATTGGCGGCCCAGCGGATACCCCGGCGGAGGCGTCGATCCGCGGCGGATACCGTCGATGAGAAGAGCGAGGCTGATGACAATTAAGTTGAAAATGTATTGTCAATAATGGTATGTTTGATCCGAAAAAGTCAAGAAAATAGAGTATATACGTCATATATTAGAAGAGGAGGCACATGATGGCCCTGTCAGAAAGTGAATTGAAAGCTCTGACCGAGAAGGCCCACCAGCTCAGGAAGGATATTATCCAGACGGTAGCCTGGTCGGGCGGCGGTCACGCCGGCGGAGCGCTCTCCCAGCTCGACATACTGGTGGCGCTCTATTACAAGTATCTCAACATCGATCCGAGCAATCCTGAAAAACCGGATCGGGATCGGGTTGTGCTCTCCAAGGGGCACGGCGGTGTGGGATACGCCCCGGTCCTGGCGGATAAGGGGTATTTTAAAAAGGAGCTGCTGCAGACATTCAATCACACCGGCTCCAGCTTCGGCATGCACCTGGATAAAAACAAGGTGCCGGGTGTGGATGCCTCCACCGGCTCCCTGGGACACGGCATGTCCATCGCCGTGGGGCTGGCCCTGGGCGCAAAGTTCGCCAAGAAGGACTGGTTGACCTACTGCATCATGGGTGACGGAGAGCAGCACGAGGGCTCGATCTGGGAGGGGGCCATGGCCGCCGCCCACTACAAACTCAACAATCTCATCGGCATCGTCGATAACAACAATCTGTGCATTGACGGCCCGTTGACCGAGATCATGGACGTCAGCCCCCTGGACAAGAAGTGGGAGGCGTTCGGCTGGAAGGTGAAGATCATCAACGGACACGACTTCAATGAAATCTGCGACGCCATTGATGAGGCCCAGGCCTATAAGGACGGCCCCTTCCTCATCATCGCCCAGACCGTCAAGGGCAAGGGCGTTGATTACATGGAAGGCGCCAAGGAATGGCATTACGGCGGGCTTGACGGTGATATGACCAGGAAAGCCCTGGAATCCATCGACCGCATGTACGCGGGTAAATAACAGGAGGAAACCATGGCAGAAGGAAGTGTTACCTGGAGTATAGATGACGCCGATCACATGACCGCGGCTGAGATATATGGTGAAACATTGGTGCAGCTCGGCGAGGAGCGGGAAGATATCGTCGCCCTGACGGCGGACCTGGCAAAATCCACCAAGATCGGAAAATTCGAAGGACGCTTTCCGGAGCGATTTATCAACGTCGGTATCGCCGAGCAGAACCTCTTCGGCATCGGCGCAGGTCTTGCCCTGGCCGGGTTCGTCCCCTTCATCTCCACCTTTGCGGTGTTCGCATCGCTGCGGGCGGGAGAGCAGGTTCGAACCGATATCTGCTACCAGAACCTTGATTGCAAGATTATCGCCACCCATTCGGGCATATCGTTCGGCCAGGCGGGAACGACCCATCACTGCACCGAGGATTTGGCGGTCATGCGCTCGTTCGCGAACATGACGGTGATCGCCCCCGCCGACGGCGTCGAGACCGCCAAAGCGGTGGAGGCGAGCGTTGACTGGAAGGGCCCGGTGTATATCAGGATCGGCCGGGGATTCGAGCCCTGGGTGCATAAGGACACAAATTATAACTACGAGATCGGTAAGGGTATCGAGATGCGCTCCGGAAGCGACATCACCGTCATCGCATGCGGCACATCAGTGTACGCGGCCGTGGACGCCGCGGAGGTGCTGGAGAAGGAAGACGGGCTCTCCGTTCGGGTTATCGATATGCACACCATCAAACCCATCGACCGGGATATCATCATGAAGGCGGTGGAAGAGACCCGACGTATTGTGACCTTCGAGGATCACAACATCATCGGCGGCCTCGGAAGCGCCGTGGGCGAGGTCATCGTTGAATCGGGCAAGGGATGCGCCTTTAAAAAGGTGGGTATCCCGGATGAGTACTCCATCGTCGGCTATCCCGAAGACCTCTACAATCACTTCAAGCTCGACACCGACGGCGTTCTCGAAACGGTCCGGGAGGTTATGGGCAAGGAGTTCGAGGAAGACGAGGACTGGGAAGACGAGATATAATCTCAGAGACAAGGAGGCGATATGGCTGACGATAAAGACAAATATGTGCTGGCCAGAATCATGATGCGGGCCGCCCTCCCACTGGCGAAAGTCCTCATTGAAGACGACCCGAAGACGAAGAAGAAATACGAGGGGTTCAATGCGGTGGTGCAGTTCGAGGTCACGGGGTATGACGACCTGGTGACCGTGATGAACTTCACCGATGGGAAGCTCGACTTCGAGTTCACCCGGCATGAGAATCCGGATGTCAATTTCGTGTTCAAGGATCCGGGGCAGCTCAACAAGTTCTTTGGCGGCAAAGTGGCCATGCCGAAGATCAAGGGAATGCTCAAGCTCGGCATCGTGATGAAGGTGGTGCCGTTGCTCCTCGGATTGACACTGCTGTTACCCACCAAGAAGCCGAAGGACCCGGCGAAGAAGTATATGAAGGTGAAGCTCTTGTTCTACATGCTCAGCTCGGCACTGTCTCAGATGAACAAGGCGGGCGACGAGGAATTCGTAGAATTCTGCCAGAAAATGCCGGACCGGATTATCCAGTGGACCTGTACTCCGGAAGGCCCCTATGCGTACCTGCGTATCAAGTACGGAAAGACCAAGGCGGGAAGGGGTCTGTATACCAGGAAAAAGCCGTTCATCGACATGCAGTTCAACGGCGTGGATTCCGCCATCAAGGTCCTGACGAACGAGCTGGACCTGGTGGACGCGGTCAGGTACGGACACCTGTTGCAGCTCGGCTCGCCGGAATACGGCGCGAAGCTCGGTTCGTACATGCTCAAAATCGACAAGTGGATCCAGGAGGCATAATCGATCGAATCGATTATTGATTGGTAAACCACACACGCCCGGGCGTTTGGACGCCCGGGCGGAGACTCTGGGGGGGTGTGTATGTCGGAATTGAAAAAGGTAGTGAAATTTCGTACCGTCGTTTCCACGAGTGCGGGCATGGCGATGGCAACCTCCTGTTACGCCGCGGGAATCGAGTTGGCGAACATGGTGGTGGGCCAGTCGGCGTGGATCGCGATTCTCGTGGCGGGCATTATGTGTATTTTCTCCGCCATGTGTTTCGCAGAGCTCAACGGCATGTATCCCTCCGCCGCGGGGATCCGCCTGTTCATCGAGCGTGCCTTCGGGGAAAAGGTGGCCCTGGCAATCGGTGCCTTCTACGTGGGATGCGCCCTGGCGATGGTCGGCCCGGAGACATACATCCTCAGTAATGTCATCAATGTTTTGCTCCCGTCTGTGCATCATCTCATCTGGGTCGTGTTGTTTCTCGGCATCATCGCGTTGATCAATTACCGGGGAGTGGTCATCACCGGAATCGTCCAGGATATTCTTTCATACTCGATGATCGTCTTCATGCTTGTAGTCGGTATTTACGCCATTTCGATTTCGGGGATCAGTACAGGAGATCTGTTTCACACCGGTGGTGTCGTGAACGTGTTCGAGGCAGCGGCGGTGGGTGTGTTTTTGTACGTGGGTTTCGAGTGGGTAACCCCTCTGGCGGAGGAGGTGACCGATTCGGCGATGATCGCCCGGGGGATGCTTGTCGCCGTGGGGCTGCTATGCATCACATACGCAGTGTTTATTACCGGCATGACGGCGGTTATCCCAAAGGAAGTCCTCGCCGAATCCTCCATACCCCACATTGAAGTGGGCAGACAGCTCTTCGGAGAAACCGGACTCATTATCTTCATCATCATGAGTGTGCTGGCGTCAATGACGTCGTACAATGCGGGTTTTTTGAATTTTTCCCGGTATATGTACGCCATGGGGAGGGACAACGTCCTGCCCCGTGTGTTCTCCAGCATCAGTAGGTTCGCCACCCCCTGGTTTGCGATCCTCTTTTGCTTTACCATCTCCCTTGCAATATCGGTCTACATCTATTTCAGCGGCCGCTACATACGTCTGATCATGGTATCAGCGGCCATCGAGGTGATCATTTATCTTGTCATGGCGCTGGCGGTCATCAGGATACGCTTCAAGCTCCCGGACAATGAGAGGCCCTATCGGGTCCCCGGAGGCATCGTTATCCCGATCATCGCGGTGCTGTTCTTTCTCGTGCTTCTGGTGGGTATCTACGCCCAGGATATTTTTGTTCTCTATATCATGATCGGAGTCTTACTCGTTTGTTTGCTCTATACCCTGTTGGTAGTCCCCCGGCTCCGGGCGGCTCACGAGAAGCGGATGGCGGAGAGACAGCCGCGAAGGAGAAGACGACCGACGAACACGTAAAGAAACATAAAGTAAAAATATAGGTTTATTGAACAACGATCTCTCAATTACCCCACACACAGGAGGAGTAGTATCATGAAAGTGGGTGTACCGAAGGAAATAAAGGCGGAGGAAAATCGGGTCGCTCTGACCCCCGCCGGAGCATCCGCGTTTGTATCTCACAATCACGAGGTGTATATCGAAAAAGGAGCGGGCCTGGGAAGCGGGTTGACCGATGAGGAGTATATCGCCGCCGGAGCAAAAATCCTTCCGACCAAGGAGGATGTTTGGGAAAAGGCGGAGATGATTATAAAGGTCAAGGAGCCGCTGGGGCCGGAATTTGACCTGATGACCGATCAGATCCTCTTTACCTACCTGCATCTTGCAGCAGACGAGGATCTAACCAAGAAACTCCTGGAGAAGAACATCACAGGCATCGCCTATGAGACCATCCAGGACCCCGACGGATCGCTGCCGCTTCTGGCGCCCATGAGCGAGGTTGCGGGACGGCTCTCAATCCAGATGGGCGCCCGGTGCCTGGAAGCCACCGGCGGGGGTATGGGCATACTCCTTTCGGGCGTCTCCGGCGTGCCGCCGGCGAAGGTGGTGATCCTCGGTGCGGGTATCGCCGGAGCGAATGCGTGCTTCGTCGCCGTGGGCATGGGGGCGCGGGTGAGCATCCTGGATATCAATCCCGCGAAGCTACGCTACATTCACGACGTCATGGGCGGGCACGTGGTGACCGTTATGTCCAATAGGGCCAATATCGAAGAGGAGGTGCTCTCCGCCGACCTGGTGGTGGGAGCGGTATTAATTCCCGGCGCAAAGGCCCCGAGTCTCGTTACCAGGGATATGATCAAGAAGATGAAGAAGGGATCGGCCATCGTGGATATCGCCGTGGACCAGGGAGGGTGTGTGGAGACCATCAAGCCGACGACGCACTCGAACCCGACGTATATCATCGACGACGTGGTGCACTATGCCGTCGCGAACATGCCGGGCGCGGTGCCCAGGACATCCACCTTCGCCCTGACCAACGCCACCCTGTCCTACGGGCTGGATATCGCCGACAAGGGCGTGGAAAAGGCCATAGCGGATGACCCGGAGCTGAAGAAGGGTGTAAATATCATCAACAAAAAAATCAGCTGCAGGGCGGTGGCCGAGGCTTTCAACATGGATTGCATCGAGATTTGAAAATTCCCTTGCGTCTCTGTTGAAAACCTGTTAATATAAAAATTCTATCAAATGCATCGACAATCGGATACATTGCTGAGGAGTTGGGTTCTGAAATGCTCAAGACGGCTGCACAGATAAAAGATGTCCTGGATCGATACGTTATCGGTCATGACGATATCAAGGAGGGAATCCTCCTTGCCCTGATTGCCAGGGAACATGTCTATATAGAGGGAGCTCCCGGAACCGCCAAGACCATGCTCGCAGAGCTGACGGCCAAGGCGGCGGATTTGAGCTTCTACTTCTATCAGTTTCACCGGGATACGCGGCTCTCCGAGCTCATCGGTGATTACATCATCACCCGGCAAAAGGAAGAGGGATCGGATGGTAATTCGGGAGACGGGGAGCTCATCAGGCAGAAGCTCGTCCCCGGCGGTATCCTGACCACCCAGATAGCGGTGCTGGACGACATTACCCGGGCGCCGGGCGAGGCCCTGAACATCCTGCTTCGTCTTCTGAACGAGCGGGAATACAAGGGCATCAGCCTGCCCCTGATTACCGCCATCGCCACCAGCAATCCCACTCAGGATGACTACTACAACGAGCCTTTGGACCTGGCGAACCTGGATCGATTCGCCATCCAGCTGAGAACCGGTGGATTGATTACCCGGTCGAGCTGGGATGAGGCCATGGATGTGATGAATTACTACATTGATCACATCTATGACAAGGACTCGGTGGAGGGCTACCATACCGAGACGTTCGATCGGCCCATCGACTACCTGCTCAAGATTCACGTCTCCGACGACATAAGAAGGCGTCTGATGGCCTTTCTGAACCGGCTCGTTGAGGAGTTTCACCTGGATGAATCCAACTCGCTTCTGACCGACCGGACGTTTCTCGTCAAGGCGGTGAACGTGATGAAATCCAAGGCGATCATCGAGGGAAGGCAGGAGGTCATTCCCTCGGACCTCATGGTCCTCAAGTACATGACGACCTTCCGTGTTCCCGAGGACGTGCATCAACGCATGGAAGAGATCCTCTCGGATATTATCGAAAAAAAAAAGATGAGCTTCCCGAACATGAGGAACTGAGCGAGGAATTTCGCCCCGAGGAATCGAAAGAGGGCAACACCGAGCCTGCCGAAATATCCGACAAGGATTTCGACAGCTTCCCCGAAGAATCCTTCAACGTAAAAGAACTCCTCCCCTCGAGAGAAAAGCGGGGGGAGGAGGCTCCGGTTCGTGACGAGGATGAAATCAACCGGGAGACTCTCAAGGACGTCCGTCCCATCCTCAAGGTCATTGAGGGAAATATCATACAAAAAACAGAAGACCTCATGCGTGATTTCGGCGGATCGCCCAGGTCGTGGACAAAGCTGGAGGATTTTTCCCAGTTCGACGATCTCGATCCGGTGGAATCGAGCATCTGGCTCGACATGCTCAATCCCAAGCTCCCCAGCGCCATGCTGCGCTCGAAGAAGATCAAGGGGGGCGCCCTGGCGATCATCAGGGATATCAGCTCGTCCATGACCGGCTCCCGGGCACAGTGGTCGTCCATGCTGATTCTGGGTCTCATACGTATGACAAGACGCCGGAGGATGCGCCTGGGGTACATGGAATTCAACCACCAGACCACGAAGTATCTCAAGGAAAAGGTCTTTTTCACCCGGTCGTACAACAGGATCGGCGATATGGCGTCCCGGTGTCTCTGCAGCGGATTTACCAACTACCAGCTTCCGCTTCTTGACGTTATCCGGGAGTTCAACATCGTTCACGACAAGATCAAGCACGTTGTGTTCATCACCGACGGTCGGCCGACCGAGGGAGATCGTGAGATCGCCCGGGAGATCGAGCTTGCAAAACGAGATAACATTGCGGTACACTCCATCTATATCGGAAAGAAAGAATCCCCGGAGATCCTTCGCATCCTATCGCAAGAGACGGGCGGAGCACACTTCCAAGTGGGAAGCGACGATTTTGGGAGAATACGTCTGAAGACGCTGCACTGACGTGAAGAATATTATGCATGCCTAATATCTGCTGAATCACACGAGGTGACAATGGAAGCTGTCGAGGTATTACATGAGATGAAGCGGATTGTGGAAGACCCGGTATCGGCGGGGAAGCGCTTTAAAGACACGCTGAAGAGGCCGATGATCGGGTATTTCTGCACCTACACGCCCGAAGAGCTGATCCACGCTGCGGGGTGTGTGCCGTATCGCATCATGGGACGGAAAAAACAGGTGGAGTTCGCCGATAGGCATCTCCAAAGCTACTCCTGCTCATTGGTGCGGACCGGGCTGGATATGGCCCTGGCGGGGGAGCTGGATTTCTTGGACGGGACGGTTTTTCCCCATACCTGCGATTCCATACAGCGCCTGTCGGACATCTGGCGGATCAACGCCGGATTTCTCTACCATGGGGATATCGTACTGCCGGTCAAGCTCCACACCGAGAGCGCCCGGAAATACATCATCGATGAGCTGTCCGCCTTTCGCGCGTCCCTGGAGGAGTTTACCGGCAACGAAATCACGGATGACGCCATAGCAGACAGCATCAAAGCATATAACTTGATGCGGGATAATCTCAACCGTCTTCATGACATCAAGAGAAAGAACCCGGGCATCGTCAAATCGACCCTGGCCGACGACTGCGTCCAGGCGGCCATGTACATGCCCGTGGAGGAACATAATCGACTGATGGCGGACCTCCTGGCTGAATTTGAGGGAAAGGATGACCCGTACGACCCGATACGGCTGGTCGTCGTCGGGAACATGTGCGTATTCGGCGAGATCTATGATTTCATCGAGGATGCAGGCGGCTCCGTGGCGGGTGACGACATGTGCACCGGCTATCGCTACTACTCTCTCAATGTGGACGAAAAGAATGAAAATCCCATAGAGGCCCTGGCGGAACGGATCATCCGTCGCCCCCTGTGCGCGGCAAAGCACAGCCTCGATTTCGACCGGGGGAAGTTTCTCTCGAGCATCATCGACAATACGAATGCGAAGGGCGTTATCTTTCTCCTGATCAAGTTTTGCGATCCCCACTCTTTCGATTACCCCTATCTGAAGGACACGGTGGAGAAGAGGGGACTTCCCCACATGCTCATCGAGATGGAGATGGACAACCCCAGCCCAGGCCAGGTCAAGACGAGGATCGAGGCGTTTGTGGAGATGCTGGGGCAGGGATGATGATATAAGAGACAGGTACAATTCGTGTGACGTTTTGTTCAAGGAGAGAACGGTGTCTGAGGTAAAAAAGAGCTCCGATCCTGCAAAGGAAAAAAAGAAAATACACTCCGCCAAGGCCATGCGTCAGCTCATGACCGACTACTACACCAAGGCAAAGATTGCGGAGGCCGACGGCTCGAAGAAAATCGCCTGGATTACCAGTGGCGGTCCGGTGGAGCCGCTCCACGCCATGGACGTCATACCGATATACCCGGAGAATCACGGGGCCATGCTGGGGGCGTCGCGGATGAGTGTCGAGATGTGTCAGGTGGCCGAGGACATGGGGTACTCCCGGGACCTCTGCTCCTACTTCCGAGGGGACATCGGCAGCGCCGTCACCAAGCAGAGCCCGATTCCCGGGGGATTGCCCAAGCCGGACTTCCTCGTTGCGTGCAACAACATCTGCGGCACCGTCACCAAATGGTACGAGGTCCTCGCCCGCTATTTCGACGTGCCGATGTTTCTCATCGACACACCCTTTATCCACCAGGAAAAGACCGAACAGAGCGCCGTCTATGTGACCGCCCAGATGCAGGAATATTTCAACTTCCTGGAGGAGCAGTGCGGCACCTCCTTTGACATGGATAGATTTCAGGAGGTCGCCAACCTCTCCATGGAGGGGGTGCGGCTCTGGAACAAGGTGCTCTCGACCTGTGAAAACAGCCCCTCTCCCATCAGCTGTTTCGACGCCTTTTTCTTTCTGGGGCCCATCGTGACGCTCCGGGGAACGGAGGAAAACAACGAGTTCTACCGGGGACTGCTCGCGGAGCTGGAGGAGCGGGTCGCCCAGGGGATCGCGGCGGTCGACAACGAGAAATACCGCCTGCTGTGGGACAACCTGCCGATCTGGTATTCCCTCAGGCCGCTGTCCGAGCTCTTTTCATCCTACGGGGCGTGTCTGGTGGCCGATACCTACACGAACGCCTGGGCGAGGCAGAAGATCGACCCGGAGAACCCCCTGGAAAGCCTCGCCCAGTGTTACACAGAGATCTACCTCAACATCGATATCGAGATCATGGTCAAGGAGATCAAGGGCCTAATATCCCGATACAAAGCGGATGGTTTCGTCCTGCATTCGAATCGCTCGTGTAAACCCTATTCCCTGGGGCAGTACGACATCGCGCGGATGATCCAGGAGGAGACCGGGATACCCACGCTCATTATTGAGGCGGATATGACCGACGATCGGGTCTATTCCGAGGCCCAGGCGAAGACCAGAATTGAGGCCTTTATCGAGACGCTGGAGTCCAATAAAAAATAGCGGGACGCCGGATTTGTAGATTTTTCACGACATGCCTTCACTTTTCACAATACGTGTATTAAAATAATACAGATTTATGGTAACGATCAGACTTGCCGTCGGCCTGAGACATCATAGCGATGGGAAAGAGGAAGTATGGGTCGAGGCGGGCGGTTTTGACGCCGTCGTCAAAAAGCTTCGTATTGCTCACGATGAGATGGGAATGGTGCTGGTCAATGACAGGCCGGTGGATTCGCGGGAGAGGCGTGAGCTTATTCTGAACGATGACGACGTTGTCGATATATATCCGATATTTGGAGGAGGTTGAGGAATGACGGCGGAAACGGCTTACGGCGGATACTGGAACAGGATTCTCAGGGTAAACCTGACCGACGGGTCCCATCGGATCGAGGAGCTTGATGACGGCTTCATGAGAACATACCTGGGGGGTCGGTCATTGGGTCTCTTCTTTCTCCTGAAGGAGACGGCACCGAATATCGATCCGCTGTCTCCCGAAAACCTTTTGATTCTGGCGAACGGCGCCCTGACGGGCGCACCGGGTCCCGCGATTCCTCGCTTCACTGCGGTGGCGAAGTCTCCACTCACCGGCGGACTGGCCGCCTCCGAGGCGGGAGGGTTCTGGGGCCCGGAGCTGAAGTTCGCCGGGTTTGACGCCCTGATCGTCGAGGGGAGGTCCGAAAGCCCGGTCTATCTCTGGGTAACCAATGATACCGTGGAGATACGAAGTGCGGATTCCATCTGGGGCATGGGCGCAAAACCGGCCCAGGAGTCTATCAGGGAGGAGGTGGGGGAGAAGCGTGCCAGGGTGCTGATTATCGGCCAAGCGGGGGAAAACCTGGTCCGATACGCCAACCTCGGAAACGACCTGGGCCATTTCAACGGCAGAAACGGCCTGGGGGCGGTGATGGGCAGCAAAAACCTTAAGGCTGTGGCGGTGAAGGGCTCGAAGAAGCTTCCCATCGTCGATCCGGATACCCTCAAAAGCATCTCGAAGGAATTTGCGAAGACCTTCAAGGATAATCCCATCGGTAATTCCCTGTTTGAATACGGCACCACCATCGGCGTCAACGCCATGATGGCGGGCGGGGCGCTGCCGACGAACAACTGGGACAAGGGAATACTCGAAGGGGGTGAAAACCTCTTCTGCAACAAGTACAATGAAGAGATACTTATCGATCGTAAGGGATGTTTCGCCTGTCCCATTCGCTGTAAGCGGGTCGTGGCGGTTACCAAGGGTGATATCACCGTCGATCCCGATTACGGCGGCCCGGAATACGAGACCCTGGCCGCCCTTGGCTCCAACGTCGGTGTCAACGACCTGGTCACTGTGGCCAAGGCAAACGAGCTGGCCAACCACTACGGCATGGATTCCATCTCCCTGGGGATGGCCATTTCATTTGCGGTCAAATGCTTCGAGGAGGAGCTCCTCACCGTTTTGGATACCGGCGGCATGGAGCTTTCCTTCGGGAACGGCGAGATGCTTTTGAAGCTGATCGAGATGACTGCGCACCGAAAGGATTTTGGGGACGTGCTGGCGGAGGGGCAGGCCCTGATGGCCAAGAAGATCGGCAAGGGATCGGAAAAGTATACCATCGTCGTTAAGGGACAGGAAGTGCCCATGCACGACATCCGCACCAAGACCGGCGTGGGGCTCGGATACGTGGTGTCGGACATCGGCGCAGATCACCTGGTTGCGCCCCACGATTCGTTCTTCACCACCGAAGATACCTGGAGCTTCGGCGAGGCCCGCAAGCTCGGATTGACGACGGCCGTCGACGCGTTCGAGCTCACGGAGCAGAAGGCGAAGAATTTTGTGATTATCAGCCGATACGCCAGGATGCTCGATATCATCGGGGGATGTTTCTTCGGATTTGCCCCCCGGGGTCCCATGCCGGTGGATACCATGCTCGCCATGATCAGGGCGATCACCGGCTGGGATGTGACGATAGATGAGCTTTTGCAAGCGGGAGATCGTGGCATCGTGTTATCGCGGATATACAACTTCCGTGAAGGATTCTCGAAAGACGATGACCAGCTTCCCGATAAATACACCGAAAATATGGTGGAAGGTCCCTTCGAAGGCACGCTGGCGATAAATCGTGAAGAATTTTATCGGTATCGTGATCACTATTACCGGCTGATGGGCTGGAATACCGAAAACGCATATCCAACGAGCCAGCACATCAGGGAACTGGGTCTGGAAGAATTTCTATAAATCCCCGAAGAGAAGCCCCCGGCGAACAGAGGCGTATTGTGACGAGACGTTCTCGCTCCTTTTTTATCTGTGTCCTCGGTGTTGTTGTGCTGGTGACGACACTGGTCGGTTCCGCCGTCTGTGAAACCACCTCCGACGCATCCTTCAATCGACGTTACCACACATCGGCTCATGTGATTCTCGACATGGAGCGAACTCTCGGCGCCGTCGAGTCGGATTTTCAAGTGTTGGACTCCATACTCGACGAAGCGGTCAGGAGGATTTCAATGGAATCGCCCGACCAATACCGAGATCCGATGGACGTTCTTTACGTCATTGACGGTATCCTCGATGAGATGGGATTTTCCTACGGCATGCCGGATCTGTTTCACACCGGGCTGAGAGACAAGGAGCTTGATTGCTTCCACTACACCATTATGTACGTCAGTATCGGCCAGGTGCTCAACCTTCCTCTGTACGGCGTCAGCGCCCCGGAGCACGCCTTCGTTCGCTGGGACGTCGATGGGCGACACGATCCCGTCAATCCGGACAATCCGGTTAATAAGGGTGATATAAATTGGGAGGCCACGGATCCGTTGGTGTTTACCGATGCGGACTGCGAATGGGATTATAGTATCGATCCCTCATCCCTGATAAACGGTGTGTTTCTCTACAACATGACGATAGAAGAGCTGCTCTCATCGGCACACAACGACATCGCTATATATCATGAACTGAACGGCGAATACGACGCAGCCCTGAAACATTATAATCGGGCGATCGAGATGTATCCAAAGGATCCGCTTCTGTACTGCAATCGGGGGGGATGGTATTACAGCGAGGGGGACCTGGTTCGCGCCCTCCAGGATCTATCAACCGCCATCTGGCTCGATCCAAACGATTCATTGTCGTATTATTTGAGAGGACTTGTTTTCTACGATATGAAAAGTTATGAAGAGGCATTTTCAGATTTCGACTACGCCGTATCGATGTATCCTTTCGATCCCTATTACCAACTGTATAGATTCCTTTCCCGCCTGAGGCTCACCGCCGAACGCGTATTCAATCACACCCTGGAAAACACACCGATGACGATGACGGAGTTAAAATCGGCGCGATACCTCTCCCCCTAACAAAATAACGGGAAGGGACGAGATCGACATCAGGCTTTCGCGTTCAGGAAATACGGTATACTGTGAAAACAGCAGTCATCTCCGATATTCACGGAAATCTTGCGGCTCTCGAGGCATTCTTCACCGTAATTGAGCTCATCGGTGTTGATCGCACCGTCTGTCTCGGTGATGTGGTCGGGTATAATCCCTGGCCGAACGAGTGCATCGAGTTGCTGAAAGGGCACGGGATCCCCTCGATAATGGGGAATCACGATCGTGTGGCTGCCGGGTTGCAGGAACCGGTCTATTTCAATGATCTCGCCCGGGAGGCGGTTCTTAAAACCAAGGATATGCTGACCGAGGCAAACCGTGACTATCTCACATTGCTTCCGGAAAAGATGAATGTGGATAAAAAATTCCTTCTGGTCCATGGATCAATTATCGATCCGGACGAGTATATTCTCACACCTGCCGCGGCGGCGAGAAATATAAACGCCATGCGGGATACAACTGATGTTGAGATATGTTTTTTTGGTCATTCTCACGTTGTTTCCTATTTTTCATCGGCGGGAAATTCCGATCTCTCACGGGTCCCCACAGAACTGTTCCTGATGAAAGACTGCCTATATCTGATAAATCCGGGCAGTATCGGACAACCGAGAGACGGTGACAGCCGGGCGTCGTTTTTGATATTTAATGAAGAGGAAAACCGGGTGGAGTTTCATCGGTTCGAGTATGATATCGAATCGGTTGTGAGAGAACTGAAAAGACAGGAGATGGATCTGTTTCTGGGGGAGCGGCTATACTTGGGGAAGTAACAGGGATTATAATTGCTATTTTTCCTCTGATACGTTATAAAAGACAAGCATCTCGATTCCACTTCGTGGAGTCGTTGATCCATCGGTCGAAATAGGTCCGGGGATATACGGCGTTTTTTTCTCCGTATATCCCCGATTTCTGTCATCTACACACTCCATCTCATATCCTGGCCGTCATGTGTATTACATCTCTCCATGATTATATCCTGCTCGCCTTGATCATACTTCTCGCCTCAGGGGTCCAGGGACTCTCAGGCTTCGGATTCGCCCTGGTATCCATGTCCCTTTTGCCGTTATTCTTCCCCATCACGTTCGTGACGCCGCTGGTTGCCATATTGGCAGCCCTGGTGACGTTCTATGTCTTTTTGACATTGCGAACCCACTTCGATATAAAAAAGCTTACTCCGCTCCTCATCGGCGCGCTGGTCGGCGTTCCCCTGGGCGTGTTCGGACTGGTGCACCTCAACGAGGTCCTCATTATCAGGACATTCGCGGTGTTCCTGTTTCTCTATGCACTCTACTCCCTGGTGGGAAGGGAGCCGTCATTTTCCCTTGCCAGAGGATGGGGATACCTGTTCGGATTCGTCTCCGGGTGCCTGGGGGGCGCATACAACACCAGCGGTCCGCCGGCGATCATCTATACGTCGCTCAAGGACTGGAACAAGAACGAGGCCACCATTACCCTCCAGTCATATTTTATGGTGACGGCCGTTCTCATCATCATCATGCATTCCGTCAACGGCTTGGTAACCGTAGAGGTGCTGAAGTGCGTGGGGATCATCATCCCGTTTTCCTTGGTGGGGGTGATCATCGGCACATACTTTTTCAGCCGCATCAAGCAGGAAACATTCAAGAGGATCGTATTTTCATTGCTGTTGCTTGTATCGGCGGCGCTCTTTTTTCATTGAGAAAAGATTGATGCGATGCGACACCGATGAGCGCCGTGTCTCTTAGCCTGGTATACTCATACATAAAACAACGGCGTAATCCGACAGATTATCCTTGACGTGAGACGACCTGAGATTATACAGTATGAATAGCCGAACATATATGTTTCGGTTGACGTTTCAATCAACACTATCACGAAACGGATTGTACAATGCTTCCAGTAACAAACATTCTGTGTCCCATCGACTTTTCCGAGTCATCCTATAAGGCCCTGGAAGTCGCAGAGGAGATGGCCGTCCATTTCAATGCGAAGCTGACGGTGCTGCATGTGGTCCAGGATATCCCGGTTCTGCCTGCGCTCCCCACAAACCCGTCGATAGACGTGCCCGAATACCAAGAGAAGCTTGAGGAGGCGGGGAAAATCGCCCTGGACATGACAATCACAGACAAGGTGTCGTCGATTGTAGAGGCTCAATCTCTGATAAAGAGCGGCAGGCCCGCGGATGTGATCATCGAGGTGGCGGATGAGCTCAAACCGAACTTTCTGGTCATCTCCACCCACGGAGAATCCGGGGTCACACACTTCATGTTCGGGTCGGTGGCGGAAAAGGTCATTCGACATGCACCCTGTCCCGTACTGACCGTACAAGCCGAGGATACGAAGTCCTGACGATATCCGATCGTTTTGGAAACGCTTATTTCACGCCAGACAAGTCTGGTGAAGGATAATATTCATACCAACATGTGAGAGAAGGAACAGCCGATGCTTCCCATAAAAAAAATACTCTGTCCCATAGATTTTTCCGAGCCTTCCTATCAGGCCCTTGATATCGCCGGAGAGCTGGCGGCGCACTTCGGCGCCCGGCTTGTGATCCTACATGTGGTCGCCGAGATTCCGTATCTCTCCGGATCGACGACCATCACGGGTCTCGATATTCCGAAATACCAGAAACAGCTGGAAGAGATCTCCTTTCAAAAAATCTCTGAGATCATCGATAACAGGATTCCGAAAGGTGTCGAGGCGCATCCGGTCATCACCGTGGGAAAGGCCGCGGATGAAATCATCTCGGTTTCCGACGAGCAAAAGCCCGAGATCGTCGTCATCGCCACCCACGGCGAAACCGGCGTGCGACACCTGGTGTTTGGCTCCGTGGCGGAAAAGGTGGTCAGGCACGTTCGTGTACCGGTATTGACCGTCCGGGCGAAGGAGTAATACAGCCTCCGTAACGCACACATTACGTTCGTTCGGAACCCAGATACGAGAAGACATCGACAATACCCGTTTAACGCTCTTTTCTTCTCGGATTTCAGACAACGACTGATATGATGTACATCCTCATCTCCGGTGATGATCGGGAAGCACCCTTATACCACGCACACCTTTTTGAAAAAAAATCTGCAACCTTTCGTGTGCCGAATACGGCACGGACGTGCTGGTGTGCGGGACAGATCATCCAACCAGTCTCACGCCATTTGACGATATCCTGCGAGAAAAAAAGAAATCCGGATATACATCACGACATAATTCTCGGTCGTCCGTGACGAAGAAAAATATGATTCGCATAGGTATTATTTCTTGACTATCTTTGCGAATTTGTAGTTGATCAATGCTTATCGAACGATTTATAGCCTCCGTGGCGCGGAAGAAGAATGGCGACTATTTGAGGTTCACTCCCTGTTCTTCTCTTATGGTGCCTGCCGTCAGTGACCACACGGAACGCCTCCTTTACGTCCACGTGCCGTTTTGCGAGGAACTTTGCCCCTATTGCTCCTTTAACAGGGTAAAGTTCAGAGAGGAGTTGGCCCGACCCTACTTTGATGCGCTTAGGAAGGAGGTTATGGCCTATGCCCGTCTCGGTTACGATTTTCAAGCCGTCTATGTGGGAGGCGGAACCCCGACGGTGCTCATGGACGAACTGGAGCGCACCGTTGCCCTTGTCCGAAGCACATTCAAGGTAAGAGAGGTCTCGGTCGAGACAAATCCCAATCACCTCAAATCGCCCAACCTGGAACGACTCGTTGCCATGGGTGTGAACAGACTCTCCGTAGGCGTCCAGACCTTCGACGATGGGTTGTTGAAAACGATACAGCGATACCATAAGTACGGCAGCGGAGAAGAGATCGCAGAGCGGCTTGCATTGACCCAGGGTCGATTTCAGACGCTCAATGCCGATATGATTTTCAACTTCCCTTCCCAGAGTATGGAGATATTGGAGCGGGACCTGGCGACAATCCTGCGTCTTGCCGTTGACCAGGTAACGTTCTATCCCCTCATGGTATCAGACTCGACACGGGAATTGATGATGCGGAAGATGGGTGTTGTCGACAACGACAGAGGAAGATATTACTACGAACGCATCACCGGTATGCTGTCCTCTCTCTATCGTCCTGCGACGGCCTGGTGCTTCTCCCGCAGTGACGCCTTGATCGATGAGTACGTTGTGAACTTCGAGGAATACGCAGGCATCGGGAGCGGCTCCATCGGATATCTTGGGGGTAGTGCCTATGCAAATACCTTTGATATTACCGAGTACACGGCGACAATGAATGCGGGGACCCTCCCTGTGGCGGCCCGGAAAGACTTTTCACTGAAAGAGCGACTCCGCTATGATTTCCTTATGAAGCTCTTTGGTCTGAGTCTCGACCTGGATAGCCTGAACGAAAAACACGGGGTAAACAGCCTCAAACACCTGTGGCCCGAAATCTTCTTTTTCGCTATGACCGGCGGTCTGAGAAAAGAGGGGAGAATCCTGAAGCTCACTCCCAAGGGGCAGTACTATTGGGTGATCATGATGCGGGAGTTCTTCATCGGCGTCAACAATTTCAGAGACTACTGCAGAGAAGAGATCGCAAAGACCGGTTAGCCGCAGGTAGTCTGTGACCTGCCCGGGGCAGATTATATTTGTTGTGTATTGCAGACTACTCCGTGCATCGTGTTTGCGTTCTGTTTCGGCATTGACTCGTTTTCGGGCAACCGTTCAAAGCGGTACAGCCGAGAGGACAGAATGTCCGGGAAGTGTTCGACCTTTACACGTAAGTCCTTGATTTCGTTGGTAGCGGGGACAGGATTTAATCAGGACTACGACCTGTCGAGCAGGAACAGCTCGGCGACGCGAAACCTGCTGTCGTGATAACACGCTGTAACTGAAACATAGAATAAAAATGATGAAGACCCTGAAAAGCGACTCTGTGACAATCTCCGGGTACTACCCCGGCGTGATCGGTGAGATCATAGGACTCCACGGCGCCTATTATCATGAACACTGGGACCTGGATAAAACCTTCGAGGTGGAGGTGGCTCGGGAGCTTTCGGAGTTCATGCACCGTTTTGACGGTGAACGTGACGGGTTCTGGGTCGCCACGGCGGATGACCGGTTTCTCGGGTCCCTCTCCCTGGACGGCAGGGAGGCCCGGAACGAGGGGGCACGGCTTCGCTGGTTCATCGTCCACCCCGACGCTCAGGGTCTACGCGTGGGAACGCTGTTGATGGAGGAGGCGCTCACGTTCGCCGCGTCGAAGCGATATTATCGTGTGTACCTGTGGACCTTTGAGGGGCTGAAATCGGCCCGAAAGATATACGATCGATTCGGTTTCGAGGTGATTCACCAGGAGCGGGTGGTTGAGTGGGGGAGGGAGCTTCTGCAACAGAAAATGATGAAGACGATAGAACAGATATATGCTTAAAAAGGAGAGAGATATGGTTGTTGTTGCGAAAATGAAGGCGAAAAAGGGAAGCGAACAGGAGTTTGAGGCGGCCCTGAGGGAGATGGTTTCGAAGGTGGCGTCTGAAGAGGGGACGCTTGCCTATACCCTGCACCGATCCCTGGGCGATGCCACGGAATTTCTGTTCTACGAGAAATATGAAAACCAGGAGGCCTTCGGCCGGCACAGCAAAACCGCCCACTTCAAGGAGCTGATGGGGAAAATCGCACCGCTCCTGGATGGCGCCCCGTCGGTGGATATGCTCGAGGAGCTGGCGGCTATATAACGAACAGGCGCCCTGGGAAGGAGGTACATCAGCGGGCCACCGCCTCTTTTCCCAAAACCAGAGCCGTCACCAGGCCGAAGCCGAAGCACCACAGGTTGATGAACGCGTTGAGGAGTGTATCCAGCGGTGTAATGGCGTACATCCCGTTTTGTATGTTGAAGCTGGCGTCCAGGATACCCAGGAACATCAGACCCCCCGACGCCACCAGGGAAAGGACGATGCCACAGTATCGTCCTTTTAATAAAAACACTCCCGCGATAATCAACAGAACGGAAAGCATGCAGTCCGGCGGCGGGAAGGAGTGCTCGAAAACGAAATACCCCTCGGGCGGCGTTTCCGGCGCCAGCCCTATGGTAAAAAAACCGATCCAGAACAGGATAATGCCGATGCCGGTGACGATCTCAAGCCAGGCGATCGCCGGGTGACGTTTCGCATTCATGGCGTCCTCATTTTTAAAAATAATCGGTACTGGCCAATCGGTATTAGCCCTTTTTCTTTTTTTGTACCTTTTTAATCGTCATGTCCATGATGAATTCGACCAGACGCGGGACGACGCGGCTGGCAAGGTAGATCATCTTGCTGTCGAACCCGGCGACGATCACCGGTTTTCTCCGACGCATACCTTTCAGCATCGCCCGGGCGACGTCTCTTGAGTCCATGACCTTGGCGTTTTCAGACAGTGCCTTCGTCTCCTCGGGCTTTTCCTTGTTTTCCTCCTCGAAGCCGGGGGTGTCCGTGTCCGGCGGGCACAGGGCGCTGACGGTGATGCCGGAGGGTTTCAACTCGCTTCGAAGGGAGAGGGAGAGGCCCATGACTCCGAACTTCGAAGCGGCGTAGTCGGAATAGCCGAACACGCCCATAAACCCCGCCAGGGACGATACGTTCACGATGTATCCGCCCCGTTTTTTCATGTGGGGGACCACTGAAGCCGTGACATACCATACGCCACTGAGATTGGTTCGTATCGTGCGGTCGAACTGCTCGATGGTGATATCCTCAAAGTACCGGGGGCGTGCGAGGCCGGCGTTGTTGACCAGCACATCGGGGATGCCCAGCTCTTCCATGGCGTTGGTGATCGAAGTATCCACGGACTTCGAGTCGGTCACGTCCATCTGGAACGCGGCGAATTTTTGAGTATCACGACATCTTATTTCCCGGAGATGGGTCAAAGCCGCCTCCAGATCGCTTTGTCCTCGGGCGAAAATCGCCACGTCCGCGCCTCGGCTCGCACACTCCTCCGCAATACCCCTGCCGATTCCCTTTGAGCCGCCGGTCACAAATACCACTTTATTCATCAGATCTTTCACGTTTTGTCCTCATGTAAGTCTGGGTAAATATGATTACATCCCGGGCGTTTTCAAAGACGCATGTAAATCGTGTTTGAAGCTCACTTATTTATGTCGTAGCAACGGTTTCTTCGGATGATGTTGCCTGGAAAATTCTATTCGTCCGTATCCCTGGAATTACCGACGCTTTTGAAAATCTGGTCATAAATCTCTCTGATGCTGTTCTGGTTTCCGTAGGTGGAGAGTCGATACATCATCAGGACGTCACTGAGATTCTTAACCTTATTGGAGGTGAACTGGTCTATATAGTAGTTCACGATGGAATCCGGCAGCATGATGGATATGGAGAGGTTTAGGAATACGTCGTCATCGGGGATATCGGAGAAATAGAGGAACGGGGAGTTGTCCCGGTTGAAGCGATCCCTGAGAAAGAATGCCAGGCCGTAAAACGTCTTGTACCGGTCGTCAAGACGGCTACTGAGAACGATCACAGGCACGCCGTCGACATAATGCAGAAATCCGGCGCAAAACAGGTCACAGACAATCAGCGGAATGTTGTAGAGATCCAGTATCTCGAGAAATTCCTCGTACGTCAGAACGTGGTTGTCTGTGTAAGGCTTTTCGGCATTCAAATTATTGGTGATATAGTTCATAGGCAAAAACAACGTGTGGCTATTATTTCGCTACATAGCATAAATGAATGGAAGAGCGAATGTCAAGGAAATCTTTTTACTGAAGATTTGGATTTGGGGGCCGGTCACGGCGATGAATATGTGTTCGATTCGATCGAAAAAGTTATCGATCCCGTTTGAGTCGATCGACCGCTTCAGTGGATAGACAAAGTGCATGTGCCAGTTGTTCTATCTCCTTATCCGATATAAACCTCCGGGCGTTGGAGTCGACGGTATTAAGCAGGGCGAAAATATCCGTATTCCGCCCCGGCTCGGAATCTACTCCCAAGCACTGGATGAGCTCATCGGATGAAACATTCAGCGCCTCGGCTATCTTAGATGTCTCGTCGGAAGACGGGCGATCGGCGAAGCTTTCGAGTTGTTGGATGCGGTCCTCGGCCAGGCCCGTCCGCCCTGCAAGCTCCGAAGACTCCATTCCTTTGGATTCTCGAACGCTTCTGATGGTTTTTCTTTTTTTACCTATCTCTCGGGTCATGGGTATTCCCTTGATACGGGTGAGAGTATTTCGTAACACGTTTTATCTTTTTTTCTGATCATTGTCAATCCACTTTTTCACCGGTATAAAATGGCCGGGGGGTGAAGGAAAACAGCGGATTTCTGTCATACAATAAGCAAGAGGTCAGTCGGTGGGGGGAGTTTGTTTGATATTACCTGATATTTTTCTGCTTGAATTAGAATCCCGTTTACGTTATCTTTGTTCACAAAACGGCATGGACCCTTGGGTCCTCAAATCCCCTTAGAACATGAATGATATTGAGGAGACTCATGCTCGATCAGGAAAAAATCACCCGGGAAAGGGCAAACAGGGCACGGGCCATAAAAAAAGCGGGAGGAATGGATGCGGCCCTCGATGCGGGTACGCTTCCCCAGTACGCGGATATCACCCTCTCTGAGGCGATAGTCTTGGGGCTCATTCGTCAGGATGTGACGACGTTTCTGGGCATCTTCGGCCACGGCTCCACGGAAATTGGTGAGGTGTTGCGGGTGTACGAGGGGGAGGGGATCGTTCAGACCTATCCGGTCCGGCACGAGACCGAGGCGGTACACGCGGCGACGGCCCTGAGATGGGTAACCGGAAAGAAGGCGTGTGTGTTCACCTCCATCGGCCCCGGCGCCATGCACGCCCTGGCGGGATCCCTTGCCCCCCTCAGTGACGGGCTGGGAGTCTGGTTCCTGCTGGGGGACGAGACCACCGAGGACGAAGGTCCGAACATGCAGCAGATACCGGGCCACGAGCAGAATCTCTTTCTCCAGCTGTTCGGCGTTATGGGAAGCGCATATATGCTTCATACCCCCGAGGCGGTGGGCGTGGCCCTCAGGAGGGGGCTCAATACCGTCGATCATCCCTACCGCCGGGGACCCTTTTATCTGCTGCTCCCCATGAATACACAGCCGATGATCATCACGGATTTCAATCTTCGAATGCTCCCGAAAAACCCACCGCCGCCCCTGGGTCCAGCAGCGGATCACCTCTTCGAGGCCGCAGTGGAGAAGATCACCGCCGCGAAAAAGGTGGTTATCAAGATCGGCGGCGGAGCCCGGGGGGCCGGGGATGAGCTGGTGGAGCTTCTGGAACTGTCCGACGGCGTAGCGGTGACCAGCCCGTTGATCTCCGGGATCATCCCTTTCTGGCATGAACGGAACATGACCGTCGGCGGCTCCAAGGGGTCGCTTTCGGGCAACTACGCCATGGAGGAGGCGGATCTCCTCATCGCCGTGGGCAGCCGGTTCGTCTGCCAGTCCGACTGTTCCCGCACCGGATACCCGAAGGTGCAGCACGTGATAAATATCAACGGCGACGTGGCCGCGGCGACTCACTACACAAAGACCACCGCCATGATCGGTGACATCCGGGCCACCCTGAAGAAGCTGAACGAGATCCTCAAAGTGGGCGGCGTGTCGAAGCCGAAGGCCGCGTCAAAGTGGTTCACGGCGTGTCGCAAGAAACGGGAAGAATGGGATCGCTTCCGGGAACAGCGCTACGATACCCCGGAGCTTTACGACGACACGTGGAAGCGGGAAGTACTCACCCAGCCCGCGGCCATTAAGGCGGCGTCGGACTGGGCGAGGAAAAACGAAGCCGTCTCGTTTTACGACGCGGGGGACGTCCAGGCGAACGGATTTCAGATCGTCGAGGATGATAGGCTGGGCCAGACATTCACCGAGACCGGTGCCAGCTACATGGGATTCGCCGCATCGGCGGTGCTGGCCTCGGCGCTTTCGGACACCCCGTTTTACGCCCTGGCCCTCTCCGGAGACGGCTCCTTCATGATGAATCCCCAGATACTCATCGACGGACTTGAGCACGGCGCAACCGGATGCATCATGGTGCTGGATAACCGACGGATGGCGGCGATTTCCGGGCTGCAGATGGACCAGTACGGAAAGGTCTACGCCACGGGGGACTCCGTTGAGGTTGACTACGTCGCCCTGGCAAATGCAGTGAAGGGGGTTAAGGGGATCTTCGGCGGATATACAACTGATTCTCTCAAAAAGGCGCTGGACGAGGCGAAGGCATATAAGGGGATATCGCTGATCCACGTTCCGGTCTACTGCGGCCCGGATCCCCTGGGGGGGATGGGCGTATTCGGGCGATGGAACGTGGGCAACTGGTGTACGACGACCCAGTCTCTCAGGAGGGAAATAGGGCTCTAAGATAAAAAAGAAAAATGCATCATTTCCGGACGTCGGGCAACCGTCGACGCCGCGGAATGACATCAGGCTGTGGAAATGGTCACCGGCAGTGACGGAGGATAGGGGACGATCATTGCGCGGTGACCGGTATAGCTGTATACTGTGTGTGTGCCGCCGGACGGGCGGCACGGCATCAGGAGATACAGTATACCGTTACTGCTTTTCGTCACGAGGAGACCAACATCCATGGCAAAAAAGAAGCCGTTTGAAGGCATTGAGAAAAATCTTACCAGCTATGGCGACAGGGGGTTCAGCGCCTACCTGAGACGCGCCTTTTTTTCATCGGCGGGATACGACCGTGAGGACCTCTCCCGGCCCATCGTCGGTGTGGTCGATACATCATCGGACTACAATACCTGCCACCGCCAGATGCCCGAGATGGTCGCCGCCGTAAAGAGAGGCGTCCTGGAGGCCGGGGGACTGCCCCTTGCCTTTCCGACCATATCACTCAACGAAATCTACACTCATCCCACCACCATGCTCTATCGCAATCTCATGGCGATGGAGACAGAAGAGATGATCCGCGCCCAGCCCATGGACGCCGTGGTGCTTTTGGGCGGGTGCGACAAGACCGTCCCGGCGCAGATCATGGCGGCCATCTCGGCTGACATCCCCGCCGTCTTCGTCCCCACAGGACCCATGATGACCGGCTCATGGAGGGGCGAGCGTCTGGGGGCCTGCACCGATTGCCGGAGGCTCTGGGCGAAACACCGGGCGGGGGAGTTGACGGATGCCGAGATCGAGGAGATCGAGGGGGCCCTCTGCTTCACCGGCGGCTCATGCATGGTGATGGGAACGGCCACCAGCATGGCCTCGGTGGTGGAAACCCTGGGGTTTTCCATTCCCGGTGCCGCGGTCGCCCCCCACGCGTCGGGGGAGCGGCTGAAGATCGCCGCAGCGTCGGGCCGTAGGGCCGTCGAGATGATCGCACAAAACATCACCCCGATGAGCTTTCTCACGAAGGCCTCCTTCACGAACGCCATGACGGTGCTGTCTTCCTTGTCCGGCTCCACCAACGCCATCATCCACATCATCGCCATCGCCCGTCGGGCGGGGATAGCACTTACGCTTTCGGAATTCGACGAGATATCGAGGCGAGTGCCGGTCCTGGTGGACTGCAAGCCGGCGGGGGAGGGGTACGCCGAGGATTTCCACCTGGCCGGCGGTGTTCCGGTGCTCCTGAAAGCCCTGGAGGATTTTCTGGATACCGGCGTCGGCGGAGTTTCCGGCATGCCCCTTCGGGACCTCCTCAAGGATGTATCGCCCCCTGGGGACTGGCAGCGGGTGATCAGGACGACCGACGACCCGGTGCAGGGTCCCGGGGCGCTCACGGTCCTTTCCGGATCCCTTGCCCCCAACGGTGCTGTCCTGAAGGCAGGGGCGGCGGATGGCAGACTCTTTTACCACACCGGCGCCGCCGTGGTATTTGATTCGCCGGAGGATGCAGCGGGACGCATCGACGACGAATCTCTGGGCATCACCCCCGATCACGTACTGGTGCTCAAAAATGCCGGCCCAGTTGGGGCGGGAATGCCCGAGGCGGGATCTCTCCCTATCCCGAAGTACCTGGCAAGACAGGGGGTAACTGATATGGTGCGGATTTCCGACGGCCGGATGAGCGGCACCTCCTACGGCACGGTGGTGCTTCACTGCTCTCCCGAATCGGCGGTGGGCGGGCCGCTGGCCCTGGTCGAAAACGGAGACATGATCTCCCTTGACGTGGAGAAGCGAAAGATAAACCTTTTGGTGGACGAGGAGAAGCTCGATCGCAGGCGAGCGTCCTTCACGCCCCCGGAGACGCCGAAGAGGGGGTGGAAACGTCTGTACGCCCTGCACGTGGAGCAGGCGCACCTGGGGTGCGACATGGATTTTCTGTAATTTCATAATTTCACAAAGAGAGAGGGGACATGAACGCGTCCAGGCTGTTTCAACATGATGAAACCGAGAACGATCGATGCGGCTTTTCCGGGGATCTCTATAATGAGGCGACAAAGATCCTTTCGAAGTATATCGCAATCCCCACCATCAATCCACCGGGGAATGAAAAACCGGGTGCGGAGTACCTGATCGAGACCCTTGAGCGATTCGGCCTCACCGCAGAATACTACGAGACAGTCCCCGGCAGGGGAGCCGTGATCTGCCGGATGGAGGGGACTGACCCGTCGCTGAAGCCGGTCGTTTTTGTCAACCATATCGATGTGGTGCCGGCGGATGAATTGGAATGGGACGTGCCCCCGTTTTCCGGCGAGGTGATAGATGGGTACATCTGGGGACGGGGAGCGCTGGACATGAAGTGCATGGCGGTGATGCAGATGATGGCCATGCTGGCGGCCCTCCACCGAAAGAACACACTCAGGAGGGGGGTGGTGTTCCTGGCGCTGCCTGACGAGGAGCTCAACGGCTGGAACGGAGCGCACATCGTGGCGGAGAGGCTCCTTGACGACATCAGGCCGGGGGTGATCATCAACGAGGGGGGATACGGCGTAGAAAACATGGTTTTTAAAGGCATTATATTTCTCAACGAGGTAGGCCAAAAAACCGGTATGAAGCTTCGACTTGTCGCCCGGGGAGACGCCGGCCACGGGAACGCACCGCCGCCGGACACCGCGGTCACCCGCCTGGTATCGGTCCTCAATAGAATCGCATGTAAAAAATACCCTCTCACCTTAGAACCTGCGGTGAGGGAGACGTTTCGTACAATCGCCAAACAAAAGAAATTCCCCGAATCATTTATGCTCAAAAACGCTGCTCATCCCCTTATCAAGCCGATTATCAACAGGGAGCTCGTTACAGACAAGAACATGAGCGCCCTGACCAGGAACACCATCTCGATTACCGTCATGAACGCAGGCGAGGCAACGAACGTCATACCGGGACGAGCGGAAGCAGTGCTGGATGTCCGGGTACTGCCCCAGTTTCATCCGGATGATATCGTGAAAGAGATACGGGACATGGCACGCGCGGATGACGTGGAGGTGGAGGTGGTTCTGCCGGCTATCCCCAGCCCCGTAACTAGCTTCGATACACCGCTCTACCGACTAATGGGCGACGTGCTGTGTGAGGAGGTTCCGGATGCCGTGGTGGCGCCGTTTCTCAATGTGGGGGGAACCGATTCCAAACATTTCAGACCCAGGGGTATTCCCTGCTACGGGATTGTCCCGGTCGTCATTACTGCCGATGACCTTGCCACCATCCATGGGAAAAATGAAAGAATATCCATTGAAAATCTCTCCATGGGGATCCGGGTCATGTACCGAATGCTGTTGGAGCTGGCGAACGCCGAGGGT
>Ga0180432_10001441_pt1 | contig 37635 bp, 43 predicted proteins | sample SS_ome_10_FD_132414 | JGI IMG/M metagenome (GOLD analysis project Ga0180432, IMG submission 132414) | Hypersaline lake sediment archaeal communities from the Salton Sea, California, USA - SS_1_MS_2 metaG | ecosystem: Environmental > Aquatic > Non-marine Saline and Alkaline > Hypersaline >... | reverse complement strand
TTTAACAAAGACATTATAGATGCGTTCTACATTCATGAAAACGCGATTGAGTTGATAACCTTCATTTATATTATTATTAAGTCTTACAACTTCATAGACACCATTATCCGCAGAATCCATTTGGTCTTTAACTAATATGTAATCACCAACGACTGGCGAAACACCATCTACCATGAGAGTTTCCATGGGATCAGTATGCTCTAATGTGTAGCCATTATTGGAATCACCAATATCCGTTGTGGTTGCATAGTCAACGTTACTCGTGAAAATATTAGACATTTATATAAATTAAAAAAAAAATAATTAATTATTTAACTCTGTTTTTATATCATCTTCATCCCAATAAATTGCTACAAAACTACCAATACCATCTTTCCCCCAAAAATTATTTAAATGTGTTATAACTTCATATGGTTCTTTTGGTCCTTGCCATGCTTTAATCCATCATAATCATACCATTTATTACCACATTTTATATAAGCACAAAAATGACCACCCGCACTCCAACATTGATATGTAAATATAGAGTTCTTCCATTTATATTAATTGAATTAAACATTTTACCATAATTATAATTAATACATACTATTGTATGATTAGACCGAAATCCTTTAGCATCAACTATCTTTTGGGGCGATTCATAACTATTAAATAATATTTCTATTTCTTCTATTAATTTTTTTAATGAAGCCATATATTAAATAGCCATAGGTGCATAAATTGGCTTATGCCATTGATAATTATTAATTAAAATATCAGCTAATTGAACGTCATCAATATTATATAATTTTCTATTAATTGTTAATTCAGGAAACCTAAATGGTTCACGAGATAATTGTTTTTTAAATTGTTCTACATGATTTTTATAAATATGAGTATCGCCTAAACTCATGGTCAAATATCCAGGTTTTAGATTAGTAATATTCGCAATTAAATATGTTAATATTGCATATGAAGTAATATTATATGGAGCCCCAAGAAATAAGTCTGATGAACGTTGATAAAAATTACAACTTAATTCATTATTAATGGTATCAACATAAAATTGCATAAATGGATGACATGGGCGCAGATTCATTTTTGGTATATCAATAACATTCCATGAGTTAATTATATGACCACGATCTGTAGGATTACATTTAATAGATTGAATCACATTATTTAATTGGTCAATTCCTTGATTAGTATAATCAGTATGACAATCTATATATGATGCACCACAATGTCTCCATTGATGACCGTAAACGGGACCAAGGTCACCTTCTATTCGGTACGGAAATCCTTGTTGAATATTAAAAGATTTACTGCTATTGCCATTCCAAATATTAACGCCTTGATTAAATAATATTTTAGTATCAGTTTTACCACTAATAAACCATAATAATTCTTTAACAATAGAATCAATATTTATTTTTTTGGTAGTGATTACGGGTAAATGATGTCTAATATCAAATTTTAATTGATGTCCAAATGAGCTAATGGTTCCTGTATTTGTTCTATCATTTTGATGTATACCATTATCTAAAATATATTGTGCTAAATCTAAATATTGTAGTTCATCTGTATTTCTTTTTGTATATTTATTGAATGTAAAGGAGAAAGATTTATGTTTGTGTAATTTAGATTGTTCTTCTAATATAAATTCATTACCTAACTTTGGAAAAAATCTATCACATGGGATATTTTGTTGAATTTCTGTTTTATATACATGATTAAGTCTTGGATCTAATATGCTTTTATTATAAATAGTTTCACCGCCAATAATAAATGTATTTTCAATAGACGAATCATTAAGAATTTTAGTAATAACATTATCTAATTTCATATCTCTAGTAATAATAATATTTTTTCTAAATTGCAAATTTTTGCCTATTGATTCATAGGTTTTTCTGCCCATAATTACCGCATTTTGTTTTCTTATATCATTTGTTTTGCTCGTTAAGTCAGTAAAATATTTTAATTCTTTGGGTATATTCCATGGAAGTTTATTATTAATTCCAATTCCGTTATTTTTTTCAGTGGCGACAATAATGTCAAATGTTTTTCTTAGCATGATTATAATAAAAATGATTTAGATAGTTACTTATATTTATTCTTCAATATTTTTAAACATGTATGATAAAATTATTTTTGGAAGTATAGCGGGGATAATTTCGTCAACTATATGTTATCCATTAGATACTATTAAAGTAATATCGCAATCAAGAATAAAACATTCTTCTATAATAACTTTTTATAAAAAAAATGGTATTAGTGGATTTTATCGGGGGTTAATGTTAAATAATATAGCAATGGGTGCATTTTATGGTATATTCTTTCCATTATATGAACATAATAAGCGTATATTGCCAATTAAAAATGAAATTATTTTACATGCTACATCAAGTTATTTATCTAGCATAGCTGCCAGCACAATAATTAATCCAATATATGTTATGAAAACGGTAAAACAAGTTGATACTAGTAAAAATGTTGGACTTTGTAAGGGTTTAACATTAACATATATTAAAAATTTAGAAGTAGGTTTGCAATTAAGTTTATTTGAATATTTAAAAAAGAAAGAATATTCTACATTAACATCATCGCTAATTGCTAAAGGAATTTCTACTACGATTACATATCCAATAGATACTATACGAACTATTAGACGGAGTGGAAATAAAATATCTATTAGAGATATCTATTATCGCGGTGGTATTAAGGCATTTTTTAATGGATATGCATATAATTCTATGAGAAGTATACCAACCTCAGTAATAGCACTTAATGTTAACTATCTATTGGTTAAAAATTATACGTAAGGATTATAATAAGGTTTTCGTGATTCAATTTCTACTATAAATTTTCCGGCAAATCCAGGTATTTTTATTTCCTCTCTGCCTAATAATTCTGGTTTTCTTATACGAAGTCTAACGGGCATACCGGTCATGGGATTAACGACACGATATTCATATGCATTTCTTTTTGCATAATGTCTGCGACTTTCTAAGATAAGTTGACGATCATCTGCTTGAGATTTAGAATAGACTCTTCCAACATGTACCCATGGTTCGGGACCGCGTCCGATTGGAGACATATTAGTGCCTGGTAATGCGGATCCATAATGTCTAATTTTACCCATATTAATATCTTTCATATATTGAACCCAATCAGACGTAAAATTTTCTCTATTTCTGTATAAAAGCAATATTAAGATAACAATTATGCTAATTAATAATATTTCTTTTCTTTATTTAATATATATGAGTTGTTTAGGCAAAAAAACAGAAATTAACTTTATTAAACAATATGCAAGTAGATATAAGGATATTAAAAACCAAATAAAACCGCTAGATTTAGTTGTATTTCGCGGAGGTGAATTTGTATCTACTGGTATCAGAATATTAGAAGAACTTCAAGTAGGTAATGCGGATTGGACCCATGTTGGGCTTGTAATTGATACGAGTATTTTGCCGACGATACCAAATGGCAAACCAGATAAATTATATGTATTAGAATCTACAATGTCTGGTAAACTCAGCGGCGATAAATTGTGTGATGTTGAAGGTAATGGTGTATTTGGTGTTCAAATTCGTGATATGGAAAAATTAGTAAAAGCTTATAATGCAAGTGGTAATACATTAGTTGGATGGTGTCGTTTAAAGAACAATCCATGTGAAAGACGTTCAGACGAAAGCTTTGATGATTATGAAGACAGAATGTCAAATATTAGGAAAGACTTTTCAGAGATATATGAACGCTATGGACATAGATCATATGATTATAATTTAATATCATTAGCATCATCATTATTTCCTCAATTTAGATGTATACGCAAAAAATGGATTAATACAAATGATAAGCTCTTTTGCTCTGAATTAGTCGCATTAGTTTATTGTAAATTAGGAATATTAGATGAAGAAAAGTTTAATCCGGCTGACGTAGTTCCAGTAGACTTTACGTCTGGTTTAGATAATGATGGAATTGTGCCATTTCATAAATTACCACCTAAAATATTAATTTAATACTTGCGAATTTTTTTTTATTAATTATATTAATTATGTAATATAATGGGATTATTGTGGATAATTATCTGTGCAGTTCTTATATTATTTGTGTTACAGTATTTCTTTAATTATTGGAATGAACGTATTGCTACAAATAAATTATTATTATTAGAACCTTATATAGAAGATAAAACATTATATATATCAAATGATGATATAGAGACCGATATTGATATGATATCGCATAATGAAATTAAAACAATTAATGATAATGTATACGATACGGTTATTGCGTCATTTATAGTGCAATATGATAAACAATATATAAGCGAATTGCTAAGAATAAGCAAAAAGAAAATAATTATTATGGAAGATATAAATGATACAGAAAGTGATAAAACATGGATAAGTTATCATAAAAAAATTACAGGAAATAATAAATTTTACTTAAACACTAAACAATGGCTAAATTTATTTGAAAAAATGAAATTAGAATTAGAAAAAACAATTGAGATAGATACACAAAAATTTAATATATTATTCCCCGTATCAAGAAAAATATTTATATTAAATAAAAAATGAACGATAATATAACTTAAAATTTAGTTTATTTTTTAACAAATATCATGGAAGCTTTGTTTGAAAAATATAGAAAGTCTATTGAAAAACGAGGAATTACATTTGAAAAAGATGGAGATATTCTAAACTTTTATTCGGAAAATATTAATCTTTCATTACGTTGTTCTGATGATGGGAAATTAGAATCTCAACATAATACACTAATTGAACATCAAGTTATTAATTTGATTAATAAATCACAAAATAAAAAGAAATATACTAAGTTATTTGACAAAATTAACGACTATCATGTTGAATATGTGAAATTTACTAATCATAGAAAATTACTTAAATTAATTATTGATTTTGTGCCTATTGTTAAAGAATTTTGTGTAAGTTGTGGAGAAAAATTACCATATCCTAGCAACAATTTCATGTCCTGTGAACATGATTTATGCAGATATAAGTTAGATGAATTAAATACAGGCGATGATATTGTTAATATGTATCAAGAGCGACCTAATATATTGCGTTTATTGTTAGAAACAGCATTGACTTCAGTTAAATCAGATCGCAGAACTTCCATATTTGAACCATTTCCACCAAAATATTTAGTAAATAATAAAGAATTTATTAAAAGAGGTGAATTAAGTTTATTAAATGGAACTGAACTGTATAAACAATTTGCGCCTATAGATACATTATTGCATAATAAAACTATTAAAAGTATCATGAATGATATATCTAAAGCATCAAGTGATGCTGAATTAGCAGAAAATATTGGCGATGAACTCTATTATTTAATTAAATTTATGGTAAAGTCTAATAAAACAGACTTAAAAGAAGTAAAATTATTTAATAATTCAGATGATTATCATATTAATCAGTTTAGTATTATTCATTCTCCAGAAGTTGAAGAGAAGTTTAAGACTCATACGAAAAATAAAACTAATTATTTATTTCATGGAAGTTCTTTTGAAAATTGGTACTCTATTTTGTGTAATGGTATTAAAATTATGAGTAATACTAAACTAATGGTAAACGCTGCTGCTCATGGTGCTGGTATTTATTTATCTGATTCATTTGCATTCTCATGTGAATATAGTGATCGTAGGAGAGTATCTGATAATATCATTGTAGCTGTATTTGAAATAAATGGCAATAAATCCCAATATAAGAAAACTCATAATATTTACACAATTAATAATAATGATGATCTCTTGCTAAGATATTTATTAGTATTACCCAGAAAGAATTATAGAACATATGATAAAAGTGTTAGTCAATACTTCGGCATTAAAGCCGAAATTGAAAAAACAAAAAGTCAAAGCAGAATATCTGCTCGTGCTGTTAAAAGAATTATGAAAGAATATAAGGACTCATTAAATAATAAAATTAGTGGAATTCGTATTGAAACTTCCGAAGATAATTTAAGTAAATGGTCCGTATATTTCTCTGATTTTGGTGATTGCGATTTACAAAAAGATATGGATAAATTTAAAATAGATGAAATTGAATTAGAAGTTCAATTCCCAGATATGTATCCATTACATCCTCCCTTCTTTAGAGTTATTCGCCCTGTATTCTGTTATCAAACTGGAAGAATAACTTCAGGTGGCTCTATCTGCGTTGATACTTTAACATTAGAAGCATGGTCTGCTGCTACACGAATGGAGTCATTATTGCTTATGATTAAAACTCTATTTGTAGAAGGAGAAGGTCGTATTGACCCGGCTCAATTAGGAAATTATTATAATCTAAAAAAAGCAAAAGAAAGTTTTCAACGAGTTGCTAAGCAGCATGGTTGGAAGATTATGTAAGCTCCCTTTGCATATGCCTTATCATAGAACATACTGTTTTAAATTCGGATTTATGTGTAGGGCATGTGGACGGGTTAACTTTTTTACATTCGTGAATTATTTCATTTTTGTTCTCGTATTCTTGTTGAAGCGCGTTTCTTATCAACGTCTGATCGGGAGGACTAATCTCGTCCATGTGTAATATATTTATTATTAAAAAATAATACTCAAAAAAAAATCAATTTTTTTCGTTAGCTTCCAGTTGTTTGGCTTCTTTTAAAACCGAAACTGGTACCAGTTTTGAAGCTAGGATTACCCCATGTTTCCTTTCATAAAGGTCTTTTTGTTGTGGTGAAAGTCCGCGGGGGAATATCTGTAGTATCTTCCGGAGGAGGAGAAGAAGATCTTGAAAACGAGTAGTTACTCGGATCCAGAAGATGCAAAAGTGTCCAAGCGATTGACTTGACGTCCATATCCTTTCCTTATGTCTAAATTATAAAACAATAATACTCAAAAAAAAAAATCAATTTTTTATCATTTGTCGCATAACGTTAGACCGCTCTATATACAGCATATCTAAAATAGCCTGACTATCTGGGTCATCATATTTTTGATAGTGTTGTATCTCATTATTAATTTTTTTAATTAAATTAACAGGTATACAGAATCGTCCTCCACACGCACACGACAAAGACATAATAGTAACCAAATATAAAAAAATGTTCCTAATGTTTTTTTTTTCAATTTTTCAAAAAAACAAAAGAACTAGTCTCTGTTGTTCTTAAAAGCATGAGACAATTGACAAAATATGACGTGCTCATCGTTAGACAGTACGTATGCTAATTTATCCCGTGGGTCCTTGAAGCGTTTGGTACACTCTTGGGAACGTAGATCTATTTCAACAGTCTTTGAACGCGCAGGAGTAATTCCAGGATAACCGTAGTGCATCAAGGCAATGATGCTTGATAGTGCTACCTTGAAATTGATAAAGTTTTTACCAATGCACGGATATTCGTGATGAAGAATATACATCATGTTTATGATGTCACGAATGTCACCTTTCTTGAGGTGAAAGGTAGTTACGTAGTTCTCCCGAGTGAATAAATCTTCGTTTGATGTAGGGAAATCATCACCGAATCTATTAAACACAGAATATTCATCAAATGCCATTTTGACAAGTAATAATGTATCTTAAACAATGATACTTAAAAAAAAAATCAATTTTTTATCTCCATATATTTTTGAAGGTTATTCTTGTATCGGCGTGTATGACACCCTAAATTACCAGCATTACGTTGCATAAAAAAGTCAATATTTTTGCTATAGATATACGTTGAATACAGTATAATAATAATAATCTTTTACAGCTGATAAATTATGTGTGATATATATGATATGTGGGTTTAAATTTACCAATAAAATAAGAGCGTATCGCATGAGGTTCATTAATTAAACGAGACAGTGCTTGCCAATTATCAGGTGTATGGTGTTTTTTAACAATTTTTAGGCATTCGCTGTACGCTTCTATAGAATAATGAATTAGTATGCATAATTGTGGAACATCAAAATACTGACAAATATTATCTATAATTAAATCATTCATTGCTAATATTATTAGATAAAATTGATTTATTTTTAATGAGAATATAGAATACTAGTGTATTACAAGATGAATGCTCCTATGGCTTGGGCTATATGGGCAGAAGATCTTTATCGTAAGGAAGCGGATAAAACTGAATTTCAAGTTCTGATAAACGAATTTCAGAGTCATTATCCGGGTGATGATGAAAAGTTTAAAACCTTGATGCGAGTATTGAACAAATATGCGACAAACTATGAGCGTAATGATTTATTTACGTAAAAGTGAAACAGATTATAACTTATAGTTTTCTTTTTATTTAATATTAAAATGATTAGCGGTATTTGTAATTCTTTAAGATTTGATATTGTATATGATAAACTATTTAAATATAAGAAAATTCGTGTATCATTGGCAAAGAGTTTTGTATTAAATATATTAATTATATGTGAATTTTGGATATTACAACAGGCTGGTTTTATAAATGAATATGTATATAGAGTGCTATTAATGCCATTATTGGTAATTAGTTTAATATTAAATAATCTGTGGCGTTCTGATATTGTAAAAGCGGTATTAGAGAAGAACTTTAAGAAAATAGATAAAAGGAATTCGCAAAGAATAAAAATAACAATGAATTCTGGCGGGGAGTTAACAACTAATAATAAAATTGGTATTTCAAGAAATAAAAGTAAGAAAAAGAATTTTGTGCCAAGTCAAATAATTTATTCATTTATTCATGATAACATTGCGATGATTATATTCTATATTTGTAATTGGTTAATGATAAAAGTATTAAGTCAATATTCAATAGTAATATCAACATTATTAAATAGTTTATTAACATCAGCGTATTGTTTAGAATATTTATTAAGAAATTCGCAAAAATTATTAGTATTGCGTTTAGAATATGTTGAAGAAAGATTAGTATATTTTATTGGATTTGGTTTATTGATTACATTATTGGGCAATATAATGGATCCTATATTATATTGGGGGGTTAGTGAGTTTTTATTAATGAATCTATTAATTATAAGCATGTATACTCAGCATACAAAAAGTAGTTATTATATACAAACATTTTATCTACAAAAAAAAATATTACCATTCATAACGAACAAAATACTTATTTATTCTTTAAAATATTTTAATAAGTACCAATAACACTTTTTAATAATTTAGTTTGTTCAGGAATATTATTAATTGGAAACCATTTAATTTCGGCTATTTCATATGGACTTTTTGTTTTATATTTTTGGTGTTCATCCATAATTAAACGATAACACCGAAATTTTCTTTTATTAACTGATTTCTCAATAAAGGTTTCTGTTTTTGTAATTGTAATTCCTAGCTCCTCGTTTAATTCTCTAATTAGACATTGTTCATAATTTTCATATTGTTCAATCTTACCTCCAGGTAAAGACCATAGTTTACAATCATGATGTCTGATTAATAATAATTTAGTATTTTCTTTATTCGTTATAAATGCATATGCACATGGTATACGTTTTTCTAAGTTTTTAAACTTATTGAAGATACTTTTGAAATTAACATTATAAGGATTTAAGATATATCTTCGCCATAAGCTAATACATTGTTTTATAAATTCAATACGGTTATATTGTTTTCCCTTGATATTAATCCATTTCCAATGAATTACTCTTAAATCTTGCATATTCTTGATTAGATCATTTTTATTAACATAAACGTCATGTCCTTTTTCATTCTTTATATTAATATATTGCTCATTACCTTTTTCTGTAAAAAGTCCACCTATAATAGTTAGCTTATCAATTAGGCTATCAGTATAATTTCTTGGAGAATAATATTTTCGTTGATTACCCATATATCGTTAATAAACGTATATATTTCTACCTTCGATTATATATTAATCAATTTTCTTTAAATTAATTAAAATTGCTAAAATTTATTATTTACAATCAAAAAATAATAGCTATATATGCAGTGTAAAAGATATAAATCAAGCATAATCGTCCAATTTCCTGATTTTGAACTAAAACCTAAGGTTGCGGCTTTTGATTTAGATGGTACGCTCATTAAATATGTATATACAGATAAAGTATTACTAAATTTTAATACAGTAGTTCCTTTATTGAATACATTACAAGATTATTCGGTCGTTATCTTTACTAATCAATTAGGTGTATCTCTGAAAAAAAATGTTTATAAAAAACGAAATATGATTCTAACTAAAATTAAAAAATTACAACAATTATTAGGTATACCTATAGAAGTTATTATCGCTACTGAACGTGATTCCTTTCGTAAGCCTAATGTTGGTATGTGGAGTCTTTTACAAAAAATGCATAAACATATTAGTATTGATAAGACTAATTCGTTCTTTGTAGGAGATGCTGCTGGAAGAACCTGTGATATTAGTGATTCTGATAAACAATTTGCACTAAATATAAATTTACCCTTCTATACACCTGAAGATTTCTTTTCGGTTACCTTTATTGATAATATTATAGACCAATTATTACTTAGCACTGAAATTATTATTACAGTTTTGCCCTTTGAAATGGATAATTATGTATACACTACTGATATAGACACCATACATCAGTCACTTCGTTGCGGATTAAGTTGTATTATTCCCGATTTTCAAGTAGAAAAATATATCCCTATAGCGGATAAATATAAGGTATCTATTAGATGTTTTACTAATAATTACGTATATATGCAGAATATACCAGTATATTACATAAAAAATTGATTTTTTTTTAATAATGAATATTATTTGCAACAGCGTTGCTGGGCGTTTGAAGGTTTAAGTGACATGGCACGATATCATGCCTATCGCCAGGCGTTTGAAGATTTAAGTGACATGTCACTATATAATGCCTTTGTTGTGTTGGGAGCTCTTTTAAATGGTCCTCTCCGTGATGATGATGATTTAGTATCATTGTGGGAAACGTGGGAGGAAGTTCGTCTCCAGGAGAACAATGAAGCAGCTATCTATACTAGAGTCCTAAATTATCTCTATAGGGCAATGTCTGGTAACGCCAAACAGTCACGGTTGAATCGCTTGAAAAACTTCTCCTCAAGAAAACTACGCAGAATTTTGTTTAAAAAAAAATGATGATGAAAGTGCCGTTATCAAAAAGTGTATGCGCGATCTCTTTGATATGGATGAAATAGAATCTCGTATTGAAGATAATTACGTTGAACTGGTTGAATCATAATTTTTTTTTTATTAGATTTCATATACACGTATGAAAAAAACCATATTTATATTTAGACGTGATTTTCGTTTAAATGATAATATCGCACTAATAAAAGCATGTAAACAATCAAATAAAGTTATACCAATATTTATATTTGATCCATATCAAGTAGATAAACATAATAAAAATAAATATTATATTTCTAATAATGCGATACAATTCATGTGTGAATCCTTAGAAGATTTAAATAAACAATTAAAAGGAAAATTATCATATTTTTATGGTAGACCATGGGATATAATAGATAAATTACTAAAAAATAATAATGATATCGATGCAGTTGCATTTAATAATGATTATTCTAAGTATTCATTATATCGTGATAAAAAAATTAGGAAAGTATGTGATAAGTATGATGTAGATACAATTGAATATAGTTATGATTTAACATTACATAATCACGAGAAAGTATTAAAGGCGGATGGAAATATGTATTTAGTTTTTAGTGCATATTATAAAAAAGCTCTAAATTTTCCAATTACATCTATTGTCAAAAATACATACAATAACTATATAAAAATTCCTAGTAAGTATAAGAGAAAGTATATTGTTAATAATAATGTATATGTACACGGCGGACGTGCTAATGCGCTTAAAATATTAAGAAATTTAGGTAATTATGATGAATGTCGTGATTTTATGTCATATAAAACCACAAGATTATCAGGATATTTGAAATTTGGATGTGTTAGTATTCGTGAATGCTACCGAGTATTTAAAAATATAGAATTAAGAAAACAATTATATTGGCGTAGTTTTTATTTCCTAATTTCACAGTATGTAAAAAATGATTATAACACCTTTATTGACCCAAGATTTTCTAAAATTAAATGGGAAAATAACCCAGAATTATGGAAGAAAATGTGGACAGGAAATACTGGATATTTAGTAATAGATGCTGCTGTAAGAGAATTAAATACGACTGGTTATATGCATAATCGTGGTAGATTATTAACTGGTAATTTTTCAGTAAAAATATTATTATTAAATCCATTTCATCCTAAATGGGGCGGACAAGTATATTTTTCCCGTATGTTAATTGATGGTTCATATGCACAAAATATGCATAATTATAGTTGGGTAACTGGAGATAAATTAGATCCATCAGGTATGAGATTTGGAAAAGGTATTTCTGGTCGTGTATTTGATCCACGTAAATTTAAGAAATGGGATCCGGAATGTGAATATGTTAAAAAGTGGTTGCCAAAATTAAAAGATGTGCCTAATAAATTTCTCTTTAATTGGGAAACACATTGTCATAAATATAAACATTTACACCCATCACCTATAGTTGAGTTTAATAATAGAAAAAATAAATGGATAAAATTATGTTCTTAATTTAATATATAGAATGGTTTCAATTTATATCTTGAATAAAGATACAAATCTAAAAGACTTATTAGATAATAATAATAATTTAAAAACTGACTTAACTAATTTATTTAGTAAATTAATAGATCAAATTAAACAACGCGACGTTGATAAAGATCGTACGACAAATAAATGCTGGGAGAATATGAGTGCTGAACAAATGTTACAAAAAATTCTACAAGATAAAGATTACGACAATGCATCTAAATGGTTATTTGTTGTTCAACATGATACATGTATTGGTCTCTTACGTATGGTTCATAATTATGACCAAAACTTAAAAAATGCTATTGGTAAAGACTATGTCGAAATTTCTAATCTAGTTATCAATACTGATAAATGTGGTGATAATATAAATATATTTGAAGAAATGATTGAACATGCAATTAAAAATATTATAAATGATAAGAATATTTGTAATAATTGTAAAGTAATCATTAATGTTGATGAAAAAAATGAAAAGGTTGAAGCAAAATTAAAGAAACGTGGTTTTATAAGACTATTAGTATCTTATCCAGTATATCTTGGATTGAATCCATTTAGACGAATTAATTATATTCGTAGAAATCTACTTGGACGAGATTTATTATTTCATAATCATTTTTAAAATATTTTTTTGTTATATAAATGTCTCGTTTAGAAGCATTATGTGTTGATGTAGCAACTACTGCTGAATTAACTGATTTATTTCATCCAAATCCACAGACATATTATCTAAAGTTTATTAAGTCGGTTGTGGGTACATTATCCATAGATGGTGAATTAATTACTATTGGTTATGTTGTCTTAGTAAAAGACCAAACTAATTTAATTATTAATGGAATTTATGAATGCACAAATATAGTGGTAAGCGGACCAAATACAGAATATACCTTTTGCCGAACATTAGATGGGTTATATTTAAGTGAGGATGGTTATGTTTTTGTAAAATTTGGTTCTATGAATCAATGTTTTCTCTACGTCTATACAAGTCCAGATGATCTATTAACTATTGGTGTATCGGATATTATCTATAAGGGAGTTCAAGGAACTAATAGCGGAATGCCAACAAATCCTACATTTGAAATAATTAATTTGAATTCATCAATGATAGATGTTAATCCAGATTTAGACATTACAGAAGTGTATATCAATAGTGGTGCTTCAACAGGAATGTTACCTAATCCAAGTTCACCGTTTATTGGTTATCAAAAGAAAATATTAATTACATCATTTACATCTGGTACATATACTTTAACTATTCCATCATTTGTTAATGGTTCCGGATTAACTTTTTATGCATTAGGGCAATCAATTACGTTAATGTGGACAAGTCAAGGATGGATATCAATTGGTGGTGCTGGTGCAACATTATTCTAATAAAAATTTTTTAAACGTTATAATATACAGGAATGGTGTTTTTAGATGGAAATGCTAATATTACCGGTGGTCAAATAAATAACACAATTATCGGTAATAATTTACCGGATAGCGGTACATTCACCATATTAACGGCAGATACTCTTAAATTGAATGATTTAATAGGCGATCACCAATATACATTTGTAGTAAATGATTTATCTAGTAATATTAATGTAGAATTGCCGCTATTATTAGCATCTGATACATTTGTGTTTGAAGAACATTCTCAAACACTTACTAATAAAACTATAGTTGATATTTCTAATGTAGTTACTGCAAATAATTTAAGAACACTCGGAAGCGATGTTAATATATCCACGTCTTCTCCGCCAGTATTAGATCAAGTTCTTCAAGCTACTAACGCAACTACTGCTGTATGGAAACATTTGCCTGTTAGAAATAGCGTGAAAGTAGCAACAACCATGTCTGGTAATTTAGCAAATGATTTTGAGAATGGAGACACTATAGATGGTGTGAATTTAATAACAGGAGATCGTCTTTTAATAAAAGACCAAGCAACCAGTTCTGAAAATGGTATTTATATTGTTCAAGCAACTGGCGCTCCTATTCGCGCGGCTGATTATAATACTGGACAGATGGTTGCCAGTTCATTCTTTGTAGTCCAACAAGGTATGATAAATGCTGATAGTCTTTTTTTATGTACAAATAATACTGGTAGTGATGTTGTTGGTGTAGATTCTTTAATGTTTAGTAAATTTACTGGTGGAAGTATATCTAAAGTAGCATATACATTAACTACATTTAGAATTGATGCAACTAAGAATACATATACAACCGCAGCATATTTTATGTGGAAGAATATGTTATATTCAAGCTATACTAATGGACAAATATTGCTTAGAGTGATAATTAATAATAGAAATTTAGATATCCGTCTAAGAGATGTAACTAATAGTGTTGATTTATTTAATACAACTATTTCTATGTCTGGATTTTATTGTTTGCCTATAGCAAATGGCACAACAGACGCACAAATTGAATTGCAAATAAGAAAAACAAGCGGTGGTGGTGTTAGTCCTCAAATTTTATATGGTTCATTAGAATTTGATAATTAATTTATTTTTTATTTTAATTTTTATACATATATAAAATGACTTTAGTCCTTCCCAATTTAGAAATTGAAGAACTCCTCCGCGGTAATGAAGTTAATCTCCGTGCCAATGTCCGTGTTGCTACTACAGCTAACGGTACTTTAGCTACAGCATTTGCTGCTGGTCAAATGGTTGATGGTGTTACTCTTGTTACGGATGACCGTATCTTACTTAAGGATCAATCTACTGGTTCTGAAAATGGTATTTATGTTGTTACAGCAGGCGCTCCCGTTCGTGCAGAAGATTTAATTGCTGGCGATTCTGCAAATTCCGTATTTTTATGGGTACAAGAAGGTTCTGCGAATGCTAATAGTGAATGGGTTTGTACCAGTGCATCTGGTTCGGATGTTGTTGGTGCAGATGCATTAGTTTTCACTCAAGCTGATGTGGTTAGTACTTTAACTGTAGCTCGCGGTGGTACCGGTGCAACATCATTTACTACTAATGGTGTTCTCTATGGCGACGGTACTAATCCAGTACAAGTTACGGCACCTGTTAACAATGGTGTTCTTGTTACTGATGGAAGTGGTGTACCGAGTGTAAGCACAACATTACCATCTGGTCTTGAGATGCCTAGTAGTATCTTAACAAGTCCAGAAATCAATGATGCTGGTTTAGATCATCAATATGTTGTTACAGTTAATGATTTAGCGGCGAATCGTAATATTGAATTACCATTACTTACTGGCGATGATGTATTTGTATTTGAAGAACATGCACAAACATTACAGAATAAGAGTTTAGTTGATGCAAGTACATTTATTGTAGATGATGTAGATGATACTAAAAGAGTTCAGTTTCAAGTATCTGGAGTTGCTACCGGTACTACGCGCACTCTTACTATTCCCGATGCTAATGGAACTATTGCTACGCAAGAATATGTTGCCGGTGTTATTGAGGGACTTGATGTAAAACAATCTGTTCGCGTTGCTACTACTGCAGCTGGTACATTAGCTACATCTTTTGCTAATGGTCAAATGGTTGATGGTGTAACTCTTGTTACTGGCGACCGTATTTTAATTAAAGACCAAGCAATGGGCGAAGAAAATGGTATTTATGTTGTTCAAGCTGCAGGTGCTCCCGTTAGATCGGATGACGCAAATGCAGATGCGGATGTAACTGCTGGTCTCTTTACTTTCGTTGAAGAAGGTACTGATAATGGTGATAATGGATATGTTCTTACTACTAATGACCCTATTGTTGTTGGTACTACTCCACTTGTATTTAGTCAATTCTCCGGCGCAGGACAAATTATTGCTGGTGATGGTTTAGATAAGAGCGGTAACACTCTATCAGTAGATCTTAAAGCGAATGGTGGTTTAGTTATTGAAGCTACTGAAATTGCAGTAGATTTATCTGCAAGTAACATTACCGGCACATTAGCTGTTGCCGACGGTGGTACTGGTAACACAACTTTAACTGCTAATGGTGTCATGATTGGTGATGGAACCAATCCCGTAGATACATCTAAACAAGCTCCTACTGGCGACTTTGTGGGTACCAGTGATACTCAAATATTAGAAAATAAGACATTAACTCTACCTGAAATTAATGATACCAGTGCAGACCACCAATATGTATTTACTGTTAATGAATTAACTGCGGATCGTAATATTGAATTACCATTACTTATCAATAATGATGTGTTTGTCTTTGAGGACCATATCCAGTCATTAGAAAACAAGACGTTAGTCAATCCTATTATTGATAGTAATCTATTAGACGTTAATCAAAATGAATTAATTAGCTTTACCGCAACGGCTATGGCAGTTAATGAATTTTCTATGGCAAATGCGGCTACTGGTAATAATCCTACATTTAGTGCTAGTGGTGATGATGCTAATATTGGTATTGATTTCCAAGGAAAGGGTACTGGTAACTATAATTTCTTAGGAGAAAGTACAAAACCTGCTGAATTAAGAATTTATGAGGATACTGATAATGGAACCGATTATGTTGGTATTGATGTTCCTGCGGACGTAACGACTAGTTATACATTAACGCTTCCGGCGGCAGTTGGTAGTGCGGGTCAATCAATTAGATTGGCAGATGGTAGCGGTAATTTAGAATTCTATACAGCACCCACAAGCAGAATTTCATATGTATTACAAAGTAATCAGATTGTTGCAAATAGTGGTAGTTCTACTTCGGTAGCATATTTTGCTTGGGATAATAGTGAATATTCTGGATATATGAATGGAACTATTATCTTTTACTATGAGGCACCAGCTGCTACATTAAACATTGATGTGTTTGATGGAACCATGGCTATTGGTTCCAGTTCTGGTTTATCTGGTACCGGTATTGGTACATTTACTATTACTCACCCAGTTGCAGACGCACGTTTAGAACTTCGTGTAAGTAAATCAGGTGGAGGTACTAATCCAAGAATTTATGGTGTTCAGTTAGAATTTACTAATTAATAGAAATATTCTATGCCACATTTTTTTTTGATGAAAACTAATATATAAAAAAAAATTAATTATTTAAGATTTTTTCTCGAATCTTCATTGCATTATCTTTAATATTTTCTATATTACGATCTTCTTCTTTTGTTATTACCCAAAAATGAATTTGATCTATTTTAGCATATTTAGCCGCCAAATATTGAACTGCTAACATTGTTGGAAGATGATTATTAAACGCCCCACATCCCCAAGCACCTGTGTGAATATTTATAATTTTGTTTTTATTTTTTTGTTTTACATGATAAAAAGCACTAAATGCTTTCAAAAATATTCTTCTAAGCTCCGACACGTTGTAATTATCTATTGATTCCTTTTTGTTATAGTCGTAATATCTATCAGCATCAATAGCTATTACATGACCGTATATTATTTCATCATCTTTTCTCTTATACAATATTTTATCAAAAGCCTCATCATATTCATATTCTTCTGATTCGTTTTTTGGATCTGTAGAAATATAGAATTTATCTTTTAAAAATTTCGTAACACTACTACCATAAAAACTTTTACCTTTCTCCATATTTTTAGAACAGTCATGTGTAACTTGTCCAGTTACTATTAAATTTTCTAAAATAATAGAACCAAAATTTGGTATTTTATATAGAGGGGTTTCGGGTTGTGAAATAACTTTGTCAGCTAAAATATCTAAAAATTGAATCATCAAATATGTCATTATCTCTTCCTGTACAAATCCATGTGGACTTAATGCACCACCACCAAGATTTTTATTAGCAAAATCAACCCAATAATGTAAATGTTTATCATGTCCAGTATAATCTATATTTTTAGGAAGATGAGCTTTAGTAAATTCTTCACCTTTTGAATAATCAGAGAATGGATTGGCATAATTATAAAATCTTTCCTGTATTTTAATATTAGGTTCATATAAGATTTCTTGTCTTAATAATGGTTTAATACAATTCTTATTATTAAATTCTGTAGATGTCATTTTAATTTTTGGCCTATCTTTCGCATTCAATTTTTTATATAATTCTTTTTCCGTATATTTTGCTAGATAATATTTTAATAGTAACATATTTTTTTCATACGGTTTAGATTTTGTATAAGAAAACCTTTTTTTCTTATGCCGGTATTTATTAAGATATTTATTTACAATGTTTATATAAGGTTGATAATTTCCCTTACTTAAAAAAGCAATAGCCTGTGATCCATCATAACGGTCATTTAATTTTATATCTTCTGTAGTATTATATTTTTTCCATATGGAATCTTTTTCTTCTTCTAAGTCTTCAATTACTTTAATTAATTCTTTTAAACTCATTATATATAATAATTATAAATTAATATGTCTATAGTTTTTGAAAGTATAGATATTAATGAAGGTATCAGCGGTGTTGCTGTAAGTATAAGAAATTCTGTTATTGTAGCTTCTACCGCTAATGGTAATTTAGCTACTGATTTTGAGAATGGACAAATTATTGATGGAATCACCTTAGTGACAGGAAATCGCTTACTATTAAAAGACCAAACTAATGCAATTGAAAATGGTATTTATATAGTTCAAGCCAGCGGTGCACCTACTAGAAGTGAAGATGCGTCAGATGGAACCACATTTGCTTCTGTAATTGTATTTGTGCAACAAGGCACACAAAATAAAGATACAAGTTGGTTATGTACTAACGATTCTGGATCCGATATAATTGGAACAGATCCATTAAATATGCAACTATTAACATCATCAGATGGTGTTACTAATTCTAATACAGCAGTAGATAATGCTATTGCTACATTTGATGGGGTTGATGGTAAAAAAATAAAAAGTACTAACACACTTATTGGAATAAATGGGGATTTAATCATGAATGGTAGTAATGCTTATATTGATTTACCAGACATATCCGCACCAAGTAATCCAGGTAATGGAATGGGAAGATTATATAAGAAAACGGGTAATGATGGATTATTTTGGAAGCCAGATTTAGTTGGTGCTGAGGTTGATTTAACAGAGACGAGTGGTGGAGGTAGTATAGATTATTATTTCGCTTCAGCTTCAAGTTCTATTAGCACAACAAGTAATAGCTATGTTCAGGTTAATTCAATGACACTCACACCACCATCAGGAATATATAAAGTATCTTTTTCTTGTTATGGAACTGGAACACGACGTAATCGTGATTACTCTTATGCGGTTTTTATAGATAATTCTATTGTAAGTAATTCAGAAAGAATATTTAATGAACATCATGATAATTTTATAACATTATATACTCAATCAATAGTAACAGTTAATGGCTCTCAGAGCATTAATATAAGATGGAAAGCTGAAGAAGGGCGATTTGATATTTATACAAGAAATTTAATATTGCTTAAATTATAAATGACGGAAATATATACAATTAATAATGTTGATATTGCGCAATTGCATAATGAGATTGTTGCACATCAGAACATACATACAAACTTAATTTGTATTGATTCTATTGATGATGAAATTTATATTATATTTGAGAATACAATAACCAATATTGAAAGACTGGTATTAAATTCTATAGTAAATAATCATGTTCCGGAGGTTATTGAAGATATTGAATTAGAACGAAATATAGATGGATGTATATATATTGAATCATTATGTATTGGTAGTGGTGATTATAATATTACTGTTATGAGTAATAGTAATTTAGAATCTGGAACTTGGATAACATGTAATCATAAGAACCAATTTAATATGTTTCAGGGAACTGGTGCTAATAATTGTTTATATATTGGTCAAAATGAAGCCATTGTAGGTTGTAAATTTGATATAAATAGTGTAAGTGCGAATACTAGCAAAGATGATATAATTTGGGAATATTGGGATGGAAATAATTGGTCTGGATTATCACACATGAATACTCTTGCAGTAGCGCCATTTAGTTATCGTGATTTGAGTGTGGTCTCTTATGCTGAGATGCAAAATATAAGATTTAATGTTAAAAAGTATAATTCAAATATGTCATTAAAAAATCTAAATGGACATAATCTATATTGGGTTCGTATGAGAATTATAAATAATATTTCGGCAATCCCGGTAACTAATTCAGTATTTACACATATTAGTGATACTAAATTTACTTCCGAAGGATTTTTAGAATTCTTTGGCAATGCGCGTCCTGTAAAGAGATTACCATGGACATTAGGAGATACCGAACCAGCAAATTCAAGTCCAGGTAACCAAGACTTATATTTAAGTGATAGGTTAGGTGTTGGATTGAAAGAGAATGAATTTTATCATGGGACGGTAGATCGTTTAGGATTAAATATATTTCTACCACACGACATTGATACGAGTTTTCCATTAAAATTCAAATTTGCCATTGTGGGTGATTCTAATACAGCTGGAAATGTAGAACTGGTATGTAGATGGAATATATCTAATCAGGGTTCAGATGTATATTGGGCTGCTAATAGTGCTCCCATGGAAAGTCCTAATGAAATGTCGGCTTCTACTTTAATAGCTATCAATGAAGAACAAAAGGAATTTAGGGGAGAGATACCTATAGATTTATCAAGAATTAATCCGTGTCCAGAGAACAGTCCTCCACCTTTATTAACGTTGACGGTAGAGCGTGATTCCAGTAGTAGCAATAGTAGTGTAGATACCTATGATGGAGATATAGCTTTCTTTCAGATGTCGCCATTTTATGTAGCCTGGCGTGTAGGTGGTTATTTAGAATGTTATTAAAAATTGATTTTTTTTTTGTTGAACCTTACTATTAAATACGATTATTGTTGTTATGGGTGTCGGCTACTCGACGCCTCCTGCAAGTTCTGCGAAGCCTCTTGCGGAACCCATCGGTAAGGAATGGGTTTTCGTTCCAAAGACGGAAATTGTGGATGTCACCGCCACATTTTCACCTGTTGCTCCTGCTGATGCTCCTGCTGATGCTCCTGTTGCTCCTGTTGCTCCTGCTGATGCTCCTGCTGCTCCTGTTGTTCCTGCTGATGCTCCTGCTGCTCCTCCAGGAGCCTTGCTTGCGCAAATTATTGCGGGAAAAGAGGCACTCATGCCTCTTAGCGAAGGTGAAGAAACTAACCCTCGCAAAGAAGGTGGCAGTTTAGCGGAAAATATATATTATGCAATTCGTGCGCGCCGACTTGACATAGAGCAATCTATGACCTCTACGGGTGATATCACGGATTCTTGGTTAAAATAATCATGATTTTCTTTTATTTTTCTAACCAAAAGTGACCGCGATTGGATTTATATTTGAGTAGTCGTATGCCTTTATTATTTTTTACTTTATAATGAACAGTATAACCATTATAATTGTGTTGTATATTAACCGAAAAGAGTTGAGCAATCAATAATAGAAAAGGATCGCACGTGGAGCAATCATAACCTTGGTAAATGCTATTTTCATTATAATTTTTAATATGTGTAAAGTTTTCTTCTAATTCACGTTGAGATAGAATAGTATCATTCCATAAAACATTATTAGTTTGTGTATTATGTCTTTTGAGTAATTGCACAAATTCTTTAGCCCTTGGTTTTGGGTCATTATAAGGTCTATGTAAAAAGCTATTAATAGTTGCATTATCAAGCGATGTTAATATACCATTCCAAAAACAAGTCATCTATATAATTAAAAAAAAATTTTATATTCTATTTAATATAATAATGATTGGTTTACTTACTGGTATTACATTTTTCACGGGTCTTATGATATTGGTTGGTTTGGGTATTGTTGCCGGTATGATCTATGGTATTTATTGGTATGCTACCAATGAATCCTATGCGGATTGGCAAAACCTTCGCCGCATGTCAGACGGAACTGTTGTAGTTGAACCTTACGCGGATTGGCAAAACCTTCGCCGCATGTCAGACGGAACTGTTGTAGTTGAACCTTATGCGGATTGGCAAAACCTTCGCCGCATGCCAGACGGAACTGTTGTGGCAGAACCTTATGCTGATTGGGAAAAACTTCGCCGCATGCCAGACGGAACTGTTGTGGCAAATTAAATATACAAACCAGTAAATTCTTCAACTTTCTTTTTTATTTTGAGTATTTTATCAACTAATTCAGCAGTAATAACGGTAGGGATTGTGTAATCAGGAATAGTTAATCCTAATTTAAGATTTTCGTCAGGTTCGTGTCCTACAGGAACTAAATCTTGATACATTTTTATTTTATTAATAATAAGTCTGGCATGTTCTTTAATCAATCTAACACCAGAACCATGTTTGTGTGATAATGAAATAATATATTTACATATTTCATTAGTAAAGACTATTTTATCTTTTAATTGGAAATCATCAATATAATTTGGGATAAAGTAGTTTTTTAATATTGCAAGTTTATCATCAAAATCATATGATTTAAGATTAATAATATTTAAACGATCTTGCAGCGCATTCATTAGCATATTTGGGTCGCCATTTTTTGCAGTAAATTCATTGCCGGCAACAATAAACCAATTTTTAGACAAATCTATATCAATTCCTTGTAAGAATTTATCTTGAAATGATTTATTTTGTTGTTCATCTAAGATATGTAAGAAAGCGCTTGCAACTTCTTGACCTTTAGAGGTGCGAGTAAGTTTATCAAATTCATCAAAGAATATGATACCATTATCATAATTAACAGATGTTAATTTTTGGACAATAATACCAGGCTGTGCGCCAACATAAGTAGATGAATGACCAGTAAGATACGATACATCATTAACGCCTCCAAGAGATATTTTAATAAAAGGAATATTTAAAATTTCTGCTAATATTTTAACAATAGTAGTTTTACCAGTACCGGGAACGCCAAGAAGACATAAAATACTATTATTAACATCTCGTCCAATTAATTTATTGTATACAATCATTAGCAAATCTGATTTAACAGAATCCATACCATATAATTGATTATCTATTTTATTACGAGCCATAGTTAAAAACGATTTTACGTCAGTATCATGAGTGTTTAAATTCCATGATAGTGTGGGTAAACTAAGGGCTGTAGTTATAATTTCTTTAGCTTGTTGTCTATCTTCGCCATTTCGTTCAATATTATTAAATATTTTAAACTGATTATAGAGGATAGATTTATTTTTATCGCTTAAGTGTGATTTAAGAATCATGTGTTTAAGATTGCATGTTATAGAGTCGTTTTTAATTTTGTTGACGTAATCTTTATCATAACTAAAATTATCAGTAATAGTATTTTGTTTAATAAATTTTTGGGTAGATAATTTCCATAAAAACTTTTCCATAGGATTGCGTGTTTGGTTATAAATAAGTATTCTTTCTACAGCTAAACGTTTTTTAGAAGGCGGCATTTTAACATCTAATACTTTGCCAAGTGATAAATCTCGTTCATCAATTTCATCTAAAATAATATCTAATTTTCTTTTTTTCTTCATACGAATTTCTTCATCAACATCTTCGTCATCTAAGAATGAATACATATCTATAGTTTGCATTAATGTACTAGTAACGGCATCACTGAACGCTTTAATAAAGTCTTCTTCAGTTTCCGCTTCAGATTCCGTTTCTAGTTCTGATTCCGTTTCTAGTTCTGATTCCAGTTCAGTTTCTGATTCCATTTCAGTTTCTGATTCGGGAACGGAAACGGGATACATTTCTAATTCACCACATTGATTATAATTTTCATCATATGTTAATTTTTTTGGTTTTTTAATTATTCTTTTTCCTAATTCATAATTATTCATGGCTATATTATTTTATTGTATAAAATTAAAAAAAAAATTCGCAAATACATTACTTATTCAATTTTTACGTGATTTTTGGCTAAATAATCAATAATTTCGTACATAATTTTACAGTCTACGTGATTATATTTAATAATATCTTGTATTTCCGGCAGACATTCTAATTCAATATTTCTTTTAATAGCATCTTTATTACATTTTTTAGCTAAAGTCATAGCATCTAAACCAGATAAACAATTTGATGTTTCAATCCATGCGGTATTAATTAATCCATGTTTATATAATGCTTTACCGATAGATTTTAATGATAATTTAAGAGAACCATTAACACATACAGGATATTTGTAAATGATATTTTGATAAACATCATACCAATTATTAATATCCCATTTTAGTTTGTGGTTATTTTTAGCATAATTAAATGATGATTTTTCGTGATGACCATAATGATATATTGTAGGGAAATTCATACTATACATAAATTGATACCATTCATTAAGGATTCGTTTTTCTTCAAATGAGGTTAATCGTTTGGCGCAGAAGTATTTATAATTCCATTTATTGTCTTCTATCCAACCGCATCCGATAAGGAATATAAGATTATGAGATTTTGAATTAGGTATATCATTAAAGTCATTAAAAATATCTGATACTGTTTCAAAATCTACATATAATCCACATTGATTTGTCCAATCAACATCATTTTTGTCTAATTTGATTACTTCTGGTGTTACGAGTGTATTTCCGCGATTAACATTTAATATACTATCAACTAAGAATGGTATACGTTTTCCAGTTAAATTTATATTTTTGGAAGTACATTTTGGATCGGACCATCTATAAATACCATTTTCATGTGCGGCATTTCGGTGTTTTACACTACAATAAAATACATTGGTAATTTCATCTAATTCATCAGCCAAGTATTTCTTATATTTATAATAATTATTGGAGACGGACATATTAGGATATAATTGCGGAACAGATGGTTTGGGTAAAATAGACCATTTTGAACCATCAGTGCGAACTAAGCGAATCCAATTAATAGCTTCATCTACAGATTTATTAAAATGAGCATCTTTATTACTGAAATCAACAATACCAGGTCTATCAAAACAGTTTATACTATTTAGTTTAATTTTTCTTTTGTTAATGGTTTTTTCAGATTTCCATCCACGACCAATAATGAGTGCAAAATTAGGATTATAGTTTTGCAGTAAAGCTAACGCTCTATTATAAACTAATACTTGACCTTTAAAAGCTCTAACTGAATTTGAATTTTGTAAATGTTTGGAATCAGATGTCATGTGTAGTTTGTGAAGTTTAATATCGGCGACAATATAGAATACTTTATTTGAATTAAATTGGTAAGATTTGAAGATCTTATTAATATAATCAGAGCGAATAAGTAAATCAGCAGTACCATACGTTTTGTCTTCAAAATTATATAAAGCTGCTTGGCAAATTAATGGAGTACCTTTTTGAATTTCATTATATGTTTGTTTAAAGTGATTGAATGTTGGAAAATATGTATCAGGTACTATAGTTGTAATTTCATTGGGAAATTCATTATATAGATAATCAACTAATGCAGTTTCAAAATCTTTACCTTTTTGAAATAATTCATTTAGATGTGTTTTATGATGTGTTTTCGTACCTGGTTTTTTATATAAATCTAAATAATCACAGACCGTATCATTAATTAAATAATTTCTTGTTTTAGTAGCAGACACCCAATCATTATAATTAAATTTAAATTCTTGTTCAGGATTATCGGAATTTAATATATTTTCTAATGTGAGTTCTTTTTCTACTTGATTATTTAATAAATTTGGCAAGACTGTCTTAAACCATTTATAATCACGTTGCACAGTCCAGGATTTTGTTTCTAATAAAGCCCATCTAAAGAATTTACCTTTATAGAATGAAGAACCATTAGAAATATATTCTGGTAATGTTAATCTATGATCTACTTCCATAAATCTATTTTCTATGTACAAACACTCTTTCAAGTTAGATATTTCTAAATTTAATTGAATATTAATCCATTCTGATTTTGGTATTTCTTTTGAGATAATATTAGGACAATTAATTTTTACTAACTGCCCATCATTAGTAATACCATCTAATTTAGTAACTAACCAATCATATTTTCTGTGCGTAATGATTTTAGTATTATCAAATGTCAATAAATCTAACTTATTGAGAGAGATACTTTTATACTTATTAGTTTTATCAACATTTGAACAATTACTAAAATTATTAATAATATTATTTTTTAATTTTCTTTTTTTATTATATTTTGAGTGTTCTGATAACCTCCTAGCTCTTTTTGTAAAAATTGAATTCATATTGTAATTAATATTATTAATTTGTGTTTAAGTTAAAAAAGAAGTAGCATAATATATATATATATGGAATTAAACTATATTTATGATTCAATAGGCGCTCTATATGATTATATTTCGGATACGACTAAAAATAGTGTAGATGTGACTAGTGAGTTAATTAGTTACGGGACTCAAGATAAAAGAACTTATTATTCATTTAATATTAAATCAATAAAAAACGTTTTTTGTTCAATCGTTGATAAGAAAGACGATTCAGCATATAGAATATGGAATGTCGTTAAAGATGTTAACGGTACATTAGAATGTCATTTAGAGTTATTAAATTATTCGGCAACGATGAGAAGTTTATGGGACCAATCTGCATTAGAATTTAAGTTAAGAGATAAAGAATTCATTAATGCATGTCATAAAGCTATTGATACATGTTCATCAGAAGAAATAAAAAAATTTCTTGCGGGAATTAAAATAGCCGAAAAAAAATATATGTTAGAACATAAAAATAGACATGCATCATTTTTTAACGAATTATATAGTGCATGTATAAATTTTTTAGCAAATAAACAGAGGAGTTAAAAAGTCTTCAATAGATTTTTCTATTAAAATATCTGAATAGTTATCATCTTTTAAAGCAGTTTCAATTAAATTATTTTCTTGTATATATTTAATCATAGTATTTGATGTAGTTATTTGTCCTAAAAGATAATGAAATTCATTTGTATCAAATTTTTTTGTATTAATATTTTCTCTATTTTCTATATTTTTAATTATTTCATGTGTTCGTATGTCTTGTAATGGATATGAATTATATAATATTAATTTTTTAACAACATCAATAACATAATATGTCCATTTTTTTTTAGTACAACAATTGTATAAATTTTTACCAAATATTAATTGAGCTCCAAAATTGCATAATATATATCTTATGATTCTGGTAAATTTTATATTTTTATAAATGTATGGATCTATGTATTCTAAAAAATCTTTTAAAATTTTTATATCTATTTCATAATCATTAATGAAAACAATATTATTTATTAATAATGAATAGATATCATCTAATATTTTATCATTAAATTGATAATAATTAGAAATTTTAATTAGATCTAATATATATTGTAAGCTAACATATTTGTATTTATTAGTTATATACTTTATATAATTTTGATTAGAACTTATTGAATATATGTAAGCAATATAATCATGAATAAATGATTCTGAATTAATAAATTCAATCGTCATTGCTTCCTTATCGTGCCATCTTGTAAAGTAATTATTAAAGTAATCTATACTTGATAATAAAATTTTATGACCATATATAAATTTATCTTCTGTATAATACAATTTAACATCAGAAAACGTCTCTTTATTAACAAAATCCATCTTAAAAAAAGAAAATAAATGAAAGTAGATAAAATTTACTTCACTTTTTCTCAGTACCCTAAATATCGCTGCAGTGCGAATAGGCGTATAAGGTCAACCTCGTGCTGCGACGTGACAGGGGCTTCATACGCGATGGCACGAAAGGGGGGTTCATACGCGACGGCATGAAAGGGGTCTTCATACGCGACGGCAAGAAAGGGGTCCTCCATGCGCGACGACATGAAATGAGTTTCAACAGGTATATCTTGCACCTTAACACTAACATTAACACGCCCACAACAAGCACATTCATGTTTTGTTGCGCGTATACGACGCAATGTACTTTTTAGTACATAACGTGTACCTAACGTTGCATAACATTGACGACATTCAATAACGATCTGGACGTGATCCATAGCGTAATAATAATATGATATTATTTTATTAAATAATATAAAAATCAATTTTTTTACCGAGCTAGAAATAAAATTGAATACTTGAGGTATATAACCTTTTTTTTTGTTTATTATCAAGATGAAATTCATTAAAATTAATAGAAAAACGTATGTAAAATTAGATAAAATTTGTGCTATATATACGACTAATGGGATTTGTAATGATTATAATTTAAATATAATGTTTCCAGGAGAAAATAATAGTATTAGAACATTCTATAAGACAGAAGAGGAAGCATTAGATAAAATGGATGAAATCATTGGTAAATTTGATGAGGATAATACTGATTTTGATGTATTGCATTTATAGTTGATTTTTTTTTAAACTTAATTTATATATATAAATGTCTGGTAACACATTATACGCACCTAATAAAAGAGGAAGACCAAGAACTAAGAATACTGGATATAAAAATGCAGCTACAGCTCGCAAAACAATAAAAGCTGTAAAAAGTCAGCCTAAAAATGTCCAGGTTTGGACAATTAACACCTTATATTATAGGGCAAAACATCATCCATATCGTACAGAAGAAATGGAAGATGCTATGGACATATTTGCAATTTGGTTAGATAAAAATGTTCAGAGGCGTACACGTAAGAGGCGTACAAGTAAGAGGCGTACAAGTAAGAGGAAAACAAGTAAGAGGCGTACACGTAAGAGGAAATAAATTTGATTTTAAAATAATTTATTGGTATATAATAATGTATATTACTGATGACTGAAGTAATTATCTTTGGTGAAAAGGTTACTAAACCAATATCACACCCTACAGCTCCCCCTGGTTCAGGAATTCATGCTTTGGGTAGACTAATAAGTCAATGGGAAGAAGAAAATATCTATTATGATGGTATTATAGATGCAATTTCTATATATACAGAAGTGTACATACACCGGATATTCTCTTTATCACAATCATGTGATTAATTTCTATTTTTAATTATTCCAGCTAATATCCTTTTACCAGAATTACCAGTTTCATGAGATTCGCGATTATTACCAAGACCTAAATCATCTTTATCAGCATGAATTATAAGGCTTCTATTCATAATATTAAACCTACCAGGTTTTAGTGTTAAGTTACGAGCAAATAAGGACGTATCTACAATACCATATTGATTTGCATATAAATTGCCTAAATCACCAGCGTGACCTCCTGAATTTAAATCACCATGTTTTTTGTGAGTTGGATTAAAATGACCACCGAGAGCATCACATCCTTTGGATAAATCATTTCCAGTGTGTATATGGAAACCATGTGCGGAATAAGGTTGTAATCCTTGAACAAATATTCTAAAATGACAGCCATTTTGATATTCATCAATATAAATTAATCCATGCATATACTCCTTGTGCTCGCAGCTGGTGACTACCGAATATGCTTTATTCATTATAAAAAAAAAAGAGAAAAAAAATTAGCAAACTCTTTTTTTAATACTGGTAGCCGCAATACCTATTACTAGTAACCCTACAAAAACCAGACCAATTACAGAAGCTATGATAAGACCAGACATATTAATAGAATTATTTATATTAAAATATAGATATAAATTAGTTCAATTTTTTAAAATTGATTATTTTTTTATTAACAAGTATTTGATGAATAATCATTAATATGTTCCTAAAAAGAGCAGCTGGTACTATAATTGAGAAGGATTATGATATCTTATGTAATCTTTTCTTGGTTAAAATGGGTGTAAGACCCGCATTTCTGTTGGAATGTGTTAGCTATCCCGAGATAGATTCCAAAGAGTTGCTTAATGTTATTCGACATATATACCCTGAGTTTAGGTATACCATTGAACATGAAATTGATGACAACTTTCATAGAGTTTTCATTCACATGAATGAATTAGCACCAAAAGAAGATAACCATGATATATGGGTTGCAAAGAATCTAGGATTCTGGTGTCATGGAATTCCTGATCCATCTACTGAACGATTTGTAGTGAGATATTATGCGATCGACGGTGATGAAAAGTTTAATATTTATGCGGAAATTTGTTCAAAGACTCTATTTAATAGAGAACATTTTGACTGTAAATACGAAAAATTTAACAAAGTTGCGTCTCAAATAGGATTAACCATTCTTTTAGAAATAGAGGAATTGATTCCAAACGAACCTGAATACTGGCGACGTCTTTTAATAACTAACAATTTAGGACCTGAACACGAAGAACGTTTAGTTGGATTTCTGTGGGGTAGTGGTTTATCATCAATTTATAATAATATAAACGATGGAAAATATACTTTTGATGAACTTCTTGATAATAAAAGGTTGTTGTTGTTTATGATTCTTAGATCCATAAACGATCCGTTTGACCACTTATACCCGTTATCATATAATGTTGCTAAGTCTTTTGAACAAGCAGAAACTAAACTATTTAGTAATCTTACCGAAGATCCTTGTAGCTTATTTAGGAAATTACAAGAAGAATCAATAGTAATGAAAATGCTTGAAGAACCTATAATTAGAGAAATTCACGACAATGAAACGTCAATCTTATTTGAAGCGTATGATTTGTGTATGAATAAAAATTGATTGTTTTTTTTATTAAATGAATAATCAGTAATATTATTACTAATGATGCTTACGATTGAGTTGATTTTTATGATGCTAGGATATCTTGATTTTCCAGATGTGATTCGTTTTGCTATATCTAACAAAAAGCTGTATTCAACTTTGCAGAAAACACGCATGCCTATATATTGGAAAAATGATACGAGTGATCTCAAGTTATTTTCGGAATATAAGAACGATTTAGAAGGCACCATTAGAGATATTCGTTCTGAATTAGTACGAATATGTTTCACATTTATAAGAAAAACTTCAAAACAATATATATTTGGTGGATTTGTGCGTGATAGTATCGCAGGAGTGCCTTGGCATGATATTGATATTTGTTCTGTAAGCACTCGTACACGTTTTATGAGATTATTTGAATATATTAAAAATTCGTTACCTAAATTTGTGAATGTGACTTATAAAACATCATTACAATATCTTAACAATTTCACTGTTAAAAAAATCATCATATCAGTTAATCATATTAAAATAACAAGTATTGATTATGTATATTTTAAGAACATACCATTGAAAAGGGTAAAGGTTGACTATGATGTGAATACATTGTTTACAGATGGAGAACAAATCGGTTCAATGTTAGTTAGAAGACATGGTTATAAAGAAAAAATGCCTTGGGAAGTTATTGAGGAAATATCTACGAATATTCGCAATAAACATGCTTGCCCTATTTCTAGAGAGGCTAATGGACATCAACCTATTCATCGTGTATTAAAAATGATGAATAAAGGCTTCAAGGTTTACTAATTTTTTGTTTTTAAAGTAAAATGACAGCAATCCGCGATCCAGTTCACAAATGGATAGAAATATCAAGAGAAGAGCAAGCAATAATTGATTCACCATTATTTCAAAGATTGAGAAACATTTCACAATTAACGGCAACTAGTCATGTTTTTCCGGGGGGTGTGCATAAGAGATTCATTCATTGCATTGGTGTTATGCATATAGCGGGAAAATATGCGGAAAGATTATTTACATCAAATGTGTATTTAATTAAATTAACAAGAATAGCAGCATTATTACATGATATAGGACATGGACCATTTTCGCATGCATATGATAATACGGTATATAAGGAAATTTATAAGAATATAAGTCATATGAAACTAAATAATAAGAATCAAGGACATGATATACATAGAATAAAATTAATTAAGTCTAAATATTTAAAAGATTTAATTTTGGCAGCGGGTATTACAATAGAAGATATTATTAGTGTATGGATTGCAAATGATGATACTATATTTAGTATAATACATAATATTATTCAAGGACCATTGGGTGCAGATAGAATTGACTTTTTAATGCGTGATTCATATTTTACAGGAACTGAGCATTTTGGGTCATTAGCGCCGGAAAGAATAATAAGTAATGCATCAATAGTAGATGGTAAATTGCATTATAATATCAAAGTCATGGATGATATATTCAGGATGTTATTAGGTAGATTTTATATGTATAAGGAAATTTACTATCATAAAACAAGTATGGGTGCAGATATGTTGGTACAACAGATGATTGCGCATGCGATGACAAGTTTAAATCTAGTAGAAAGAACTAACGATATAGATAAATTTATCTATTTAAATGACGGAATCACGTCTGAAATAATGAATTCGGATGATAATGTTGCTAAAGAATATTGTCATAAATATTTAATGCGAGAACTACCGAAGGTAGTATTAAGTTTAAATGTTCCAGTGGAAGATATAGGACTGGGTGTAACTAATTATTTAGAGTCAACATATCCAGATTTAGATTTAAGTAATAAGATAGTAATGCATAAGAATCCTGTAGAAATGTTACATTATTCTCCGTTTGAAAAAAAAAATATAAGAATTCTTTCAAGAGATGAGTCTGTCTCATTTAAAGAGGCAATTGAAAAGACACATTATTTTAAGAATTTAGTTTTGGGCGAGAATCAGTATGTAGTGATTAGAGTTTATTCTATGTGAAGAATTTATTGACGACTTTTATATGATACATTCTAGTAATAGAAACTTTACCACATTTAAGTTTAAGTTTGTGAAGGTCATCAATAGATATATCATCTGACGCGGTATAAATGGTTATTTTTTTAAAACCATAATCAGTTTCTTTTATTTTTTCAGAATATTTAGTTAATGAATTAAACAGTTCATTAATATTAAATTCCGGAAGGGGTTCTTCAGATACTGATCGTTTGCGATGAAATTTATTAATTCTAAATGAATGACATTTTCTCATTTAAATATATATATGGCATTTATATTACAAGTTAAAAAAGATTTAAAATATGACAAATATTTTAGAAAAATGAAAGAGAGAAAAATAGATTCATATAAGAACACATACTGGGAAATCTGTAATCAATTTAAATTATTTGAGCCAGATAATGTAAATTTTTCAGTATTGAGTATCAGTAAATCATTAACATTTATAAGCACGATTGCATTAATGCGCGAGAAATATTCTCCTTATAATTTTGAGGATAAATACTATCAAATGCTTAGTAAAGAAAAAGATAATAATTTTGATATAACTTATATTGACAATCCTAAGAAAGTTAATTTAATTTTCACAGAAGAAAATAAATGTATAAATAAAAGTAAAAATCTAATAATAAAAGTTAAGGAATTAGATAAAAAGGTAATTAAGGAACTAATGAAACATTATCATGTATTTATTTATGTACCAGAAACAGGGTTATCTATAGATAAATATTTAGTTTGTAGTAAGAATAAATTTGATATTAAGGAAAATATATTTGTTATAGAGCCTAAACAAAAAGATATAAATGAATTATCAAAAAAGTATGATTGGTATGTAGATGTAAGCTATTCTGGTATTAAATTAATAAAAAGAATGAAAGTATTTGAATTATATGGTTCTAAATGTAAGATTGGTTATAAGAAGAGTAGTTATGTGTATGTGAAATTTAATAAACTTAAGAGACGTTTAAATGTGTATAAAAGATTATTAGATCCATTAGACCAAAAGAAATTAAGATATGTTTTACGTAAGATGGATATATATAATCCATTAAAGAACATTTTAAGAGAAAAGCATGGTATAAAACATGCAACAAATGCGTGGTTAAAGATGTATGAGATAGCGAGTAAGTTTGATATTATTAGAGATAAGAAGAAAATAAATTCGTTTCACATTTGTGAAATGCCGGGTGGTTTTATCTTAGGAATTGACCATTATATTAAAAAGAAATTACCAAAATCAGAATTTAATTGGAAATCTCAATCATTAAATCCGTATAATGATCACGGGATGGATAGATTAGACGACCAATTTAAATTAGTTAAAGAGTATAAAAATCGTTGGTTTTTCGGCAAAGATAATACAGGAAATATAATGAATCCTGAGAATATAAAATGGTATAAGGATAATATTAAAAACATAGATTTTGTAACGGGAGATTGTGGAATTCATATTGAAGGTCGTGGATATGCTGAACAAGAGATATATGAATCAAAGTTAATGTTTTCTCAAGTATTAATGATGTTACATGTATTACCAAAAAATAAGAATTTTGTAATAAAGACATTTTTACCGTTTACAGAATCAAGCACTATAAGTTGGATATATTTACTATCATGTTTATTTGAGACAACATTTTTAACAAAACCATTAACGAGTCGCTCAGTAAATAGCGAAGTATATATAATAGGTTATAAGTTTAAAGGGATTACAGATAAGGAATTAAAATATTTGAGAGATATATTAAAAGATTATTCCCATAAATTTGGTGTATTTGGTCATAACGAGATACCACAAGAATTTTTAGATACATTATACGAAGCCAGTGAATATTTTATAAATCAACAAATACAATCATTAAAGGAGGTAATATATTTTTATAATAATGAAGAAGAGATTGCGACAAAATTTTTACCAGAAAAAAAGAATATGATTAATAATTGGTTACGAATGCATGATTTATTTGAATAGATATATATATATAATGAATTGTTTAGAATATGAATATAAATTAATTAAGAAAGCGCGTGATACAATTCCGTATGCGACTGTTAAAAGTAAAAATCAAATTAAGACTATAGTAACTTATAATAAGGGTATAGATGCATATTTACGATTATTTGAATTATTTAGCAAACACATTCGCATAAAAGATTATAAGAGAGTAATAACCAAAATATTAAATCAGAATGTAAATGATGTAAAGGTGTATAATATGTTATCAAAATATATTAAAAAATATAAGAAATCAGAGGTAACAGAAATAAAGTATAATGTGCAAAGTTTAAGAGATTGTACTCGTGAGGTAAGACATGCTGAGTTAGTATATTATAAATTAATTAGGACAATAAAGGATTATAATTTTGAAAATTATTTAGATATTGGATGTGGTGATTGTATAAAGTCAAAATTAATTGGTAATATGTTAGGAATATCAGATAAGAATATTTATGGTGCAGATATAGAGCAATGGAGTCCATATTCATTAGAAAAACGTAAGAAATTACCGATTAATATTGTGTTGTTAAAAGAGAATAAAAAATTACCATTTGAGGATAATAAATTTTCATTAGTTAGTTTGTTTATGGTATTACATCATGTAAAAAACTTAGAATTAATGATGAAAGAATTATATAGGATTACAAAGGATGATGGATTTGTGATTATTAGAGAACATGATTGTATGACTAATATGGATGCAATGTTAATTGATATTGAACATGGGATATATGATGTTGCATATGATAAGGATTATGGATTTTTTAAGAATTACTATGCGAAATATTATGATCATATTGAGTGGGACAACATGTTTACCCAAAATGGTTTTGAGTATTATGGTGGTTATGGATTTGATAGTACATCAGCACATTTTAGAGTATCGCCGACAAGATATTTTTCTACGATATATAGAAAAAAAAAAGATAGTAAATAATATAATGGAAAAGTGTAAACTATTAGAGAAAAAGATAGATGTACCATATGTAAATAAGAATCAGATTAGAAACATAGTAAAATTATCAGAAAGAAGATTCTATTTACATGCATTTCATCGTTTATTGAGATTATTTTACATACATGTGAATATAGAAGATTATCCGAAGATATTAAGGTTAATATTAGAGTATAAGGATGATGATATAATATACAAAAAATTAAGAGAATTTATTACTCCAGGGGCTTTTTTTAAAGCACAATACAATCCAATATTAATGGATAAATGTAATTACGAGTTAATGAATGCACAAACAATATATTATAAAATAAAAGATCATGTAAGGGTAAATAATTATTTAGATATCGGTGGTGATAAGGTATTAACAAAAGTATTAGGAGATTTATTAAAAGTTAGTACAGATAAGAGTGATAAATATTCGTTAGTTAGTGCCTTGTTAATATTACATCGTGATAATGTATTGGATAAAATATGTAATTTATTAGAATCAGGGGGATACTTACTATTAAAAGAATATTCGTGTGAGAATAATATTGATAGAATGTTGGTAGATATTAAAAATGGTATTTATAATATAACTTATTGTAAGAAAAAGAGAGAAAAACTTAATTGTAAGTCAAGAGAAGAATGGAATAACCTATTATCGGATAGAGGTTTTGAGTTAATTTATTCAGATTGGATGAGTAATAGTATAATATTTAATTTGTCTCCGTGTCGTATATTTTTTAGTATATATAAATATAAATGAGGTTAATAATTATATTGATTATAGTATTAGTCTTAATGTATCTATTATTTTCAAAAAGGAAAGAAAAAAAGGTTAGATTTAATTTATCACGTAATATAATATATAGATATTAATGGTTAATACTGCTGTATTAGTAGGAAGTACAACTATTGCAGGAGGTATTGGTGCTTTTGTTATTACTAATTCTAATAGTAACAATTGCTTTAATATGTTATACGTTTTTAGATGCTATCGATGTTTTTAATACTTGCGGTCCTATAGAGAAATATATTAAATCAATATTGGTTGCTATTTGTTTTCCAATATATTGGATATTTAGAAAGAAAATAACAAATAAGTATGGGTGTGATATAAATAGACTTAACTATATAAATTTAGCAAAAGGAGATCAAGCTCATGAAAACTTATAGAATCCACCGTCAGTTCCAGTATAAATATATTTTTTTTTAATAATATATATATATATAATGGCGGAATTTTATTCTGACGTTAAAGTTAGTGATGATAAAAAAGAATATTTTAAATACGGATACCCATATAGTAATGTTATATATGATGATAGAATTGAATATAAATACAATAGTGATGGAATTGAATATGAATATATATACAATAGTGATGGTACCTTAAATGGTACATTTATTAATCATAATATATTTATTTTAAATGATGATATGTATGAAAAGGGTGAATTAATTATGTTTTCAAAGTATGCTGTACTAGCTGGTGATAGTAATTGGTATATACAAAACAATGAATATATAGATGAAGATAAAAATAAGTATTATTATTATTATTCTGATGGATCTAAATTAATTAATAATGTTATATATTATAAAGAAAAAGAAAATGAATATGAATTTATATACGATAGTGATGGTGACTTAAATGGTACATTTATTAATGATGGTATGTATAAAAAGGATGAATTAATTATTTTTTCAAAGTATGCCGAACTAGCTGATGATGGTAATTGGTATATACAAAACAATGAATATAATAATAATTATAATTATTATTCTTAT
>Ga0180432_10001438_pt1 | contig 37668 bp, 36 predicted proteins | sample SS_ome_10_FD_132414 | JGI IMG/M metagenome (GOLD analysis project Ga0180432, IMG submission 132414) | Hypersaline lake sediment archaeal communities from the Salton Sea, California, USA - SS_1_MS_2 metaG | ecosystem: Environmental > Aquatic > Non-marine Saline and Alkaline > Hypersaline >... | reverse complement strand
GGCCGACAACACCGACTCAAACCTGACACCCAAACCCACGTGGCCCAGGCGGCCTGAACACCATGAGCACACTCAACCACAACCCAGCCCCAAACGAAATTACACAAAACTATGGACACCACCTGGGGAGCCCGGATTCTCGGATAAGCCAGGGTAGGTGCGAGCCTGAGGCAAGGGCCTCGGCGCGTTTCTCGTCGGTGACGCCGGCCCGGCTATTCAGGAAACCAGCTTGCGCGAATGTACCTCTCGGGTGAAGGGCTTCTCGACGAGAAAGGTGCCTTATCCGGGAATTTGGGGGGGAGGGTGCTTTCCGGGCCGAGGCGGTTGAGGGGTTGGGTGTCTGCATTCGGCTTGGGAAGCGGCATAAGGCACCGGGACGGCCAGGAGGCGGGAGGCTTCGGCCAGCGTGGAGCTCATGTCGGCGCGAGAGGGATCAATGCCCCCGAGAGATGCCAAACCCGCACGTGTAACGGTTCCAGAAGCAGACATGGGGGCCCCAACCGGCCTCCCAGTTTAGTCCCTGGGACGTCCGGCCTGAGCACGTCTCGAATTGGGAAGTGATCGCAGCCTTATACGCGACGTCGTCTGCGGCCATCGAGGTCGGGACTTTCATGGCCTTGCCGTGGCCGTCCAGCATCACGTATGAGAGCGTGCCTCGGTGGCGGCGCCACGGGAACTGGTAGTCGTACATCATTCTGAAGTCGCCGAGGCTCGTGCCGAAGTAGCATGCGTTGAGGTAGTTGCCCTCGGAATCACCAAGGAGGACCTGCTTGTCTTCGGTTCCCTGGCTGATCGTCAGCGTTGCGTTAATGGGGGTCGGGTCGTTGTTCCAGCCGAGGTCGCAGAGGTGAAAAGCGATGGTGTAGGAGGTGTAGTAGTCGGGCCAGTTGTGGCGGATGTCGTAGAACGCCGAGAAGTTGTCTTCGACGTCGTCGGCGGGACACTGCATGCCTTTCTTGTTGTCCATGTAGCCGTAGTCGTGCAGCAGCTCGAACCAGATCCTGTCGCGCTGAAAGGTGCCTGCCATGCCGCCGCCGTACTTTCCAGGGGGGAGCACGTCGTCGTAGTCGTTGGTATACATCGCGACCGCCTTGCCGCATTGGTCGAGGTGGCCCATGCACACCGCCAGGCTCGCCCTGGCCCGGGCGCTCTGAACGGCCGGCAGCAGCAGCGCGGCAAGAATGGCGATGATGGCGATGACGACGAGAAGCTCGACAAGTGTGAAGCCCTTGGTTTTCACGGCACGACCTTTCACCTGCGTCCAGCGGAGCCTGTGAAGCGACAAAAAGCTACTCTGCCCCAATATACGACGCTGATGAGGGTCTGTCAAGTGATTTTTCTGACTTCCGTGCTTTTTTCAGACTCACGGGTATGTCCGGTGCTGCCAGTGCGCTCGGCGCTGTTCCGGTTGCCGGGCCGAGACGGTGAGGGGCTCGGGGGAGAGCAAGTGGGTGATGTTGAGGCCATGTTTGCCGAGTCGCCTGGCGACATCGGTATGCGTTGTGATCTCTTGCTCTTTGTGGTTGTGGAGGTTACGCAGCGTCAAGGAGCGCGGCTTGGGTTCGAGTCTCACCGGCCCTGTTGCTGCTTCAGAAGGAGAGCGTTACGGCCTGACGGCGGTGCCTCGCCGATACCGGTTCCAGAAGCAGAGGTGGTCGCCGGTGTTGCTTTCCCCCGTGGGTCCCAGGGCGGTGCGGCCGTTGCATTGCTCGAACTGTGACGTGATGGCCGACATGTAGGCGGCGTCTTCGGCCTCGAGCGAGGTCGGGACCCGCATCGCCTTGGCGTGCCCGTCGAGCATCGTGTAGGAGATCACGCCGTTGTGTCGGCGCCAGGGGTACTCGTATTCGTAGACCCACTTGAAGGAATCGACGCCCCAGCCGAACCACCCGGTGGCGATGTAGTTGCCCTCGCACTCGCCGAAGAGGATCTGCTTATCCTCACAGCCCTCGTTGTTGCTCAGCAACGCGGCCTTGGGGGTCGGATCGCTGCCCCACCCGAGGTCGCACATCTTCAGCGGGAGACAGAAGGAAGCGTAGTAGTCGGGCCAGTTGTGCCGGATGTCGTAGAAGCCGGAGAAGTTGTCCTCGACGTCGTCGCTCGGGCACTGCATGCCGTCTTTGTTGTCCATGTAGTTGAGCTCGTAGAGCAGTTCCATCCAGATCCTGTCGCGGCGGAAGGTGGTGCCCTGGCCGCCGTACTTGCCGGGGGGCAGCACGTCGTCGTACTCGTTGGTGTAGATGGCGGTGGCCTTGGTGCACTGGGAGAGATGGCCGGTGCACACGGACAGGTTCGCCCTGGCCCTGGCGCTCTGGATGGCGGGCAGCAGCAGGGCGGCAAGGATGGCGATGATGGCGATCACGACCAGGAGCTCGATCAGGGTGAAGCCGCGGGTCTTCATGGCGGGTCCCTCCTCTCATGGCCGGCAGAAGGCTAAGGGTAGGGACGGAAACGCTATGCCTTGGCCCCAGCCGACAGCAACACACGTTATTTCAAGATACCACGTTACATCCCCGACGTCAACTTCATTCGGTCAGTCCGGTTGCGCGCGTGCTCATCAGGGAAAACCCAGCGCCGAGCGGTTGTGGACAGGTGTCTATCGGCGTGGGTCTTGGAGATTGGGCGTTGACAGGGTGGCGCGAAGCTGGTAGATGTAAATACAGGAGGCGGGCTTCGGATCGGTGCACGTGTGGTGTGTCGCCCGCAACGAGGTCGGCACCAAGGAGGGCCGATTCCGCTCGCGGAGCAGAACGGAGAGCACGGATGGCTCAGGTCGAGGGAGATATCCCGTCATGAAGAACAACATTGTCGTGCTGGTGTGCCTCGCCGTGATCGTCGTGGCGGTGGTGCTGATCGTGAGGAACGCCAACCGGCCGGATACAGTGGAGGAGGCGCACGAGAAGGTCGAGAAGGCGATCTATGCGGAGGAGGTCTATTGCACGGCGTGCGAGGCGACGTCGCGCAAGCAGTGCCAGTTGCAGGACGCGCTCGGCAAGACGCGATGCCCGGCCTGTGGGGAGCTTGCGGCGTACGCGTACGTGTATTCGTATTGTCAGAACCCGGCGTGCAACAAGCGAATCGTCAAGGCGGTGTTCGGGCAGCCGCTTGTATGCCCGGAGTGCGGTAAGCCGGACTTCATGGCGCCGGCGCCGGCGCCGCTGGAGAAGATACGAGCGATCGCCAAGGAGACAGGGCAAGAGATGCCGTGACCTGGGGGTACAGTAGGCACTCGTGATGAAACGTCAACCAGGTTTCACGTTGATCGAGCTGCTGGTGGTGATCGCGATCATCGCGATTCTGGCGGCGCTGCTGTTGCCGGCGATCCAGGGGGCGCGGCGGCGGGCGCAGGCGATTGACTGTATGAACAACATCTCCCAGTGCGGCAAGGCGGCGCAGGCCTACGTGACGGACTACGAAGGGATCATGCCGCCGTGGAAGCACTCCGACCAGGGGGGGCTTTCTCGGAAGAAGATCTGGAACATGATCTTTCTCGAGCGCGGGTACGTGGATAACATCAAGGCGTTGCAGTGCCCCAGCGACGACGTGGAGAACAACCGGGTGTTCGGCTACGATTTTGCCGGCTCACATCCTGACAACGATCCGTACCTGTGCAGTTACAGCGCGCCGCTCGCCATCTCGGACTTGGTGTGGAACTGGGCCCAGGTGGGGGACGTGCCAACGCACCGGGTGCTCGACCGGTGGGAGTACCAGTCGTACCAGCTCATGCTCGGGGAGTGCGAGGGGACGTACCTGACGAATCACTGGTGGGTGTACGAGGGCTGGTACAAGATGCAGTTTCCGGGCGAGCGGCACGACTACAGGCTGAACTACGTGGCGCTTGATGGGAGCGCGATCCGGATGATCGTGCCGGAGGACCGAACGAAGGTGGAGCAGGTGAATTGCAGCACTCCCTCGAGTGGGGAGAGCGGGACGGTACACGTGTGCTTCTGGCTGCGCTATCGCAAGAGCCTGGGGATGCAGCAATAGGAGGCCGGGAAGTGGTGTGCCGGTATGGTCAGAGGCCCGCCGGCGGGTAGTTGCGGCTGCTTGTGTGCAAGGGAGGATCTGAGGATGAAACGTCAAGCAGGTTTCACGTTGATCGAGCTGCTCGTGGTGATCGCGATCATCGCGATTCTGGCCGCGCTGCTATTGCCGGCGATCCAGGGGGCGCGGCGGCGGGCGCAGGCGATTGACTGTATGAACAACATCTCGCAGTGCGGCAAGGCGGCGCAGGCCTACGCGACGGACTACGAAGGGATCATGCCGCCGTGGAAGCACTCGGACCAGGGAGGGCTGGCGCGAAAAAAGATCTGGAACATGATCTTTGTCGAGCGCGGCTACGTGGACAACATCAAGGCGCTGCAGTGCCCGAGCGACGACGTGGAGAACAACCGGGTCTTCGGCTACGATTTTGCCGGCTCGCATCCGGACAACGACCCGTACCTGTGCAGCTATAGCGGGGTGTTTCACGTCACCGATCTGGTGTGGGACTGGGCCGTGGTGGGCGACTTGCCGACGAGGCGTGTGCTCGACCGCTGGACGTACCAGTCGAACCAGCTCATGATCGGCGAGTGCGAAGGGACGTACCTGACGCCGACCTGGTGGGTGTACGATGGCTGGTACAAGATGCAGTATCCGGGCGAGCGGCACGACTACCGGCTCAACTACGTGGCGCTCGACGGGAGCGCGATCCGAATGATCGTGCCCGAGGACCGGACGAAGGTGGAGGCCGTGGACTGCCAGTGTCCGCACAATACGCTGAGCGGCAGCGTGCACGTGTGTTTCTGGGAGCGCTACCGCAAGGTGATGGTCGTCGATCAGTAAGAGGCGCGTGGGGGGCGGGCGCGACACGGCGCGCAGGCAAGCGGGCAGCCGTCCACGCGCCGACCGACGTTGGCGGCGCGGATGCACGGACTGCCCGCGAAAGGAGGCGCTGATGAGAAACCGCCGATCAGGCTTTACGTTGATCGAGTTGCTGGTGGTGATCGCGATCATCGCGATCCTGGCGGCGCTGCTGTTACCGGCGATCCAGGGGGCGCGGCGGCGGGCGCAGGCGATTGACTGTATGAACAACATCTCGCAGTGCGGCAAGGCGACGCAGGCCTACATGGTGGACTTCGAAGGGATCATGCCGCCGTGGAAGCACACGGATCAGGGGGGGCTGTCTCGGAAGAAGATCTGGAACATGATCTTTCTCGAGCGCGGGTACGTGGACAACATCAAGGCGCTGCAGTGCCCGAGCGACGACGTGGAGAATAACCGGGTGTTCGGCTACGACTTCGCGAGCTCGCACCCGGATAACGACCCGTACCTGTGCAGCTATAGCGGGGCGTATGCGCTCACGGACCTGGTGTGGAACTGGTACGAGGTCGGCGACATGCCCATTCACCGGGTGCTCGACCGCTGGGAGTACCAATCCTACCAGGTCCTGTTGGGCGAGTGCGAGGGCACGTACCTGACGAACCACTGGTGGGTGTACGACGGCTGGTACAAGATGCAGTTCCCGGGTGAGCGCCATGACTACAAGCTCAACTACGTGATGCTCGACGGGAGCGCGATCCGGATGATCGTGCCGGAGGACCGGACGAAGGTCGAGCAGGTGGACTGTGACACCCCGTCGAGCAACGAGAGCGGGATGGTGCACGTGTGCTTCTGGGACCGGTATCGGAAGAGCCTCTGGATGCATCAGTAGCAGCGCACGCGGGGCGGCCTGTTACTGCGAGTGTTTCGTCGGCACGAACGGGCGACGTGCCGAGTGGGGCGGTGAGGCGCCATGTGGGACTACTCGGACAAGGTCAAGGACCACTTCTTCAACCCGCGCAACGTGGGCACGATTGAGCAGCCCGACGGCGTGGGGGAGGTCGGCTCGCTCGCGTGCGGCGACGCGCTGCGGCTGACGTTCAAGCTCGACGAGGATGGGCGCATCGCCGACGTGAAGTTCCAGACGTTCGGCTGCGGGAGCGCGATCGCGGCGAGCTCGGCGCTCACCGAGATGGTCAAGGGGATGACCCTGGAGGAGGCGGCCAATATCACGAACCGGGACATCGCCGACTATCTCGGCGGGCTTCCGGAGGAGAAGATGCACTGCTCGGTGATGGGCCGCGAGGCGCTGGAGGCGGCGATCGCCAACTACCGCGGCGAGCGGGGGGTCGAAGAGGACGAAGGCGAGATCGTGTGTCACTGTTTCGGGGTCACCGACCGGCAGATCGAGCGCGCGATCAAGGAAAACGGGCTCACCACGGTCGAGCAGGTTACGTACTACACCAAGGCGGGCGGCGGCTGCGAGCAGTGCCACCCGCAGCTTCAGCAGATCATCGACCGGATAATCCGGGACACGGGCGGCGGCATCAAACGGATCCCGGTGGCGACGAAGCCGAAGCGGCTGACGAACGTCGAGAAGATCAAGCGGATCGAGGAGACGATCGAGCGCGAGGTGCGCCCCGTGCTGCGCAAGGACGGGGGCGACATCGAGTTCGTGGACTTCGAGGGGGACACCGTGTACGTGGGGCTGCGGGGCACGTGCAGCGCGTGCGCGCTCGCAGGGGTGACGCTCAAGGACTTCGTCCAGAAGAAGCTGCGCGAGTTCGTCGTGCCCGATCTCAAGGTCGAGGAATGGTCCGAGCGCGAACAGAAGTAATGCCGGCGCACCGGGTGCGGCGCGGCACAGGCCGTGGGCCCGGGCTGCGTCGTCTGCTCTCGTGCGTGGCGGCGATCGTTCTGGTGGCGCAGGTGTGGCCTGCTGCGGCCGCGAGGGAGCTCGACCCCAAGGACGAGTCGGCGCAGGTCTTCCGCGTGGGGCTGGGCGTGTATCGGGAAATCTCGGCGGAGAAGGGCGCGGTGATACTGGCCCGGGCGGCGAAGCTGGACCCGACGAACGCGCTGTGTGCCATCTATCTGGCGGAGGCGATCTACGCGACAGGCGACCGGAACGCGGCGAACGAGGTGGCGGCGGAGATCCCGAAGCTCGTGCGTGACCGGGCGCTGTTGTATTTCTACAAGGGCAAGCGGGCGCAGCTCAAGGGCGACGAGGAGGCGGCGCTCTACGATTTCCGCGAATCGGTGCTTATCGAGCCGACCGAGCACGCGTTCTACGAGATGGCGGCGCTCGAGATCGAACAGGGCGACCTCGACGCGGCGGAGATTGACCTCACGATCGGCCTGAAGCTCTTCCCGAACGACTACTACCTGCACAACCTGATGGGTGGCGTGCGGCACCGGCAGAAGCGCTACGATGAGGCGCTCGACGAATTCAACGAAGCTATCCTGAACAACTCGACGCTGCCGTGGGCGCGGGTCAACCGCGGGCTGACGTACACGGAGAAGGGCAAGTACGACAAGGCGCTCAAGGACTTCGACGCGGTGCTCAAGATGTACCCCGATCAGGACCGGGCGAAGTTCTTCAAGGCGCACGCGCTCGAGAAGATGAAGCGCTACGGTGCGGCGCGCGACATCATCGACGAGCTGGCGAAGGCGAAGCCGCTCGATGCCGGGCTGTGGCTGGCGCAGGGGTGGCTCTACTACAAGACGGACAAGGTGCGCGAGGGCCAGGGCTTGCTGGAGAAGTACGTCGAGCAGATGCCGGACGACCCGGAGGGGCACTACAAGCTGGCGACGCTGTTCGCGGGCCGCCGCAAGAGCCGGGACGCGTTCGCCAAGCTGCGGCGCGCGCTGGAGCTCAACCGGGTGGACACGATGCTCTGGATGCGGGCGGACGCCGAGTGGGACCGTTACCGCGACACGAAGAAGTTCAAGGCGCTGCTGAGGGAGAGATGAACCACGGAGAGCACGGAGAACACGGAGAAGAGGACAGAGTTTCCGTGATCTCCGTGACCTCCGTGGTGGGACCACGACGGAGGGTGTTCCTGGAAGCGGCCTCGAGGGGAGGCAGCCGATGAAGGGAAGCAAGCGCCTTGTCCTGCTATTCATTCCGATTCTGGTCTGCGTTTGTGTTCTGCTGCTCGCGTTGTACGGGCTCGACTGCTTTCTGCGTCCCAATCGCGTCACAGTGCGTAACTTGAGCGGTCGCACCGTGGCGAACGTCACCCTTGAGCTGCGGTCCCTCGATGGCGACTGGAAGCTGACCAGGCACGAATCCAGCCTGCCCCCGGGCCGATCCTTGAGACTTCGGCATTCGCAGAACGACACGCGCGGATGGCTCCGCTTTCGGATTGACGATGCCGAGCGCGAGCACGAGGAGACATATATTGACCTGTGGACCGGCGAAGGATGGCTGTTGGATATTCAGCCCGACGGCGCCGTGGAGTCCGGATACGATCACAGGCTCCGGGATTAGCGCGTTCGGGCAGGGAGCGCCACGCGCGCGGGAGTGAAAGATGGGAAAGGCGCAACTGAACGAGCTGCCGATTCCGCCGGCTGTGCGCAAGCATGGCGACGGGGTTGAGCTGGGTCGAATTTGGGCAGCGGGCGGCAACCAGCACGTGAGCCTTGCGAGCGGCGTCTGGGAAGACCCCTTCAACTGGGGCATGATGCTCGTGGATTTGGCGAGGCACGTGGCGAATGCCTACGAGCAGCGTGAGGGCCGGAGTCGGGCGTGGGTCCTCGCCCGGATCAAACAGGGCTTCGATGCCGAATGGGCCGACCCGACCGACGAGGCAAGAGGGCGCCTGCTCGACTGACAGCGTTCGTTCGGCCCACCCAATTCCCGCTCTCAGCGTACGACTCCCTGCGGCACAACGGCTAGGCGGCATCGCGTGCGGGCGTGTTTGCTGTATAATAGACGATGCCGATTGCGCTTTGTCTGCCGGGTGTGACGATGAACGGTCAATACGGATACGTGAGTTGGCTCCGCCGACGCGTCAGGCGGGGAGTCGTTTCGAGCCTTGCGCTGGCGCCCGTGGCGTTCGCGCTTGGGGCTGTGGCGGTTATCCTGATGTACCTCGCGTTTGTCGCGGCCATTGTGACGATTGCCTACCATTGCGGTGTGCACATCTCGCAGGCCGCCATACGGGCGGTGACCATCGGCTTCATCGTCGTGCTCTTCATCGAGTATGTGCGCAGGAGCTCGGGGGATGTGGAGGAGTCCTCGTTCGTTCACCAGGAGAGGAGCTCGCTGCTTCACACGCGAGGTCGTCGCGCACTGGGACTTCTTTATCCCGGTCAGATGCGCAATGCGGCCACGTTCATCCTTGGCTTTTTGTTCATTGGCCCGTGGCTTGTCACCTCAAGCGTCCGGCTCGTCGGCAAGGCGTATCGGCTCGCCACGCTCGACGCCGAAGCGTGCGCCGCCGTGATCGCTCTGCTGCACGCACGAGGTCAGAAGGTGCCCTACATGGAGATCGTGGCACAGCTTCCCCTGCTTGATCTCGAGCGGGTGGTGGACCACCTCCATTTCGTTGACGGGATGCTCTTCCTCGGGGCCGAGCCACCCGGCCTTGCTCTGAGCAGCCGGTTGATGGCCAATCTGAACGCGGCGCGGGCGAGCTGGGCGGAATGAGGCCGCCCCGGCATGGTTGGGTTCGACGGGACGCGTTTTTGTGTTGACAAGGGGCCGGTCTTGAGGTAAATATTCAAATGACAGAGTGAAATCTTCGGGGCGGGGTGAAAGTCCCCACCGGCGGTGAGAGCCCGCGAGTCCGCAAGGACTGACCCGGCGCAATTCCGGGGCCGACGGTAAGAGTCCGGACGGGAGAAGGTTTCCAGCGAGACGCAGAGCTGACTCGCAGTGCTGGCGCCCCGAGGGTCTCCTCGGGGCTTTTTTGTGCTCAACCACGGAGAGCACGGAGGACACGGAGACGGGGACAGGCTGCCTTTCTGCGTGTTCTCCGTGGTGAGAAAGGGCGATGGACAGACAGCTCGTCGACTGCGAAGACAGCCTGTGTGAAGCTGTCATTGGGGCAGCCATCGCCGTGCATCGCGAACTGGGGCCGGGCCTGCTTGAGTCGGTGTATGCGAAGGCGTTGCTCGTTGAACTTGCGCAGCGTGGCATTCGCGCAGACTCGGAACTCGAAGTGAGGGCGAGCTACAAGGGCCATGATCTGGGTACGGGCTTTCGGGCGGACATCCTTGTTGAGGGCCGATTGCTCTTAGAGCTCAAGGCGGTGACGCAGCTCACGGATCTGCATCTCGCACAGGTTATCAGCTATCTGAAGCTGCTCAGTTTGAAGCGGGGCTACCTTCTGAACTTCAACTGCAAGCGGATGAAGGACGGGATCAAAAGGGTGTCGATATAGGAGGCTTTACCACGGAGGGCACGGAGAACACGGAGAAAGGAGATGACTGCTGCTGCTCCTCTCCTCCGTGCTCTCCGTGATCTCCGTGGTAAGAACCACACCTACTTCTTCAAGGAGCGAGCGGGACGATGGCGATATGTACGGTTGAGGAGGCGCTGGAGGATTTTTCCGAGGGCCGGATGCTGATCGTCGTGGACGATGCGGCGCGCGAGAACGAGGGCGACCTCGTGATGGCGGCGGAGAAGGTGCGGCCCGAGGACATCAATTTCATGACGCGGCACGGGCGGGGGCTCGTGTGCCTGCCGGCGGCGGCGGAGCGGCTCGAAGAGCTGGACCTGCCGATCATGGTGGGCAAGAACACGTCGCTGCTGGGGACGGCGTTCACGGTGACGATTGACGCACGCGAGGGCGCGACGACGGGGATTTCGGCGGCGGACCGGGCGCTGACGATCCGCACGTTCACGGAGCCGAAAACGAAGCCGGAGGATTTCGCCCGGCCAGGGCACGTGCAGCCGATCCGGGCGGTGCCGGGCGGCGTGCTCAAGCGCGCGGGGCACACGGAGGCGGTGGTGGACCTGGCGCGGCTGAGCGGGCTGTTCCCGGCGGGCGTGCTGTGCGAGATCATGCACGAGGACGGCTCGATGGCGCGGATGCCGGAGCTGACGAGCATGGCGGAGCGGTTCGGCTTGAAGCTTGTGACGATCGAGGCGCTGATCGAGTACCGGCGTCGGCGCGAGAAGCTGGTGAAAAAGATTACGGAGACGGACCTGCCGACGAGGTACGGCGAGTTCGAGCTTCACCTGTATGAAAGCGTGCTCGACGACATGGACTACGTGGCGCTCGTGATGGGGGACGTGTCGTCACGCGAGAGCGTGCTGGTGCGGATCCACTCGAAGTGCCTCACGGGAGACGTGTTCGGGTCGTTGCGGTGCGACTGCGGGCCGCAGCTCGACGAGGCGATGCGGTTGATCGCCAAGGAGGGGTGCGGGGTGCTGCTCTACATCCACCAGGAAGGGCGCGGCATCGGGCTGGCGAACAAGCTGCGCGCGTACGCGCTGCAGGAGCAGGGGTTGGACACGGTGGAGGCGAACGTGGCGCTCGGGTTCAAGCCCGACATCCGCGACTACGGGATCGGGGCGCAGGTGCTGTTCGACCTGGGGATTCGGAAGGTGCGGCTGCTGACGAATAACCCGAGCAAGTACATCGGGCTGCACGGCTACGGGCTGGAGGAGGTGGAGCGGATCCCGCTCCAGGTCGGGGCGAACAAGCACAACGAGAAGTACCTGGATGCGAAGAAGCGCAAGATGGGGCATTTGCTGTGAACCAGGGAGCACGCATCTGTTGCCGCTTCGGGGGAGAGGGAGGATAGGACGGATAGGACGGATGGGGCAAATAGGACGGATAGGACGGACGTGAAAGACGCTGCGTATTGAATAGTGGAGGGTTCGGGTATGCCGAAACAAATGGCGGGTCAGCTCGTGAGCAAGGGGAAGCGGTACGCGCTTGTGGTGAGCCGCTTCAACGAGTTCATCACGTCGAAGCTGTTGGGCGGGGCGATTGACTGCCTGACACGCCACGGCGTGACGGACGAGGAGATCGAGGTCGTCTGGGTGCCGGGGTCGTTCGAGACGCCCGCGGTGTGCAAGCGGCTCGCGGAGAGCGGCCGGTGCGACGCGGTGATTGCGCTGGGCGCGGTGATCCGGGGCTCGACGCCGCATTTCGAGTACATCGCGAGCGAGGTGGCCAAAGGGGTCGCGCAGGTCGGGCTCGCCAGCACGGTGCCGGTGGTGTTCGGCGTGCTGACGACGGACACGATCGAGCAGGCGGTCGAACGCGCCGGGACGAAGGCGGGCAACAAGGGCGCGGACGCGGCCGCGACGGCGATCGAGCTGGTGGACCTGTACGGGAAGCTCTAGCACGCTCATGCCACCCCCTGCGGGGATTTGAGGCGTCGGGCGGCGCGTTGTTCACGGGCTTACGGGCCTGCTGAAAAACCTGTGCCCGCGACGCCCCGTAGGGGCACCATGTGAGTAGCCGTAGGCGTAAGCCTACGGACCGCGAGCGAGAAACGACCAACCTTCGTCGACGGGCGACCGGCCCCGTCCGGGCCGGTCGCCCGTCGAGAAAGAAAACCTTCATCTGTCGCTTCCTGCCCGTAGGCTTACGCCTACGGCTACTCACGTTCCGCCCCTTCGGGGCACGGGACGACGTGCGCCGGACCCTGGATGACGTGCTGGTAGCGGTTTCTTCAACAGGCCGGTACGCCCGTGGCTGCATCATGTCGTCCTGTGCGAGGACTCAGGGAAGGGATGAGCCATGCGGTCGCCCTGCTTCGCTAACGCTCCCGCTTTCGCTAAGGCTGCGGCGGGCGAGATGGCGGGCAAGATGCCCGCCGGACAGCCGGCAAGATGCCGGCGCTACATCGCCGCGGGTTTGAGGTTTACGCGTTGGGGCCGTCTGCTATAATCCGCGCGCATTCAAGCGAGAGGATTGGAAGGGCCGGTCTCCTCGATCACACTCACCTTGCGCAGGTCTTCGAGCACGCTGGGGCGCCCGGCGGGACCCTGCGCGGGACGCGTTGAGGCGCGGCGCGCGGTTGATGCCCGAGTTGTCGGTAGTGATTCCAGTTTTCAATGAGGCGGAGAACATCGAGCCGCTGTGGGCCGAGCTGCGCGAGGTGCTCGAGGGCGTCGGGCGGCCGTACGAGGTGATCTTCGTCAACGACGGGAGTACGGACGGCAGCGGGAAGGTCATCGCGCGGCTGGCGCAGGCGAACGGGGCGGTGCGCTACGTGTCGTTCGAGGCGAACTCGGGCCAGACGGCGGCGTTCGACGCGGGATTCAAGGCGGCGCACGGCGCGCTGGTCATCACGATGGACGCCGACATGCAGAACGACCCGCACGACATCCCGGCGATGCTCGAGTTGATGGGCGAGTACGACGTGGTGGTCGGGTGGCGTCACACCCGGCGCGACTCCGCGTTCAAGCGGTTCCAGGCGCGGTTTGCCAGGCGGTACCGGCAGAGGCGCTTGGGGGACCGTTTTCACGACGTGGGGTGCTCGCTCAAGGTGTACAAGCGCGAGTGTCTCGACGGGCTCACGCTGTACGAGGGGCTGCACCGGTTCCTGCCGATCCTGTTCGAGTGGGAGGGCCGGCGGGTGGCGGAGGTGAAGGTGAACCATCGCCCGCGGGCGAAGGGGAGAACGAAGTACACGTTCTTCAAGCGGACGCGCGAGGCGCGGAACGACCTGCGCGCGGTGATGTGGATGAAGAAACGTCGGCTGGACTATAGAATCAAGGAAGAGGGATGAGCGGGATCGGTCTGCAAGCGGCCGTGGTGGCCACGATCAGGTTCGTGGGGCTTGAGATAGACGAGTGGGACATCCTGGGCTTCGTGGCGCAGGCCATGTTCTTCTCGAGGTTCTTGTTCCAGTGGCTTGCCTCTGAGCGGCGGGGCCACAGCTATGTGCCGGTGTACTTCTGGTGGATTAGCCTGGGCGGGGCGCTGCTGCTCCTCGTGTACCTTGTGGGGCTCGAACGGCCCCCCGTCCCGATCCTGCTCGGGCAGTGCTTCGGTATGCTGGTGTACGCCCGCAATCTCATCCTGATTCGGCGCAAGCGCCGTCTCGACAGGGCCCTGGCGGTCGAGGCCGGCGATACGCTCTACGTGCATGGGGACCGGGACACGGCTGATAAGTCTTGAGATGATGCAACGGCCCGCGGTTGAACATGCCGGGCCCGGTCCGGAACAGGCAACCCCGATGTCCTGCCACGCAACACGCCTGCTTCTCGTTCTGCTTCTTGTTTCAAGCGTCGTTGGCCTGAGCGGGCGGCTGCTTACCGCGCACGACGAGGCGCGCTACGCGGAGGTGGCGCGCGAGATGCTCGAGTCGGGCGATTGGTTGACGCCCCGGCTGAGCGGGCTCGAGCACTGGCACAAGCCGCCGCTGACGTACTGGGCGATTGGGGCGTCGTTCGCGGCGTTCGGGTTGAACGAGTTTGCGGCGCGGCTGCCGTCGGCGCTGGCGGCGGTGGCGACGGTGCTCGGGTTGTACGGCATCGGGCGGATGCTCTTCGGGCGCAGGGCGGGCGTGCTCGGGGCGGTGGCGTTGGCGTCGTCGCTGCTGTTCGTGGTGATGGGGCGGCTGGCGACGCCCGACATGCTGCTGGCGTGCTGGACGTGCTGGGCCGTGCATTTCCTGGTTCGGGCGATCGTGCACGGGGATCGGCGTGGGGCGTGCGCGCTGCTGCGCGGGGTCTTCATCGGGCTCGGTTTCATGACGAAGGGTCCGGTGATCTTCGTGTTCGTCGTGGTGCCGGCGCTGGTGTTTGTTGCGCTGACCAAGCAGTGGAAGGCGCTGCGGGCGGCGAAGGTGTGGCTCTCGGCGGCGGCGTTCTGTGTGGTGGGGCTGCCGTGGTTTGTCGTCGTGTGCGTGCAGAACGCGGGACTGCCGGGCTACTTCTGGGAGTTCCAGACGCTGCAACGCGTGGCGAGCGAGGTCCACGAACGCGCCGGGCCGCTGTCCTACTATGTCTGGGTGCTCCTGTACGGTTTCTTCCCCTGGGTGTTGTTTTTGCCGTATGCGATTGCGCGCGGCGTGTCGTTGAAGGCGCGGCCGCTTGACGAGGCGAGGACCCGAGGTCTTTTTCTGTTCCTGCTATGCGCGGTGCCGTTCGTGTTCTTCTCGGTGAGCCGGTCGAAGGGGCTGGCGTACCTGCTGCCGGCGCTGGGGCCGGCGGCGCTGCTTGTGGGGCGGCTGCTCGACGAGGCGACGCAGAAGGGCGACGCGTGGGTGAAGGGGTTCGCGGCGAACGTGTGGGTGGCGGCCGCAGGCATGGTGGTGTTCGCGGTTTGGGTGGTCTTGGTCTTCTTCGTGCGGCGCAGCTACCCGGCGCTGAAGGCGCTGGGCGGGTACGTAGTGCTGTTCGCCGTGCTGCTTGCGGCCGGGGCGGTTGTGGCGGCCTTCTCGCTTCGTTGGCGGCGGCGGTGGCGGTGGTTGGCTCTGGCCGGGCTGGCCGTGCCGGTGCCGGTGGCGGCGTTGGTGCTGTTGGCGACGATGCCAGACGTGAGCGGTACGGTGAGCTGGGAGGCGGCGGGCAAGCACTTTGCGGGAGTGATTGCGCCGCGCATGGAGCACGGGGATCGGCTGGTATTCTACCGGAGCACGTCGCACTCGACGAGCTTCTACCTGCGCGCGCGGCCGGTTTTCGTGTCGTGCGACGTGGACGTGCGGTTTATGGCGCCGGAGGAGTATGCGGGGTGGGTGCTGGATGGCGACGAGCCGGAAAGAGTTTTGGGGCGATTGTTCGAGCGGGCGGCGGCGGAAGGGCGGCGGTTGTTGTGCGTGGCGTTGCAGGAGGATTACGAGGAGCTGGTCGGGTCAGCGGGCGCGCCGCGCATGTACGTTCTGAGTAAGCGGCACAAGTTCGTGTTGTTCTCGAACCGGCCGGATACACCTGTTCGGGGCTCAGTCGGCGACGGAGCGGCCCCGGCGAAAGAGGCGACGGAAGAGACGGCGGAATCCTTCCTCGATCGCGTGCTCGAGGGCGACCAGGCGTTTCTTTGACCAGACGCTGAGGTCGTCGAGGATGAGGTACATCACCGGGATGTAGAGCAGCGTGAAGAACGTTGAGACCAACAGGCCGCCGATGACGGTGATGGCCATGGACTGATAGAGCTCCGAGCCCGAACCGAGACCGAGCGCGAGCGGCGACATCCCCCCGATCGTCGTGAGGGTCGTCATCACGATGGGGCGGAAGCGCACCTGCGTGCCGAGCACGACGGCCTCGTGCCGTTCGTAGCCGCGGCGTCGGAGCGTGTTGATGAAGTCGACGAGCACGATCGCGTTGTTGACAACGATGCCCGCGAGCATGATGAGTCCGAGCATGACCATGAGGTTGATGGGCCGGAAGGTGACGAGGAGCGCGAGGGCGACGCCGACGAGACACAGCGGGATCGTCTGAATAATAATCAACGGAAAGACGAGCGACTCGAACTGCGTGACGAGAATCATGTACACGAGCGCGATGGAGACGAACAGCGCGAACGTCAACTGCTGCATGGCTTCGCGGCGGTCTTCCTCCTCGCCGCCGACGTCGTAGGTGTAGCCTTCGGGCAGGCCTTTCTCATCGATCGTATCGGAGATCTTTCTGACGACCTCGGAGAGCACGGCGCCTTCCTCGACGTCGGCGGTGATTCGGGCGACGCGGCGCTGGTCCTCGCGCTGGAGCTCGACGGGGCCGAGGCCGTATTGGACGGCGGCGACTTCCTCGAGCGCGACGGTGTTGCCCGTGCCGGGCAAGGGGATGAGCAACTGGGCGATCTGTTCGGGGTCGAGGTCCTGTGCGTTTTCGAGTTTGAGGCGGACGTCGTATTCGTCGCCTTCTTCGCGGTACGTCGTCGGGACTTTGCCGGTGATGAGGGTGCTGATCGTGCGGGCGATGCGGTCGTAGTTGAGGGCGAGGTTGCTTACCGAGGGGCGCAGGGGCTTGATCTGGATTTCCCGCCGGCCGGCTTTGAGCTGGTTCTTGACGTTGATCGCCCCCTCGGTGCGATCGGCGATCGCTTCGATGTTATCACCGACCGCGCGGAGGGGCTCGACGGCGACGTTGGTCGGGCCTCGAAGCAGGATTTCGATGTCGCCGCCGCCGCCGCCGCGTCGTTCGATGTCCGCGACGGAGACGCGCCCGCCGGGGATGACGTTGACGAGCTCGCGCAGGAGCTGCCGCGTCCGGAAAGTGGAGAGCTTTCTGTCGTCGCGGAGTGTGACGGTGAGGCTGGCCGACTGGGGCTCCACGCTCATGCTGTAATGTTTGAGTGAGGGGACATTTTTCTCGACGATTTTCTCGAGGGTGCGCGTGGCGGTCTCGGTGGCCTCGAGGGAGGCGTCGACCGGCATCTCGAGCGTGACGGCGAATTCGCCGCGGTCAAACGGCGGGAAGAAGATCATGCCGCGCGTCATGAAGATCACCAGGGCGAGGGCGAAGATGGCGACGACGACGCCCACGACGGCGCCGCGCCTGTGCAAAATGACTTGGAGGACGGTTCGCAGGCGCCTGATGAACCTGTTTTCGGAAACCGCTTCGGGGTTATCTTCGAGGTCGAGGATCTGGCCGGGCTTCACGCGCAGCATTCTCGAGCAGGCCATGGGCACGAACGTCAACGCGACAAGCAGCGAGCAGGCGAGGGCAAAGGCGACGGTGAGCGAGAGGTCGTCGAAGATCTGGCTGGGCACGCCGCTGACGAAAAAAAGCACGGGCAAGAAGACAGCCATGGTCGTGTAGGTGCTCGCCGAGATGGCGCCGCCGACTTCCGCGGCGCCCTCGCGGGCGCCCTTGATAGCGTCGCGGCTGATACTGATGCGGCGTGTGATGTTCTCGAGCATGACGATCGAGTTGTCCACGAGCATGCCGACGCCAAGCGCGAGGCCGCCGAGGCTCAGGAGGTTCAGGGTGAGGTTGGCGGCCTTGATGAGGGTGAACGTTGTAATGATCGCGGTCGGGATGGCGATGCCGGCGATGATGACGGAGCGGAGATCGCGCAAGAACAACAGCAGGACGAGAAGGGCGATGACGCCGCCGATGGCGGCATTGCTTTCGACCATCCCGATGGAGGCGCGAAGAAAGTCGGTGAGGTCGAGTGCCATCGCGAAGTCGTAGCCGGGGAATTTTGCCCGGAGCTCGTCGAGGCGCGGGTAGATCTTGTCCGCGATGGCCGCGGAGTTCTCGCCGGATTCCTTGATGACGTCGACGAGCACGGCGTCGGCGCCGTTCATGCGGGCGTAGTTGCGTTGCTCCTTGTAGGTATCCTCGACGGTGGCGACCTCGCGGAGGTAGACTGGCTTGCCGTTGACTTTGGCCACCTCGATCTGCTCGATTTCGCCGACGTCCTCGTAGCGGCCGAGGAACCGGGTGGAAAACTCCGTGCGCGGCTCGTCGAGCCGGCCGCCGGGTTTCTCGACGTTCTCGAGGTCGAGTCCGAGCTCGACGTCATCGAGGGTGACGCCCTTGGCCTTGAGCTTGTACATGTCGACGCTGACGAGGACCTCGCGCTCGCGGCCGCCATAGAGGCTCGTGGCGGCGACGCCGGCGATCCGCTCGATCTCGGGCTGGACTTCATCCTCGACGAATTTTCTGGTGAGGTAGGCGATGTCGTCGCGGAACGCGGTGTCGGTCGCGTAGCGCGTCTGCTCTTGGCTCGTGAGCTTCTTGCTGACGGCAAAGAGGAGTACGGTTTCCGCGGACATGACGTCGAACTTGGAAACGGTCGGCTCCTCGGCATCGTCGGGGAAGGTGGCCTTGATCCGCTCGACCTTGTCGCGCACGTCATTTGTTTTCGTGTCGAGGTCCACGCCCCAGTCGAATTCAATGGCGACCGTGCAGACACCCTCGCGGGAGTAGGCGGTAAGGTTCTCGACGCCCTCGAGGGTGGCGAGGGATTTTTCGAGCTTTTCGGTGATGCCGGTTTCGACCTCGCCGGGGGCGGCGCCGGGATACAGCACCTGCACGGTCACGAGCGGGAAGTCGATTTCGGGGAACAGGTCGATGGGCAGGCCGCGCAGCGAGACGAAGCCGACAAAGATCATGCCGACGACGATCATCATGGTTGCCAGCGGGCGCCTGATGGAGAACTGCGACAGCTTCATCGGTGTGCTCAGCTCGTCGGTTCCGGCCCGGCCGGCAAGGTGTCCGGCTCGAGGACCTTGACGGTGTCGCCGTCGGCAAGCTCTTCGACGCCGACGGTGACGATGGCGGCGCCGGGCTGCACGCCTTCGATGACCTCGATGGAGTCGCCGCTCTCGAGGCCGAGCGTGACGGGACGTTTAAGAACCTTGTTCTTTTCGATGAGGAAGATGTAGCGGAACTTGCCCTCCTGCTTGACGGCGGACTTCGGCACGACCGTGACGCCCTGGCGGTTGTTGACCGGGATCGTGGCGACAGCGAACATGCCGCCCTTGAGGCGGTGGTCTGCATTCTCGACGGCGACGCGCACCAGGAAACTGCGGCTCGCGGGGTCGCCGGCGGGGCTGATGGAGTTGATGGTACCGGCGAACTGGTCGCCGGGATAGGCTGGGACGCTGAAGGTGACGTCCAGACCCGGGCGCACGTCGGCGAGGCGGCTTTCGCCGACCTCCACGTCGAGCCACATCCGGTCGAGGTTGACGACGCGCGCCAGCGGCTGGCCGACGGTGACGTACTGGCCTTCGTCGAAGGCGACCTCCGCGACGAGGGCGTCGGCGAGCGGTGAGCGGACGCTGGTCTTGGCGAGGTTGCCCGAGGCGATCTCGAGCGCGGCCTTCGCCTCCTCGACGCGGGCCTTGTAGAGGGCGACCTGGGCGTCGGTTTCCGCCTTGCGGGTGACCAGATCGTCCCACACCTTGTCGGAGATGATCTTCTGCTCGTGCAGCGGGCGTTTGCGCTCGATCTCGTCGGCGAGGCGTTTCTGGGTGGCCGTGAACTGCTCGAGGCCCGCCTGGGCGGACTTGAGCGCGGCGGTGGCCTGGTTGACGAGGCGGGTGTAGTCGGCGGGGTCAATCGTGGCGATGCGGTTGGTGGTCTGCGTGTCGGCCTCGACGTTCGGTTCGACGTACACGCGCCGACCTTCGGTGACGTGCTTGGTGATGACGCGGCCGCTGACCTCGGCGCTGATCCACACGTCGCGCACGGGCACGACGGAGCCGGGGGCGGTCAGCGTGCGCTTGACGGTGCCGGTGGTGACGGTCCCCGCCTGGACGGGCTTGGGCGGTTTTTGCCGTGAGGCGTTGTCTTGCTTGTTCTTGCCGCATCCGGCGCCGATCACGGCAAGGCAAAGGACTATAGGGACAATGAGGGTTCGCTTCACAGATTGTTCCTCCGAGTTACTGCCCGGCTTTGGTGTCCTGCTCTGATTCGGTGACCTTCTTGTCGAGCAGCCTGCAGATTTCGCGGGAGAGCTCGAGCCAGTTGTGCTGCATCTCAGGTGATACGTTTTTCAGCATGTAGCGGAACAGATCACCGCGAACGTCAATGACGCGCTTGACGGCCTCGGCGCCGCGCGGGGTGATCTGGACGAAGACCTGGCGCCGGTCTTCCTTGCTGCGCGCGCGGTGTACGAGGCCCTCTGCTTCGAGCTTGTCAACGATGGAGGTGACCGCGGCCGTGCTGACCTTGAGTCGCTCGGCGAGGCCGCTCATTGTGAGTTCCTCGTCGCGGCGGAGTGCCCGGAGCGCGTTGAACCGGTTTGGCGACAGATCGTCCTTGTTCATCTGCCTGGCCGTGAAGCGAAACATCGTGGCCGACATCCGATCGGAGAGTTCGAGCAACTCCTTACTGATCGCCTCGAAGCGTTCCGGATCGCTCGTTTCCACTGGCTGCTCCCTCCGGGTCGTCCACATGCAACAACTAAGCCAGTTTGAAAGTTAACACATCTAATTATCTGTGTCAATGCCGGAAACGCGGTGGCCGGGCAAACGGTTCCATTTTCTCTTTACGGGTCTCTTCCAAGGCCGCTAAGATGTCGCGCGCCCCGGCGTGGGCGCGTGCTTGCCCGGGACGTGGTGGACGCGCCGCCTTTCGGGTTCGGAGGAGGACCGTTGGCCGAAGAGCCGTTGCTTCAGATGTTGCGCATCACCAAGGACTTCCCGGGAGTTCGGGCGCTCGATAACGTGTCGTTCGAGGTCCGATCGGGCGAGGTGATGGGCCTGATCGGCGAGAACGGGGCGGGCAAATCCACGCTGATGAACGTGTTGTGCGGTGTGCACCGGGCCAACTCGGGCGAGGTGCTGATTGACGGCGAGCCGGTTCGGCTCACATCACCCAGGGATGCAGAGACTTATGGTATCGCCATGATCCACCAGGAGATGAGCCTGGTGGACTCGATGTCGGTGGCCGAGAACATGTATCTGGGGCGTGAGTTCACGCGCGCGGGGTTTGTGATGGACTACGCCTCGCAGCGGGCGGCGGCGCGCGAGGTACTCGGTGAGCTTGGTTACACGGGCTCGGTGCGGGCGGCGGTGGGGTCGCTGCCGGTGGGGTCGCGGCAGATGGTGGAGATCGGCAAGGCGCTGTCGCTCAATGCGCGCGTGATCGCCATGGACGAGCCGACGAGCGCGTTGAGCGACACGGAGATCACGCGGCTCTACGAGGTGATGCGGCTGCTGCGCGCGCGGGGGGTCGGCATCATATTCACCTCGCACCGTTTCGACGAGGTGTTCGAGATCACCGACCGGGTGACGGTGCTTCGAGACGGCAAGCTGGTGGGCGTGGTGCGCACGGCTGAGACGGGCCGCGACGAGCTGATCCGGATGATGGTGGGGCGCGAGTTGAGCCAGTTCTTCACCCGTCACCGGGCGCCCGGCGATTGGGTGTTGCTGCGGGTGCGCGACCTGCGGCTGGCCGGCGACGACCCGTCGGGCCCGGCGCGGATCGAGGGCGTCAGCTTCGAGGTGCCGGAGGGGGAGATCTTCGGGCTGGCGGGGCTTTTGGGCGCGGGCAAGACGGAGGTGCTGCAGTCGGTGTTCGGCGCGTACGGGCCGCGCGTGAGCGGTTACGTCGAGGTGGACGGCCGGCCGGCGGTGATTCGGCGGCCCGCGGACGCGATCGCGCGCGGGGTGGCGCTCATCACCGAGGACCGGAAGGGCTCGGGGCTGGTGCCGGAGATGTCTCTTCGTGACAACATCACGTTGGCGAGCCTGCAGGCGCTGGCGCACTTCGGGATGCTCCGGCGGCGGCGGGAGCGCGAGATGGCGCAGGCGCGGATCCGCGACCTGGCGATCAGGACGTGGGGCCCGGCGCAGCTCGTGCGGACGCTCAGCGGGGGCAACCAGCAGAAGGTGGTGCTCGGCAAGTGGCTCTCGACCGAGGCGAAGGTGCTCTTGCTCGACGAGCCGACACGGGGCATTGACGTGGGCGCCAAGGCGGAGATCTACCGGCTGCTGGCGCACCTGAGCGCCGAGGGGTGCGCGATGGTGATCGCGTCGAGCGAACTGCCGGAGCTTCTGAACCTGTGCGACCGGATCATGGTGATGCGCGAGGGCCGGCCCTCGACGGTCTTTTCCCGCGATGAGGCGACGCAGGAGAAGATCCTCGAGGCGGCGGCGCCGCTGGCGCGGCTCGCGGTCGGAGGGAATGCGAATGGCTAAGGGCGGTGCAGCGTGGCGGCGTGCGCTTGCGGGCTGGTACCTGGTGTTGGGCCTGGTGCTGCTTTTTGTCGTCGGGACGGTGGTGAGCCCGAACTTCCTGACGAAGGAGAACCTGCGGAACGTGGCGCAGCGGGACTCGATCGTGGGGATTCTCGCTGTGGGCATGACGCTGGTGATCCTGACGGCGGGCATTGACCTGTCGGTGGGGAGCCTGCTGTCGCTGGGGTCGGTGCTGTGCGCGATGCTGGTGATGGGCCGGGCGTGGAACGCGGCTTCATACGTGGCCGTGCCGACGACGTCGCTGGCGGTGTTCCTGGGTGTGGCGTACGTGGCGTGGAGGCTGCTGCGCTCGGTGAGACTTGGGCCGGTGCTGCGCGTGCTGGGGTCGCTGGCCGCGGGCGTTGTGCTTGCGGCGGGGGCAGCCGTGTGGCTGTCGTCGCTGGCCTCGAGAGGGTTCGGCGTGGTGGCCGTGCTGATCTGCGTGCCGCTGACGACGGGGCTGCTGGGTGCGCTGAGCGGGACGCTGATCGCCAAGTGCAAGCTGCAGCCTTTTATCGTGACGCTGGCGATGATGATCGCAGCGGTGGGGCTGGCGAAGATCGTTGCGGGCAAGGGGGGCGAAGTGCATTCGCTCTACTACCGAGGCGAGGGCGAGGAAGCCGAGATGGACGACGTGGTCGAGGAGATCCTCGCGAAGCAGGATCGGGGACTGGCCCCGCAGTCGTTCAATCAGCTCGGCAAGCGGCACCTGGTGTGGCGCTGGGTGCCGGTGCCGGCGCTGTTCTTTCTGGGCGCGGTGGGGGTGGCGTTCTTCCTGTTGACCCGCACGCCGTTCGGGCGCTATACGTATGCAGTTGGAGGCAATGAGGAGGCGGCCCGGCTCTCGGGCGTGAACGTGGACCGGGTCAAGATCGCGGTGTACGCCTTCAGCGGGCTTCTTTCAGGGCTGGCCGGCGTGCTGTTCTGCGCGCAGTTCGACCAGGGGACGGCGATCGCCGGTTCGACGAAAGAGCTGGAGGCGATCGCGGCGGTAGTCATCGGGGGCACGAGCCTGATGGGCGGCCGCGGCCGGGTGCAGGGCACGTTGGCGGGTGTACTGTTTTTCGCGTACCTGACGAACATTCTCAACCTGGCGGGGTATCGGAGCGAGCACCAGCAGGTGGTGACGGGTCTGACGATTGTGATCGCCGTCATCCTGCAGGAGGGCTGGCTGGCGCGCTGGATTCAGATGCTCAAAGCGAAGCTGACACGTTGAAAGGAGGAGGAAGCATGAAGCGCTGGGTACAAGGAGGGCTGCTCGTCGCCCTCGTGGCCGCGGTAGCCGTGAGCATGATCGGCGGCTGCGGCACGAAGCCCGGGCAAGAGGAGGAGACCAAGATCAAGTATTTCCTTGGCATCGACGCGTTGCCCGAAGAGGGGGCGCTGTGGGTGCTGAAAGGTGAGCTGACGGCGACGTTCATCTACGAGCCGCCGGGCGCCGAGGGGCTGCGGCAGGCGTTGAAGATCCTGGAGACGGGCCAGCCGGACGAGAAGCGGGTCACGCTCGCGACGGGCGTCGTCAACAAGGAGAACGTCAAGGAGTTCATCGCGAAGATGGGCGGCGGCGGGGACGCCGAGGCTGGCGGCGAGGCGACCTCGTCCGTCGAGTTCGACAAGCCCGGCGGCGAGGTGGTTGAGAAGAAGTACGTGATCGGGTTCTCGCAGGTCACGGTGAGCGAGCCGTGGCGGGTGTGGTTCAACGACCTTCTGCGTAAGGAGGCGGCGAAGCACCCGGAGGTGGAGCTGATCATTCAGGACGCCGATGACCGGACGGACAAGCAGGCGTCGCAGATGGACGCGTTCATTGCGCAGAAGGTGGACGCGATCCTGATCTCGCCGAAGGAGGCGCCGGGCCTCACCGACGTGGTCAAGAAGGCGACGGAGGCCGGGATCCCGGTGGTGGTGCTCGACCGCGACGTGCTCTGGGACGGCTACGCGTGCTTTGTCGGCGGCGACAACATGGAGATCGGCCGGGCGGCGGGCCGCGAGGCGGTGCGTTTGCTCGGTGGCGAGGGCCAGGCCAAGGGCGTAGTCTACGAGATCTGCGGCGGGCTGGCTTCGACGCCGGCGCAGGAGCGGCGCGACGGCTTTCACGAGATCGTCGAGAAGGAGCCCGGGATCACGATCCTCGGCGGCCTCGACGGCGACTGGAAGCTCAACAAGGCCATGGCCATCATGCAGGACGCGCTGCAGCGCCACGCGAACATTGACCTGGTATACGCGCACAACGACCCGATGGCGCACGGCGCGTTCAAGGCGGCGAAGGCGGCGGGCCGTGTGGCCGCCAGTGAGTAGCCGCGTGGGCGCAGTGAGGATGCGTTTGTGAGGCGGTTCTTCCTGCTGGCGACCTGCTTCCTGATGGGGTTCGCCGTGCTGGGGCTCGAGCTGCTGGGCTTCCGGCTCTACGCGCCGGTGTTCGGCTACTCGATCTACGTCAACGGCACGCTCATCGGGGTGATTCTCGCGGCGCTCTCGCTCGGATACGTGCTCGGCGGCCGGCTGGCGGACCGCGCGCCCCGGCCGCCGGTGCTCTATCGGCTGATCGTGATCACGGGCCTGCTGCTCGTCGTGTTCTCGTTTCTCTACGACGAGCTTCTCGACGGGTTTTTCTTGAAGTTCAAGCAACAAATGACCGGGCTGGTGCTCGTCACGATCCTGATCTACGGGCCGCCGATGGTGCTGCTCGGCATGGTGTCGCCGTTCATCATCCGGCTGGTGGCGCGCGAGGGGCGCGTTGGGACAGCGGCGGGGACGATCTATGCGCTCTCGACGGTGGGCAGCATCCTGGGCTCGTTTCTCACGCCGTTCGTGCTCGTGCCGGGGATCGGCGCGCACATGACGCTGATCATCATGACTGCGATCGTGCTGGTCGTGGGAGTCGTGGGGCTTCTGGGAGTGCGCGGCCGGTGGGTGGTGGCGATCCTGGCCCTGGGGCTCACGCCGCTGTCGTTTCCGAAGGAGGAGAAGAACGTTGTGCTGCGCATCCAGAGCCCGTACAGCGATCTGCAGGTCGAGCGCGGCGAGGAGGGCGGACCGTACCGGCTGGCGGTGAACAACTGGGCGTGGTACTCGAAGGGGTTGGGGACGAAGCTCCGGACGGAGAGTTATTACGACTATTTCCTGCTTGGGCCGAAGTTGGTGCCGGTCAAGGAGATGGCCGTGCTGGGCGTGGCGGCGGGCACGTCCATCATGCAGTTTCAGCGCATCCCGGAGTACCAAGGCATCCACATCGATGCGGTGGAGATCGATCCGTGGGTGATCGAAATCGCGAAGATGAAGGAGTACTTCGGTCTCGAGGAAGGGGCGAAACTGGACATTCATATCCAGGACGCGCGTCCGTTTCTTCGCCGGACGGAGAAGCGGTACGACCTCGTCGAGATCGACATGTTCCAGGGCGGGCCCTTCGTGCCGTTCTATGTGACGAGCAAGGAGTTTTTCCAGCTCGTGAGCGACCGGATGTCGGACAACGGGGTGGCGATCACGAACGTGCTGGCGCTCTCGGACGAGAAGCTCCTGGTGTCGTGCATCGTGGCGACGTTGGAGGTGGTGTTCCCGAGCGTGTACGTGGTGCGGCGGTCGTCGAACTACCTTGTGTTCGCGTTCAAGAAGGAGACCTCGCTTGCCGAGGTGCGCCGCCGGCTTGACGCGGTGCGGACGCCGGGCCTCGAGTCGCTGGCGCGCGAGACGGCGGCCAAGCTCGTGACGCTGGACCTGTACCCGGGGACGCACGTGTTCACCGACGACAAGGCCGACGTGGCCCGCATCACGTTCAACATGGTCCGGCGGTATGCGAACGTGAAGCTGCGTCGAAGGCGCTAGAGATGGAGACGGCTCTCGAAGAGAGTCTGATCGAGAAGCGGCGGCTCGTCGAGGAAGCGATCGAGCGGCTGCTCCCTTCCGGTGCTGAAACTCCCGAGGTGATTGCGCGTGGGATGCGCTACGCCCTCGTGCCGGGCGGCAAGCGGCTGCGGCCGGTGCTGTGCCTGGCGGCGTGCGAGGCCTGCGGTGGCGTGCCGGCGGCGGCGCTGGCGCCGGCGTGTGCGGTGGAGTTCGTGCATGCGTTTTCGCTCGTGCACGACGACCTGCCGGCGATGGACGACGACGATCTGCGGCGGGGTCGGCCGACGCTGCACAAGGTGGTCGGCGAGGGAATGGCGATCCTGGCGTCGGATGCGCTGCTGAGCCTTGCATTCGAGGTGATCGCGCGCGACGAGGCGCTCACGGACGGGCAGAAGGTGCGTGCGATAGGGGAGCTGGGCCTCGCGAGCGGGCACAGGGCGCTGGTCGGCGGGCAGGCGATTGACTTGGAGTCGGAGGGGAAGCGGATCACTGCGCAGACGCTCGAGCAGATGCACGAGCGGAAGACGGCGGCGCTGATCACGGCGGCGGTGGTGATGGGGGGCGTCGCCGCGGACGCGGCGTACGAATGGCTCGAAGCGCTTGCCACGTACGGGCGTCATGTCGGCCTGGCATTCCAGACGGTTGATGACATCCTCGACGTGGTGGGCGACGAGGCGGCGCTGGGCAAGCACGTGGGCGCCGACGCCGCGCATGGCAAGGCCACCGCGGTGGCCGTGCACGGGCTCGACGGGGCGCGCGCGCTCGCGGCCGAGCACGTCGAGAAGGCGGTCACGGCGCTGGGGCCGTTCGGTGCGGCGGGGGCGCTGCTCGAGGCGATGGCGCGCGAGATGCTCCAGCGCGAGGGCTGAAGCGGCGGTCAGTGGCCGAGCCGGTGGGGGCTTGAAGATCGCATACGTGTTGATTCGGCTTTGGCTGCCGTGCTATCTTTGCATCGGCCGCATCGGTGCGGTCAGGTCAACGGTTTGTTGTGAAGGGAGCCTCGCTCATGGGTAAGGTGATTGCAGGGCTTTGGGTGCTTGCGCTTCTTTTCGGGGGCTTCTGGTTCGGCTACTACCAGGAGGGCGCGAACCGGGACATCATCATCGAGTTCGAGGGCCAAGCCAAAACGGCCGGCATGCCGTCACAGCTCGAGTCCGGCACCATCTACATAACAAAGAGCCGGATCGCGATGGTCGCAGAGGGCAAGGACGGGGATACCAGTAAGCAGATCATTGACATGAAGGAGAAGAAGGCTTGGCACGTCCTCGACAAGCAGAAGTTCGTGGTAGTGATACCGCTCAAGCTGGTTGACAAGAGCGAGTGCGAGGCGCCAAAGGCCGTGATCTTCACCAGCGATGGTAAGGTCGAGGGTTTGCCGGACAGCAAGACGATTGCTGGCTTGAGGTGTCATGCATTCAAGGTCGGGCAACGTGGTGAGGGCGGGGCTGTGTGGGTGACCTACGAGTTCCCACTCGGGCGCGAGCACGCCCGCTTGGTCAACAACGTCCTTCGGGCGGAAGCGGAAGCAGGGCCGGGCCTTGTGGGCGTGCTGCGCATGTTGGGTGGTAAGAGACCGCAGGTTTCCGGCTTCCAGTACTTCCCGCTGCCTTTTCAGGCCAATGTCCGGTCGCGGAAGGGAACCATCGACTTCGAGGTGAAGAGCATCAAGCACGGGAAGGTCGAGGAGAGCGTCTTCGAGATACCAAGCGGGTACAAAGAGATGGACTTCCAGGAGGTGTTCAAGACACCTGGGGGACGCGGATGACCCGGCGGCGGTGATGAAGAAAGCGAACTGCAACTTCGCCGTGATCGGGGGGAGCCAGGCGTACACGCTGCTGGCCAAGGGGAAGATCGCCGGCACGCGGCTGGGGCCCGCCGAGACGCCCTACGGGCCGAGCGAGGCCCTCTACCTCGTTGAGACAAAGGGCGCCAGGGGCGCTGAGGGCGCGAAGTTCCTCTTCCTTTCCCGCCACGGCGAGGAGCGCTACAGCGTCACGGCGCCGTTCATCAACTACCGGGCGAACGTGTACGCGCTCAAGGACCGGGGCGCGGAGTGGGTGTTGTCGTGGAGCGGGCCGGGGATCATCAACCGGCTGTACCAGATCGGCGACCTCGTGGTGGCCAGCGACCTCATAGACGAGACGGCGGGGCGGCCGGGCACGTTTTTTGAAGGGAAGGGCTGGGGTTTCATCCGGCAGAATCCGGTCTTCTGCCCGCAGCTTTCCGCGATCATGCACGAGGCGCTCTCGGCGCTCGATATCCGCCACATCGTGGGCGGGACGTACGTGTGCACGCGCGGCCCGAGGCTCGAGACGCCGGCCGAGGTGCACAAGTACCGGATCCTGGATGCGGACTTCATCGGCATGACGGTGGCGCCGGAGTGCTTCCTGGCGCGGGAGCTCGAGATGAGCTACGTGCCGCTGTGCTACCTGACCAACCTTGCGGAGGGGATCCGGGAGCGTGACTACCGGCCGGGCGAGCTGTTCGAGGGACTGCTGACGCCCGACGAGACGGAGCGGGTGGATAGGGCGGTCGGCCTGCTGCCGGCGATCGTGACGGAAGTGGCGAAGCGGGTGCAGGGCGTCGAGCGCGACAGCCCGTGCGCCCGCTCGATGGAACGGTACCGCCGCGCCGGGATCCTGCCGGAGGACTGGCATGAGTGGGTCTCGGTCCCTGCTGCTCCGGGCTGATCGGGTTCTCACGCTCGACGGCGGGATCGTCGAGGCGGACGCGGCGCTGCTCGTCGAGGGGGACACGATTGCGGCCGTCGGGCCGGCGGCCGAGGTGGCGCAGAAAGCGTCGCACGCCGAGCCGATAGACCTTTCCGGATTGACCCTCCTGCCCGGGCTGATCAACGCGCACTGTCATCTCGACTATACCCGCCTGCGCGGTCGGCTGCCGAAGGGGAGGTCGTTTTCGAAGTGGGCGCTGGCCATCATGGTGGCCAAGCGCCGGCTGCGGGCCGCCGACTACGAGGCGTCGGTCCGCGAGGGCCTCGAGGAGCTCGTCCGGGGCGGCACGACGACGGTCTTCGAGGTGTCGAGCTCGTACTCGATCATGCGGGTCGCGCCGACGACGCCGGTGCGCGTCGCGTTTTTTGGGGAGGTGCTTGGCATCAACCCCTTCGTGGCGGGGCGGCGAATGCGGTGGTTTCGGCGGGCGTTCGATCTGGCCGTTGGCGACACCGTCATTGCACGCGGGATGGCGCCGCACGCGGTGTACTCGATCTCGAAGCGGCTGATGAAGCTGATCGCGCGCGAACTGGGGCGCCAGCCGATGCCGATCACCGTCCACCTGCTCGAGAGCCGGCACGAGCCGCGAATTAACCCGTGGTTCGACCCGCGGCGGGCGGTCAGGGTCCTCGATGAGCGCGGGCTGCTCGATGGGCTGGTGCTCGGCGTGCACGTGAACGTCCCGGACGACGAGGACATGCGGATTCTTGCCGCGCGCGGCGCGTACGTCGTGCACTGCCCCGGCAGCCACCGGTTTTTCGGGCACGAGCCGTTTCCTGCGGAGAAGCTGCGCGAGGCGAGGGTGCCCCTCTGCCTCGGGACGGACAGCCTGGCGAGCAACGAGCGGCTTGATATGTTCCGGGAGATCCGCCTCTTTCTCGACGCGCACCCCGGCTTCACGGCCGAGGAGGCGCTCCGGATGGCGACGGTTGTCCCGGCGCGTTTCCTCGGTCTCGACGGGCGACTGGGCGCGTTGCGGCCCGGGGCGCTGGCGGACGTGATCGGCGTCCCGACGCGGGCCGAGGCGGGGGGCGCTTGTACGCCAGAAGAAGCGTGTGCTAGCGTGGTGCAGCACGACGGGGAGGTGCCCTGGGTGATGATCGGCGGGCGGGTCGTTCGGAAGGTTTAGTACTTGGCTGCGAGAATGGGCGGCAACGTGATCCAGGAGTACGACAACAACCTGAGCCTCGAGTACGAGTATGTGCGCGGCCTGGGCCTCGGCGGCGGCATCGGCTCGATCCTCTACCAGAAGGACGTGGACAACAGCGCCTACCGCTACTACCATTATAACCACAAGGGCGACGTGTACGCGTTGACGGACCATCCCGAAGACGCCAATGACACTGAGGAGCTCATGGCCCTCTACGAGTACGACGCGTGGGGCCGCACCACGGTCCAGGCCCTCCAGACCAACGTGACGAACGAGTTCCGGTTCTCCACCAAGCAGCACGACGAGAGCACCGGCCTCGTCTACTTCGGCGCGCGATACTACGACCCCATGCTCGCCCGGTGGACGCAGATGGACCCGGCAGGGGCAGTGGACGGACTAAATGTATATCCGTACGTTGGTGGTCAGCCGATTTCTCGCTTTGATCCTCGAGGGGGGGATTGGAAACCCATCTGGTACGGGTACCATATCTTTTGGTACACATATCGGGACTCTCTCGTTGCGGACTGCCCACACAAGGTCATGGGCCAGGACATTGAGAGGTATCTGACTAAGTACAAGGTCCATGGGGAACTGTCTGCGAAGGTACTCGACCAACTTGGCGAACTGAAATTCGGCGATTTCTACCAGACCGGAGATTGGAACCAGAAAGAAATGATTGAGCACAGAATGGTGGAGGACGAGACCTGTCCGCTTATCTCGACGGAGTCTGGCGATCAGTGCTTGAGGTGGCATACCTACAAGAGAACTGACGTGACAATGACGGATTTTGGTAAGTATACCCTGAAATTTGACGAGGAGAAACGCAGACTTGTTCCCGACTGGAAGGAAGACACACGGAAGATATTCGTGACAACGGGCTGGTTGGGGCCGCGAAAGCGCGGCTGTGTTACAGAACGGGCATTTAGAACGTGGCTCTTCGTTTTTACTAACTGGCGGTAGCATGGCTGTTAGCATTCCGGATGTCAGGAGGATCTGAAGATGCGGCTAACCAGAAGACGCTTTTCGAGACAGTGGATTGGAGCCCTCGCGGCGTGCGTCGCTGCCGTGTTTACAGGATGTCTACAGGGCCGCGCTCCAGCGCCGGGCGGTAATCAGATTCCGGGGGTTGTCCCCTCTCGCGGGGAATGGACAACTGTTGATTCGGAGGTGGTTGAACGCCTGAAGAGAAGAGTCACTTTCCGAGCCAAGAGCGAGGAGCTAATATCGATAGCCTTAAGGCTTTCTAAGGCCGCTGGCGTAAACGTGATAGCGTCAATCGAATTGCATGATAGCCCAACCCCGGCGAGCGAGCCGCCCGAGACGGTCCCGATCCCTTCACACTATCAATTGTACTGCAGGTCCATCACGGTCGAAGCGGAAAACCAGGCCCTCTATGAGATACTGGACCAGATTTGCCAGCAGGGGCGTCTACGGTGGGTGTATCCCGATCCGGAAGCTCCGGAGGAGAAGAGGCACGGTTTCATCTACCTCCGCCCAGGTCCAGAAGAGGACAGTGCTGTGAGTAATTGAGGCAAGATGGGCTACCTCGAGGAACTCGTTGTGGCGGCTTGCTTCGGGTTCGCCTCAGATGATGCGCAGTTTGTGTGACGTGGACGGCGGACTTGGTCGTCTGGCTCCTTCCGCGTATGAGCAAGGGGGACATATGGTTCTTTGTGCAAAGGTCAATAGGAGCGACTCTTCCTTGCTCCTACGAGGACACGAACCGCCTTGAGTACCTGGCTCTGCCCGATACGACGACGACGGCAACCGGCTCACGATGGAGTTCGACGAAGAGGGGGCGCAGACGAGTTGGTGGAGCGACGACCAGAGTGCGACGAGCGAGCCGACGGACTTCGGGCCGTCGAACCAGCTCCAGAAGGTCTGGACCGGTCAGGACAAGAAGGCCGGCACGAAGGTGAGCGTGGGCGGCCGGTACACGGAGGAGAACGTGGCGAAGGTGGAGGTGACGCCGTATCACGGTGAGACGCCGGGCACGACGGTCGAGGCGCAGACGGTGCGCGACGGGCTGTTCATCGCGCGCGGGGTGGAGCCGTACGACCGCTCGGACAACGAGTTCGAGGCGGTGGTCACCGACAAGGCGGACAGAACGAGCACGGCGGCCACGGCGACGGGCGTGGACTTCGACGGGGAGGTGCTCCCGGGTGATGATCGACGGGCGGGTCGTTCGGGGCGGTTAGTACTCGGTGGCCGAAATGGCGGCATGATGGCGCGCATCCTCTGTCGCGCCTTCGGCGCTCAATAAGTTCATGCGTTCGTCCGGCGATCCTGGGGCTTGCGCCCTAGGCTAGGCTCCTTCGCCGCTTCGCGGCTTCGCGTCGGCACACACGAACTGATGCAGGCAAATACCAGCGTCGGTTCGGTTGAGGGCGGTGTTTCCGGCATGGATGAGTATCTGAAGATTCTGACGATGGAGCGGGGCGAGGGGCGTATTCGTTTGCGCTCTCCGGCCAAGATCAACCTGTTCCTCGAGCCGGTGCGCAAGCGGCCGGACGGCTATCACGATCTCGTGACGGTGATGCAGACCGTGGACCTGTGCGACGAGGTGGAGGTCGAGGTGGGGCGTGAGGGCCAGGGCATCGAGCTCCGGTGCGACCGGCCCGACGTGCCGACGGGGCCGGAGAACCTGGCGTGGCGGGCGGCGGAGGCGTTCGCGGCCGAGAGCGGGAGCGGGCCGGGCGTGCGGATCGGGATCAGGAAGCGGATCCCGGTTGGCGGTGGACTCGGGGGCGGGAGCAGCAATGCGGCGGTGACGCTGCTTGGCCTGAACGAGCTGTCCGGACGCCCGCTGGCCCGGCGCAAACTTGTTCGGGCGGCGGCATCGGTGGGCTCGGACGTGGCGTTCTTTCTCTACGGGGGGACGGCGCTGTGCACGGGCCGGGGCGAGCGGGTGAAGGTGTTGAGGCCGGCGCCGGAATTCTGGGCGGTGCTGGTGATGCCCCCGACACGGCTCTCTACGAAAGAAACGTACGAGCGGCTAAATTTGGGCTTGACAAAACGGCATTCCGTGCGTAGAATGTTACGGTCAATCACGCGTTCCAGTGTGCAGTTGCTTCGAGAGAGCGTGCACAATGGACTTGCTGCGACGGTGCTGGCCGGAAGCCCGTCGCTGCGCGGCCTGTGGGAGGAGGTGGTAAGCGAGGGCCTGCCGTATCCACAAGTTTCCGGGAGCGGTTCGACCCTGTATGGGGTCTGCTGCACTGAAGCCGAGGCCGCCGAGGTTTCGCAGCGATTGCGGGGCCGGTTGCCGGGCGATGTTGTTGTTGCAGTGGCGAGGAGCCGCCTCGCGTCAGCCAAGGAGAACGACCATGGAGATCACCGAAGTCAGGGTCAGCCTGAAGGAGGCAGGCAATAAGAAGCTCAAGGCCTTTGCCACAGTGACGTTTGATGATGATTTCGTGGTGCGCGACATCAAGATCATTGAGGGCCGGCAAGGGCTTTTCGTTGCGATGCCGAGCGCGAAGGTGATGGAGAGCTGCCCTGGGTGCGGCAAGAAGAACCCGGTCCGCAACGCCTACTGCGGCGAGTGCGGGGCCAAGCTGGAACCGCCCAGGGAAGCGAGCGATCCCGCCGGGCGGCGGGAAGAGCACCGCGATATCTGCCATCCTATTCGGCCCGAGTTCCGGCGCTACGTTCAAGAGACGATTGTCAACGCCTACCTTGATAAGAAGGGCATGGCCGCAGGGCAATTCGGCCAGTTCACATCGTGAGGGCCCGCTCGCGGCGGCCCCGGAGAGGCGCCGCGAGCTCGGCGCCGTCCCGCCCGGGCGTGCAGTCCGGCACGCCGATTCTTATTGACACCCATTTGTGCAAGCACTATACATAGCGGTTCCCGTTCTCCGGCGGAAGGGGTCCATGCTGGCGCGAGCCCTTGCCGGAGCGGTTGGGGCGTCGCCAAGCGGCAAGGCACGAGACTTTGGATCTCGCACCGGAGGTTCGAATCCTCCCGCCCCAGAGTGAGAGACGGCGGGCTGACGCGGGAGTGTCGGCGAGGACGGTTGGGAAGGGGCGCAACGGGCGCAGGACTCATGCACAGGGAGATCAAGCTCTTCACAGGGCAGGCGAACAGAGAGCTGGCGGCAAAGATCAGCGAGCGCATCAATGTGCCGGTCGGCCAGCTCGAGATATCGCACTTTCCGGACGGGGAGGTGTTTGTGCGCATCCTCGAGAACGTCCGGGGATGGGACGTGTTCGCGGTGCAGCCGACGGTGCCCGAGCCGAACGAGAGCCTGATGACGCTGCTGGTGATGATTGACGCGTTCCGGCGGGCATCGGCGGAGCGGATCACGGCGGTGATTCCGTGCTACGCGTACGCGCGGCAGGACCGCAAGGACCAGCCGCGCGTGCCGATCTCGGCCAAGCTGGTGGCGAACCTGATCGTGGCGGCGGGCGCGGACCGGGTATTGACGATAGACCTGCATGCGGACCAGGTGCAGGGCTTTTTCGACATCCCGCTCGACAACCTGTATGCGTTCCCGGTGTTCAGCGACTATTTCTGCAAGCTGAATTTAAAGGACCCGGTGATCGTCTCACCGGACGTGGGCGGGATCAAGCTCGCGGCGTCGTTCTCGAGCCGGCTCAGGCTGCCGTTCGCGGCGGTGGACAAGCGGCGGGTCAGCTCCCTGGAGGTCGAGGCCACCGGGATCATCGGCGACGTCAAGGGCTGCGATGTCGTGCTGGTGGACGATATGGTGACCACGGCGGGCTCGTTGACGGAGGCGGCGCGGATGGTCAAGGAGTTCGGCGCACGCGAGGTGTATGCGTGTGCGACGCACGCGATCCTGGTCGGGCCGGCGATGGAGCGGCTCGAGGCGTCGCCGATCAAGCAGCTTGTTGTTACCGACACGGTGCGCTCGAACGGGTGCGAGGAGCGGTCGAGTTTCGAGGTGAAGCGGTTGACGGTCTCCGATTTGCTGGGCCAGGCGATCATCCGCATTCACCGGAACGAGTCGGTCAGCTCGCTGTTCTTCTGAAGAAGGCGGAGAGGTACGAATGGCAGGAGTGGCGTTGAAGGCCGAGCGCCGCGAGGAGCTCGGCAAGGCACAGGTAAAGAAGCTGCGCGCGGCGGGCAAGGTGCCGGCGATCGTGTACGGTCGGCACATGGACGCGCCGGTCCCGATCGAGCTCGACGAGCGTGAGGTGTCGCATTTGACGCACGGCACCCACGCGAGTTCGCTCGAGAGCATCGTGATAGATCTGGAGATCAAGGACGGGCGCAAGAAGATCAAGCGCCCGGCGCTGATCAAAGAGCTGCAGATGGACCCGCTGCAGGGCGTTGTGCTGCACATTGATTTCAACGAGATCTCGCTGACGGAGACGATCCATACGCACGTGCCCATTGTGCATACGGGCGAGTGCAAAGGCGAGAAGACGGGCGGCATTCTCGAGCAGGTGGTGCGCGAGATCGAAGTGTCGTGCCTGCCGACGGACATGCCGGAAGCCATTACGGTGGACGTATCGGAGCTTGGCCTGCACGAGACGATCAAGGTGGGCGATCTTGACGTCGGCGAGGGGGTGGAAATCCTGACCGACCGCGCCCAGCCGGTGTTCACGGTGATTGTGCCGCGGATCGTGGAGGCCGAGGCGGTCGAAGAGGTCGCCGAGGAGGCGGCGCTCGAGGAAGGCGAGGCGGAGCCGGAGGTCATCGGGGAGAAAAAACCGGAGGGCGAGCCGGGGAAGGAGTAGCCGGGCGGCGCGGGGTGGCCTCGATGGTGGCGAGCAAGGGCGTCACGCTGGTTATCGGGCTGGGGAATCCGGGCCGGCGCTACCGGCGGACGCGGCACAACATCGGGTTTCGCGTGGTCGAGGAAGTAGCGCGGCGCCACCGGGTCCGCCTGAGGCGCTCGTACCGGATGGCGGCGCGGCTGGCACGGATCGAATATGCGGATCGGGCGGTGCTGCTGGTCGAGCCGCAGACGTATATGAATCGCAGCGGCCTGACCGTTCGCGCGGTCATGGCGGAGTTCGATACAGGTGTCGAAGGTCTCCTGGTGGTGGTTGACGACGTGAACCTTCCCCTCGGGCGGTTGCGCGTCCGGCAGGGGGGCGGCGACGGCGGCCACCACGGCCTTCAGTCGGTTGTGGCGGCGCTCGGCTCGAGCGAGTTCGCGCGCGTGCGCGTCGGCGTGGGCGGGGCGCAGGCACGCGACCTGACGGAGCACGTTTTGGGCACGTTCGAGAGGCCGGAACGGGCGCTCGTCGCGACGGTGATCGGTACGGCCGCCGACGCGGTCCACGCCGTCATCGGCGAGGGTCTGGGGCCGGCGATGAACACGTTCAACGGTATGGACCTGGCGGGACAACGGCCGCCGGGGCCGGTGGAGGGTTGAGTTGAACACGTACGAGTGCATGTACCTGATCCAGGCGAACCTCTCCGACGACGAGAGCGAGAAGGCGAATCACCGGGTCATCGAGGAGATCGAGAAGCGGGGCGGCTCGGTGCTGCGTCGCGACCGGCTGGGCAAGAAGCGGCTGGCCTACAACATCGGCGAGCACGACATGGGGGTGTACTACTTGATGCACTTCGAGCTGCCGCCGGCGGAGGTGGCCTCGCTGCGGGCGGCCTACCGGATGCACCCCCGGCTGCTTCGTTTTCTGATCTTGCGCCGGGACTTCGAGGAGACGCCGAAGGCGCAGAAGCGCGAGCCTGCGGCGGCCTCCGACGAGAAGGCCGGCGACGAGACGCAAGCCGGCAACGGGACGCAGGCCGATGAAGGGGCCGACGACAAGGCCCGCGCCGAAGCGGACGAAGGGGAACCGGCTGAGGGCCCTTCGGTCGAGTCGGCTCCCGAGGAGGCACCTGCGGGGGGCGGCCCGGAGGCGGAGCCCACAAGACAGGAGTGAAACGATGGCGAGTTTCAACAAGGTTATCCTGGTCGGCAACCTGACGAAGGATCCGGAGTTGCGCTACACACCGGACGGCACCGCGGTCGCAGACCTGCGACTGGCTGTAACCGAGAGGTACACCAGGCGCGATGGCAACCAGACCGAGAATACGCTGTTCATTGACGTGGTGGTCTGGCGACGGCAGGCTGAGACGGCGTGTGAGTACCTTTCGAAGGGGCGGCCGATTCTCGTCGAGGGACGGCTCCAGATGGATGAGTGGGAGAACCAGCAGGGCGAGAAGCGGACAAAGATTCGTGTCGTCGCCCAGCGTGTTCAGTTCCTCGGCGGCCCGCGTGGGGGCGAGGAGAGCGCCCAGCGGCCGGCACAACGGGCCGAAGCCGCGGCGCCGCGTGGTGAGGCGGCTCATCCCCGTCGTGACGATGCGCCGGGGCCCGAGGACGTCGGCGAAGATGACATCCCATTCTAGCGGGTGGTGAGAAGAATGCGAGTTCAACGAGGGAAAACGGGTAAGACGGCACGGCGCTCGCGCGGCCCGTTTCGGCGGAAACGCTGCCGGTTCTGCGTGGACAAGGTCGAAACCGTGGATTACAAGGACGTGCAGCGGCTGCGCAAGTGCGTGACGGACCGCGGCAAGATCATTCCACGGCGAATCTCGGCGACGTGCTCGCGCCACCAGCGCCAGCTGACGCACGCGATCAAGCACGCCCGCTACATGGCGATGCTGCCGTACGTGGC
>Ga0180432_10001437_pt1 | contig 37677 bp, 36 predicted proteins | sample SS_ome_10_FD_132414 | JGI IMG/M metagenome (GOLD analysis project Ga0180432, IMG submission 132414) | Hypersaline lake sediment archaeal communities from the Salton Sea, California, USA - SS_1_MS_2 metaG | ecosystem: Environmental > Aquatic > Non-marine Saline and Alkaline > Hypersaline >... | reverse complement strand
TTTTGCCGCATTTGGCTGCGGATCGATCCCACTGGAAGCCGATTTCCAGCCGGGATTTCGATCTTCAATTTGCAATTTACAGTTTACAGTTTGCAATTTGCAATATCCCCGCGAGAAAACATGCGCGCACGGCGCACAGAAGCTACGACGTAAGACTCTAAATCCCAAATCATAAATCCCTACCTCCGGACCCTGGAGCCCACCAACCATAGCACGGCCATCCGGACCGCCACGCCGTTGGTGACTTGCTCCAGAATCGCTGAATGGGAACCGTCGGCCACGTCGGGGGTGATCTCGACGCCGCGATTGATCGGGCCGGGGGCCATGATCAAAATGTCTTCTTTCGTCTTGGCCATTCGCTGGGCGTCCATCGTGTAGAGGTGGGCGTATTCGCGGACCGACGGAAACGGGCGGTTGAACTGCCGCTCGAACTGGATCCGCAAAAGGTTCAACACGTCGACCCGCGGCAGAATCTCGTCCAGGCTGTACGAAAACTCGACGCCGACTTCCGCCCAGCGCGGCGAGACGAGCGTCGAGGGGCCGCAAACGATGACGTGCGCGCCCAGCTTCTTCAGCCCCCAGATGTTCGACCGGGCGGTCCGGCTGTGCGCGATGTCGCCCACCATGGCGACCGTCAGCCCCTCCAGGTTGCCGCGGCGCTGCCGGATGGTCATAATATCGAGCAGCCCTTGCGTGGGGTGCTCGTGCGGACCGTCGCCGGCATTGATCACCCCGGTGTGGAGGTTCTGGGCCAACAGGCGGGGCGAGCCGGGCGTGTGGTGCCGCACAATCACGATGTCCACGCCCATCGCCTCGATGTTCTTGGCCGTGTCGATGAACGTCTCACCCTTCGAGAGACTGCTGGTGGAGGCCGAGAAATCGATCGTGTCGGCTCCCAACCGTTTCGCCGCCAGCGAGAAGCTCGTCCGCGTCCGTGTCGAATTCTCGAAAAAGAGATTCGCACAGGTGATGCCGTTCAACAGGGGAATCTTGCGGTCCCCTTCGGTCAGGATCCTCTTGAATATCTCGGCCTTGTCGAGGATCAGCGTGATTTCCTCGGCCGAGAGTTCCTCGAGCCCCAAGAGGTGGCGCCGCGTCCACATCTCGGGGAACACGCCTACATCGATCGTTTCCGTAGCCATTGGTCGCTTCACCCCCCAGGCCAGTTCCATGGCAAGGCCGCCCGACCCCGCCGAAAACACCTCCCAAAGGTCTCCGCGTGATTGTAGCAACCGGCGGGGATGCTGCAAGGACTCAGACGAATTCGCCGCTGTGGGAGATTTTCAAGGGGGCGTCACGCTTGTGAAAGGACCTCTGGGTGAGTGGTTTTGGCGGATTCTGGAACCCCCCCCGATTGGACCCTGCCACCCAACTACAAGACTTCTGCTTGGTACCGGCGGCAAATCCTACGGAACCGGGCGATGGTTTGACTCGCCTGACCGACGATTGACAGACGAGTGCGAATACGTCAACATGATCGTTGATTTCTGGGGCTGTCGCGCCTTGAACGAGCACCTGCACTAGGGGTCGTTTTCCGAAGTTGCGTTGTGCTCTGAAAAAAGAAAATGGCCCGAAAGATCAGAGACCTATCAGGAAAAGGCTGTCCGCATAGCCCTTGAGAGGGCGAATCGAAATGACTGACGCTGACAAATACGTGAAGATCGTGGAATGGTCGGAAGAGGACGGCTGCTTCATCGGAAGCTGCCCCGAACTGTTTTATGGCGGATGTCATGGGGATGACCCAAGAGCCGTCTTTGCGGAACTCTGTGATGTCGTTGACGAAACTGTCGCACTCTACAAAGAAGACGGCAAGGAGCTTCCCGTTCCCATGTCCGGCAAAGAATTTGTCAACGAAATGCAGCGGATACCGTAATGAACGGGACCAACGGCGGACGGCTACTGCGTCTGGACCCGCCAGCGGACGTTGAACAACCACAGTATGGTCCCCAGAAGCATCGAGTTCATCATCAGGTAAAAGAGCAGGTAGGTGAGGAAGACCGGCCAGTTTGCAGGGGGACTGACATGGACCGGGTTGCCGGCATTGCCCGGGTTGCCCAGCGTCAGCGGCAATGCGTGGGCCGCCGCGAACGGGCTGGTGAACGTCAACTCGCCGATGACGGCCGTTACATCCGCACCGTAGAAGATCGTGCGGGCAAACGACTCGACCGCCAACGGCAACGCGTATAGAAGAATCAGCACCAGGTACGTCGTCATCATCGCCACCGACGTCTTGCGGAAGATCACCGAGCAGAACATCGCCAAAATCGTGGTCGTCAGGCTCGATAGCGAGATGATCATCAGGTAGCCGATCATCGAAACCGTGTCGCGCAGGTACGTCCACGGCGGCAACAGCCAGGCCAACAGCAGCGGCCATACCAGGAAACTCGTCAGCACGAGCGATATCCGCAGGCTCGACAGCAGTTTTCCCCAAAGGATCTGCCAGGGGGAAACCGTTGTGGTCAGCAACAGCTCGAGCGTTTGGCGCTCGCGTTCGCTGGTGACCGTTCCGGCGGCGAACACCGGCCCGACCAGCATGTTGAACATCAACACGTAACCGGTGTACCACGGGGCGTACGTCGGCCGCATGTACAGGCAAACCGCCATCAGCGGCAACGCCATGAACATGCTCAACTGGATCACCAGACGCAACATCAACGTCCCTTGCCCGAACAACTCGCTCCGCATCTCCTTGTCGTAAACCGGGTTCAGCCCGTCGGCCATGAAGTCGGTCCGTTTCGGCGGGGCGAAGAGCTTGTCGGGAAACTGGTCGCTGCGGATCACCATCCCGACGGCCTTTTTCTGTTCCCGGTCCGGGTCGACGACTTCCTTGGCCTCGCTGCCGATGTCGGGCGGGTGCAGCAGACGGCGGCTGGTCGCCGTAAACAATGCAAAACACATCGCCAGACACCCCCCGGGATAGATGAACGTCAATACCACCAGCCGGGCCTTCGCAAATTGCTCTTCCCCGAGCACCTGGTACAAGAGCACCCCGAAAAGCGCAATCGGCAGAATGATCAGGTACGAGACGACCAGCGAAGCGATCGTCCGCGTGAAGAAACTGCTGGCGGCCACGCAGATCATGCCGAACGTGATCACCGACGCGCCCATGGCGAGGTACGTGGCCAGGACCTCGTATGGCGAGACGCCGCCCAACGGAAGGCAGAGCATCACGATCGGCAGCGACGCGAAGACCAGAACGGCCAGGTGACACAGCGAAGCGAACAGCTTGCCCAGCACAATCGCCCCGGGCCGCATGGGGCTGGCCAGAAGCATCTCGTACGTGCGGCGCTCCTTCTCGCCCGTGACCGTCCCGCCCGCAAAGCTCGGGGCCATCAGCGACATCAAAATGTATTGCCCGAGGAAAAAAAGACTCACCAGCCGCTTCGCTTCTTCCGGGTTGGTGGTCAGATCGAGCCGCTGATGCGACGGCCACGCCAGGTAAACCAGCAATCCCAACAACCCGATATAAACAAACAGCAGCACGAACGCCCGGTGCATCCGCAGGTTCACCAGCAGCTCGCGTTGCAGCACCGGGTTTTCGAGGACGTACATCTTTGGGGGTTAGGGGCTGGAGGTTAGGGGCTGGGGGTTAGGGGCTTACTCTTTCAATATGCGCGCACGGCGCGCGCATGTTCAGAATTCGAAATCCGAAGCACGAAATTCGAAACAAATCCCAAATCCCAATGACCGAAATCCGAAATGACCCGGCTTGCGGCCGGATGGCATTGTTACGTGATGCGGGCCAGGTTTCGAGCATTCTGGGTTTCGGGTTTTGAATTTGTTTCGGATTTCGGATTTCGAGATTCGGATTTAATTGCGGCTCCGCCTCGTTAGGGGTTAAGGTCACTCTCCTCACGCCACCACTCCCTTCGTAACCAGCATGAACACGTCTTCGAGGGTCGGCTCTTTGTCCTCGAACGAGTTCATTCGCACTCCGGCGTCGATCAGTTTTTCCATCAGTGCGGCGACCTTTTCGTCATCGGCGGCCAGTTCGACCGTGATCGAGTGGTTTTCGACCTGGACGTTGCGGGTTTCGGGCTGGCTGCGGATGATCGAAATCCCCGCCTCCATGTTTTCGAGAAACCGGATGTTGATGATCCGGTTGCGGCGGATGCGGTGGTAAACGTCTTCAATCGGGCCGTACATCAACAGCTTGCCCCGCTCGATGATGCCGATCGACGTGCAGCAGTCGGCCAGCTCGGTGAGGATGTGGCTCGAGATGAGGATCGTCTTACCCATCCGGCGGAGTTCCTTCAACAGGGCCTTGACCTCGACCCTCGCCCGGGGATCCAACCCGCTGGCCGGCTCGTCGAGGATCAAGACGGGCGGATCGTGTACCAGGGTTTTGGCAAGGCACAGCCGCTGCTTCATGCCCCGCGAGAGGGCGTTGACGAACGTGTCCCGCTTGCTCGTCAGGTCCAAAAGGTCGAGCACGTCGCCGATGACCTGCTTCCGCCGGCTGCGGGGAATCTGGTAAGCGACCGCGAAGAAGTCGAGAAACTCCCACACCTTCATGCCGTCGTAGACGCCGAAGGCGTCGGGCATGTAGCCGATGCTGCGCCGCACGGCGAGCGGCTCGCGGTTCACGCGATGCCCGTTCACGATCGCGTCGCCGCCGCTGGCCTTCAGCAGCGTGGCCAGGAACCGGATCGTGGTGCTCTTGCCCGCCCCGTTGGGGCCGATAAAACCGAACATCTCTCCAGGCTCGATCTTCATGCTCAAATGGTCGACCGCGAGCAGATTGCCGTATCGTTTGCTGAAATTGATGAGTTCGATCATTCTTCTGTAGTCGCGAAAAGTGAATGTTCAATTTGTTGGTTAGTACGTCGTCGGAAACGATGTATTCTCCAGTATCTTTGCCGGATGCGCCGCGGTGTTGGCGTCCGGTTGAGGGGCCTCTCCGTATCCGAATCCCAAGTGGGCGACGACCAGAATCGCACGGCGGGTCTGCGGGGCCGCCGGGCGGATATCCATGCCGGCGATCTCTTCCGTGATTGTGCCGATCAGCCGTGTCTCGCCCGCACGAAGGGTCTCTTTCTTTTCGGCCAGCTCCACCAGCGGCCCGAGGTGCAATCGGTCCCGCGGTCCGGCCCTTCCCGTCAGTATCGATCCCCTTCGATGTTCCCCGAGAATATCCCCGCCGTTCTGCAATCGCCACTCCAGCGGCTTGCTCTCTCCCGGTTCGAGGGTCCCCAGCCACGCGACTTTCAACTCGCCGCCCGGCTTGTCCAGGCGGACCACGCTCGCCTCGCGGATCGGAAATCGAGTCCTGTTGGTTACTTGCTGCGCGCCGTTGGAGTCCTTGACCAGGGAGAGCGCCCCGCCGAGGTCGACCACCTGTTCGCTGTGGACCATCCCGGTCGTGTTCGACAGGACCGGGTAGTGTTCCAGCCGGACGTGTTCGCCCCGGCGGAATATCAGCTCCCGGTGACGCTGCCAGGCTTTCATCTTGAATTCGCCCAGCGAGTCGACGGTCGGGAACGGCAGCACGGCCGCGCCCGGATTCTCCAGCTCGAAGTCATAGCGGGTTCCCAGCGAGGTATACATCGCCGTGTACCGCGTGACGTGCGCGCGGTCGTAATTCGACTGCACTTCGACCACCGCGATTTCCGTCCGCGACCGGGCGAAACCGATATCGAGCTGCGCCAGGTGGATGACAAGGATCGTGCAGCCGACGGCAATGAGCGGCGCCGCCACCCACGCCCACTCCACACGGTTGATCGCGCGAAAGACCAGCCAGTTTGCCGGAACCAAAACCAACAAGTAGCCGGCCACCACCCAGATAACAAAGTCGGGTTTGGGGATCTCGATTTCGGCGGCGGCCTTCAGCGTGTGCCTGGCCCGGCAGGCCACCTCGCTGAAGTCGTTCCACGCGGCAAGTCCGGGGCCCGATTGCCTGGAATCCACCGAAAAATCGTCCAACTCGTCCGACCCTCTCGTGTCTTCCCCGTAGCCGGCCGCCCGCCGGATGCCGCCCGGTTGCTTTTCGGCTCTCGCGAGACGCGACGCACCGGTGTCACGAGTGAAGTAGCGGACTTTGGTGGTGTGCCGGGCGTCGAGCCGGTGGCCCGCCTTGTCCCAACGCACTTCAAACTCGCTTTCCTCCCTGGCAGTGGCAGAGTCTTGTAGGGCAGGTTTGTAACCTGTCTGTTCCCCGGCGCTGCCGGTCGTTTCCGGGAATTCGTGGACGACGAACTTCCGCGCCGGACGACGCAACAGGAAGGCGTTGAAGAACTCGTCCCCGCCGGGAATCACCTTCAGCGAGGGGCTGCCGAGCCGAAACGCCGTGGCCACGACCCGCCCCGAACCGATCTGGCGCTCCACCGCCAGATTGCCGCTTTCGGGGATAAACCGGGCCCCGTCCTGCGGCTGGAGCACAACGCCGGTCCACGGTTTGGCCAACCGCAGCCTGGCGAGCGAGAATGCCTCGGGCAATTTCGCGGCTTCCACACGGCTTTTCTCGGCCTCCACACGCTTACGCTTTGCCTCCCACTGCTTTAGTTCCGCCTCCTGTTGCCTCCCCTCATTCCTCAGATTCCTTGCCTCCGTCGCCAAATTCCCCGCCTCCGTCTCTAGATCCCTTGCCTTCTTGTCCAAACGCTTTTTCTCAGCTTGCGGCCATTGGTTTTTTTTATTTTCCGACCACTGCCGGAAAGTCTCGAAATCCTCGGCGTCGATCTTTCTTCCTCCCGTCGCGGCGGTGGCCGGCAGATACGGTTCCAGGAAACTCCCCTTGAGCGTATCGAGCGTGTCGGGGCCGCTGAGGATCAGTTGTCCGCCCCAGTGCAGCCAGTCGATCATCGCCTCCTGCTGCTGGAGGTCCAGGGTCGTCGGCTCGGCGTCGTCCCACAACACGTAGGCGGTGCTGGTCCAGCACAGCGAGTGTGAGGGCAGCGGCGCCCGCTTGCCGCTCTTGATGAGCGAGACGTGGTAGTAGGGCTTGTTGCTGGTCATCCCGTCGGTTCCCGCCTCGATCGCGTCGAGCCCTTGGAGATAAAGGTAACGGGAAGGCCACCGCGCCAGAACAATGAAGTGGTACTGATACGACGGCATCTTGAGTGCCCCGTCCCAGAAAGACATGGCCGCGCGCCCTCCCCTGTGGCGGTTGAGCCGGCCGGAGACGGTGGTCGAGGACTCGCACGGCGGGGGGAATACGACCGATTCGAACGTCTTCCACTGCCCCTTCGGCAACGCCGCCTGGCGAAACGTGTTGAAGTAAAACGGCGTGGCCGGCACGGGGAGCGGCCTCCGATCCCGATCGGACGATGCCATCTGCAACTCGCCCACAAAAGCGAGTTTGTTGGCCTTCGCGGTTACGGCCGTGGCGGTCCAATGGCCGGGCTTGTAGTAGCGCTTGGACAGGCCGCTGCCGCGGGTCGTGCGACTTTTTTGTCGGGTAAACAAGTTGTGGTCGGGCAGGGTCAGCGTTTCGCTGGTCTCGAAGTTCTCCTTCTCCTTCTCCTTCTCCCTCTTTCTCTTTTCCTCTTTTTCCTCATCCGCTTCCTTCTGGCGCTGCGCGGCCGTCTTGCGGCACCCGCCGCAGCCGGGCAGACTGAACGTCATCGTCGAGCCTATGACGAGACACACCGCTGCGGGTAACAGCAGGCGGCGTGTACCCCGTCGAGTTCTCCACCGGATACCCATCTCCATAGAATCCTCCACCCCCTTAGTGTAGCCGCAAACTACATTTTTGAAAAGATGGGGGGGCAAAAACCATTCGCAGGAATACAATCCTATGGGGGAGGCAATTCGATAGCGTCCCCCGCCAACGCCCGGCATGGAACGAGCCGGACGCCGGGAAAAATGGCCTTATGCCTCGTCGAGAATCTCCAACCCAATGTCTACCCGTAGCCCGTCTATCGCTTTACGGAACTCAACCATGTGTGGTGCGATCAAATGTGCTTCCAGGGCCTCGACGCCCTCCCATTTCTCGATGCAGACAACCGTGTCTTTCCGCTCGTCCGGCTGGATCTCGATATTGGTGGGCAGATCGACCCAGGCCCCGTACTCGATGCACCCCTGTTCGGCCCGCACCGCGGGGACGATTTTCGCGAACTCGGCAAGGAAGTCGCCACGGCGGCCTTCCGGAATTTTGATGGTGGCAATGACGCTAATCATAGGGATTCTCCGTTTCTTGGGGGGATTTTATTGCACGATTGCCCGATCGACGGCATATTTCTGAAGCAGATCACCGCTCGGCGCCACGCCGATGCCCGGCTCTGACCAAAGGGGGATCTGCATCCACCCTTCTTGGCTCGCCCGGGCCGGCCGCAGCGCCGGGGCAAGGTCTGCCTGAAGGATTTCCTCCGCCGGAAAGAAATCGGCCGGCAGGGGGAAATTCTCCTTCGCCGCCAGCGCGAGCCCGAACCGCACCCCAATGCCGCTTTGCGGTCGGCCGCCGACGTAACACGGGATGGACAACCCGCGGCACGTGTTATGGATCTCGATCGCCGGCGTCAGCCCCCCTACCCTGCCCGGCTCGATGTTCATCGCCCGGCAACTCTTCAACTCCAGCGCCATGTCGGCCTGGTTGACGGTCGTGATGCTCTCGTCCAGGCAGATGGGCGTCCGCAGTGTGTCCTGGATCATGGCGTGGCCGACCAGGTCGTCGGCCGCCAGCGGTTGTTCGAGCAGGTCGAGCCCGAAATCCTCGAACCGGTAGATCGTGTCCGAGTGTTCCAGGCCCATCGCCGCCTCGGCGTCGCCGAAGATCGTCTCGGTCGGAAACTCCTTGCGGACGAAATCGAGCATCTGGATGTCCCAACCGGGGCGGATCATCAGTTTCACCCGGCCGAAACCGGCCGCGAATGCCTCGCCGATCCGGGCAAGGAAGTCGTCGATCGAGTCCTCCTGGTCGAACGTCGGTCCGACTTCAATCGCGTCTCGTTTCGGATCGAGCAACTCGTGAAGCGGCTTTTCTTCTACCCGCGCCCGAAGGTCCCACCAGGCCGTGTCGACGGCGGCCTTCGCGAACTGGTTGCCGTGGAACGGCTTGAATCGTTCGGTGAGCACCTCGGGCGTTTCGACCTCCGTTCCGACCACGACGGGCGCGAGCCAATCCTTGATACAGCGGAACGCCCCGCCGGCCCAATCGGGCCCCGCAATCGGCGCGTTGCCCGGGCTGGCTTCGCCCCACCCGGCCGCCTCGCCGCTTTGCACCCGGACGAGCACGGTTTCGAGCGTTTCAAGAGAGCCGGCTTTTGTTTCCAGCGATTGCTTAAGCGGCAATGCAAGATGAAGTACTTCGATCGAGTCGATTTGCATAGCAGGTCCTTTCTTACCCTCCCCTACAGCGTAGCGGCCGCGTGCAATTGGGACAAGTCCCCCTGGAAATGCGAGCGACGTCCTCCTGGCCGAATGCAAATTGTCCTGCTATACTCAATGTTCAACAAAACCCCAGAGACCTCCGCCATGAAGCGTCTATTGCCCGCGTTACTGACCGTCTGTATTTCCGCCTCGGCGCCGGCCGTCTCCGCCGCCGCGTCCGGCTATTCGATTGTCGTCTCCCGCGCGACGCGGTCGGCCGACGGCTAGTCGAAAGTCGTCGACGCCCTGGTCGAGAAACACGCCGGCGACGTCGTCGAGTATGACAAGTCCGTCGACGAAGCGCTGCCGGCGCTGAAGAAGCAGTTCCCCCGCTACACGTGCTTCGTCGCCCAGCCGGCCGAGGCAACCCGCGACTTCGTCAAGCAGGTCCACCAGTTGACCCGCCGGCTCGACGACGACCCCTACACCGACACGTTCTGGGGCATTCTCACCGGCTACGACGCGAAGGGCGCCCTGGCCATTGCAAAGCACGACAAGCCCCTGGTTGTGAAAAAGGTCGCCTCCGGCACGGAGTTCGCCACGGAAATGGTCATCGAAGGCTTCTGGTACGACGAGCTGGTCAAGAACAAGCACGTCAAGAAGGAGCCGGGAGGCAAAGCCAAGGAGTTGAAAGGCCCCGACGACACCACCGGGGCCCTGGTCGATGCGCTCAACAAGTACAAGGCGGACTTGTTCGTCACCTCCGGACACGCCACCCAGCGGGACTGGCAAATCGGATACCGTTACCGCAACGGACAGTTTCGATCCGAAGCCGGGCAGATGTACGGGCTCGACACCAAACGCCATCGCATCGAGATCGACTCGCCCAATCCCAAGGTCTACCTGCCGATCGGCAACTGCCTGATGGGCGACATCAACGGCTCCGACGCCATGGCCCTGGCCTGGATGAACGACGCCGGCGTCAAACAGATGCTCGGCTACACGGTGGGGACCTGGTTCGGGTACCAGGGTTGGGGCGTGCTCGACTACTTCGTCGAACAGCCCGGGCGATACACGCTCACCGAGGCCTTCTTCGCCAACAACCACGCCCTGATCCACCGGCTTGCAGATCCGAATACTCCCAAGGGCGACCTCCGCGGGCTGAAATACGACGCCGACGTGGTAGCCTTTTACGGCGATCCGAAATGGTCGGCCAAAATGGCCGAGCGGCCGAAATACTACGATCAGAAGCTCGAAATCGCCGACGGGGTTTACACGCTGACGATCGCCCCCAACCGCGGCGCCGATTCGTTCAAGCCGGTCAACACCAACGGCTCGCAGCGCGGCTGGCGGCCGATCGTGCAGTTTCTGCCCCACCACGTCAAAGACGTCGAGATCGTCGCCGGCGAGGACCTACACCCGGTCGTGACCGACGACTTCATCCTCGTCCCCAATCCCCGCAAATGCGACCCCAAGCGTAAGTACGTGGTTCGATTCAAGGCGAAAGAGAAGTAGCAGGCATACTCCGTGTGCCATCCGCGATGTAGTGATTTTTTGTAGGGTGGGACAAGGAGCGAAGCGACGACGGCCCACCAACGTGAGAAGAACGGGGCAAAACTGGTGGGCCGGCGCGGCTTTACGGCCGCTGGTCCCACCCTACGACTTCTGTTCCGCTACAGGCCGACCAGAAGAAGGAGAAACCATAATGACCGTCGACCGCCGCAAGTTTCTGGTTGGCTCTGCCACGGCCGCCGCCGGATTGGGGGCGTCCGCCGCTACGGCGGCGGATGCCGAACCACAGAAGCAAGTCAGCGGACCCGGGGCCCGACGCGGCAACCCGATCGCCGTCTCCACCTATTCCTATTGGCGCTACCGTGCCGGCTCGAAACTGACGATCGACCGGTGCATCGAGTTGGCCGCCGAGACGGGGTTCGACGCCGTGGAAATCCTCGAAAAGCAGATGCACCGCAAAGACAACGCCTATCTCCAGTCGCTGAAGCGCCGGGCATTCGTCGCCGGGCTCGCCCTCTGCGGAATGTCGACCCACCAGGACTTCGTCTCGCCCGACGAAGAAGACCGGAAGGCCAATGTCAAGAAGACCGTTGCAAGCATCGAGCTGGCCTATTCGCTCGGTATTCCCACGATCCGCGTGAACACCGGACGGTGGAACACGAGCAGGAGTTTCGACCGCTTGATGAAGAACCGCGGCATCGAACCGCCGCTGCCCGGCTACACCGACGAAGACGCATTCCCCTGGGTGATCGAGAGTCTCAAGCAGTGCCTGCCCGCTGCCGAGAAATGCGGCGTCGTCCTCGGGCTGGAAAACCACTGGGGGCTCGGGCTCACGCCCCAAGGGGTCATGAGGATCGTCAACGCCGTCGACTCGCCGTGGCTTCAAGTGACGATGGACACCGGCAACTTCCTCGAAGATCCATACGAAAGGTTGGAAATGATCGCCGCCAAGACGGTCTTTGTCCAGGCGAAGACCTACTACGGCGGAGGTGTCTGGTACGCCCTCGATCTCGACTACCGGCGCATCGCGGCCATGCTCCGCAAGCACGAATACCGCGGGTACGTGTCGCTCGAATTCGAGGGGCGCGAAGATCCCAAGACCGCCATTCCAAAGAGTCTCGCCGTGCTGCGAAAGACGTTTTCGACGTGAATCTGCCCCCTCCGCTGCAACGGAAGAACGCTTAAGACGATACAAGGGGCACATCCATCTGGACGTGCAACGGCTGCACTCCGATGCTTCGCAGATCAGCGACTGCCGATTCGATCGCGGCCTCCAGAGACTCGGCCTTCCGGTCAAAAGCTACGTAGCTAGCCCCGTTGGATTTTCCCAGACTCGCGTCCCTACATTTGCCGTAAATCGCGTCGGCTGTCTGATCGTCCACTTCGGGAAGAATCAGCGTGAATTCATACGTTTTCACGGTTTTGTACCCTCCTATCTAGCCGTTTCGACTATGTTCGCAGTTATCCACGGCCCTGCGAATTCGTCTCGCATGGGCTTCCGGATCTTGCGGCGTCGAGTGAACGAAGAACTGGCATCCCTGACGACCTTGCAGCGGACAAAGGAGCTTTCCCCAAATGTGAGCCCGGGCAGTTGCTTTGAGCACTCGCCAGCCATGCGATTCGGCATATTCGATTGCCTCGCGAATATGCTTGTTTGGGTGATCCGGCACTATGCTTGCCCTTGTTCCATCAGATGCACACCCTCTTCATGAGGACAAGATTATATGATATCCGCCCGCGTGGGGCCATGTCAAGAAGCGTACATTCGAGAGCGGTCTAACCGGCGTCGCTTGCTCCGCCATGATGTTATCTCGTTGTAGGCGACTTTGTGGTGGTTCCCACGAAACCCAGGCGCTGCGAAATCCTGTCGGTGTGCTCGCGGACGACCGGGCCGAGTTCGTCGAGCATCCGTTCGGTCAGCCGCGAAGAGGGGCCGGTGACGGTGATCGACGCCACCGGCTCGCCCCGGTCGTTCAGCACCGGCGCGGCGATGCAGTGGATCCCGTCGTACGTCTCCTGGTGGTCGACCGCGTAGCCGCACGCGCGGATCCGCTTGAACTCCTCCCGAAAGGCCTTCTTGGTCGTCAGCGTTCGCGGCGTGAACCGCGTCAGCTCGATGTGATCGAGCACTTCCATTGCTTTCTTTTCAGGCATCACGGCCAGGATGACTTTGGTCGCGGCCGAACCGTGGATCGGGAACCTCATGCCGGTCTCGACGACGAAGCGAAACCGGTGCAGCCCGGGCACCGACTCGAGCACCATGCCCTCGCGATCGAGCATTACGGAAATAATCACGGTTTCCTTCACCACGTCGCGCAACTGCCGCATGATGCCGAGCGAAGATTCCAGCAACCCGCTTTCCGCCTCGACGCTGTAGCCTATCGACAAAAGCTTTCGACTGAGCGTCAGCCGCTTGGTCTCGTCATCGCGGTGCAGGTACCCGCGGTCAACGAGCGTCGAGGTCACACGGAACACGATATTCTTCGACACACCCAACGCCCTGGCAATCTCGCTGATCCCCTGCCCCTCGGGGTGTTTCAGCAGGAACTCCATCACGTCCAGCCCCCGTTCGAGGTTAGACACATGATGGGCGGAATTCGAACGGTCTTTCGGTGCGTTAGGTTTGGTGGTCATGGTGGACTCGCCATGGTCGAATCGTGAATTTAGAACGTCGTTCTAATGGCAGTATACCGGCTGGGCTCCCCCGCTGTCAAGACACGGAAACAAAGGGCAGCTTCCCCACGGAAAAATATGCCATCTGGGCGAGATTCGTACCGAAGCGAGAGGCGTTGAGGGCATTGTACGCCATCCACTGTGGGGGTATAATAGGTAATAGGCTTTGCCGGAAAACGGTAGCCACGCTCGCCAGAGCGTGGTTGGCAAGTGCCAATCTCTCGCAAAAGGAGGTCTCCATCGTCTGGCGACAGTGGCTACACGCCGTTTTCCGACAAAGCCTAGAAGTTGTTGGCCCCGAGGAACGCCATCATGGATCGGATCACCGTTGACGACTCACTCAAAACGCGACTCGACGCTCTTGCCTGTCCAGTCGAGGTCGTTGACAAGACAGGCCAGCGACTCGGTCACTTCGTCCCAGCCGGAACAACGACGGCAGCCGATGACTGCCCCTACTCAGCGAAAGAGTTGGAGCAGATGCGAGCCGAAGAGGGAGGACGCCCGCTGTCGGAGATCTGGAAATCTCTGGGGGCGAAATGACCTTCACCGTGATCTGGAGCCCTTCGGCAGAAAATGCGCTCGCACGGATCTGGGCAGATGCAGATGATCGGCAGGTAATCACCGATGCCGCTGATGCGATCGACGAGTTGCTGCGGACCGATCCCTTGGCCGCAGGCGAATCACGAGTAGCGAACATAAGGATCCTGACAGCCTTGCCGCTATCTGTCTATTACGACGTTCGCGAAGATGATCGGTTGGTTTCCGTTTGGGCCGTCTGGCGAGTGAGTAAACGCTGATCTCTCGCGCCGCACCCTCACTCTCCTCTGCCCGCTACCCAGCACGTTCTTCCGCCAGTTCGATGGCCTTCAGCAGCCCCTTGGCCTTGTTGAGCGTCTCGTGCCATTCGTTTTCGGGCACGCTGTCGGCAGCCGATGACTGCCCCTACTCAGCGAAAGAGTTGGAGCAGATGCGCGCCGAAGAGGGAGGCGCCCGCTGTCGGAGCCTGGATAACGGCTTTCGACGATTATCTCGCTTCGGGATAATCGTACCAGGAGCGGCCAAAAGCCGATTGTCAATCCTAGCCACCCAAGAGGCGACCGAAGCGCAGACAAGCGATAAATGGTTCTGTCACAATATGTTGCGCTGACCGGAACGTAGATGCCCGGTTGAGCGGACCAGCTTCCCACTTGCTTGCCGAACCGAGTCCCTTGAGGTATACTCAGTGTGCGTGAATTCCAGATACAGGGTAAGTTAGGGGCTTTGGAAATGTCGGACTTAACACCCGCATCGCAATCCAACGGCGTTGTACCGGTTGAGGCAATGCGTCCCGTCGAGGAAGGTTGGACGATCGAGGCGCTGCGGGAACATTTAGGGCCACCTCTGGAGGTCCGAAGCGCTGATGAGACACCGGGCCCAACAGACACATTTAGCTCGCTGGGTTTCACGGTCTTTGACTTCGCCGTGGACCGTGATCTGAGCGAGGTCTGGGTATACAAGCACGATCGAAGGGGCAAGTTCCGGCTCACTAAGTTGCTGCTGAGCTTCGTCGGCATACGCGACGGCAAAGTGACCGGCGTTTGGCAAGAACAGCGCGATCAAGCCCCTAACCAGCCGATCGACCCGACCAGGAATGGTGGTCAGGCCCTGAGGTGAAGTCAACGTCACTCGCCGCCATTCCCGACGGGTCATCGCAATCGTTACCTGAGACTTTTGTGCCACGGCCGTCTGCTTGTCTTGGATTCCCGCCTGCGCGGGAATGACGGTACGGGTTCAGAATCACGCAAGGTCATTTAGCGGGAGAAAGCGGGACCGGTTCGCTTTTTGTATGGGGTAAGCTTGCGTGGACGTACCGCAAGGTATTTGGGATCAGATCTGCGGCAGAGTTCGAATAGCGATTAGATCGTTCCATTCATCGGAGCCGAGATCCAAGGTGAATGGCCGCTTCGTGACCGACACGCAGTGCATGGGCAAGTCTGTCCGGGTATTTCCTCCGTGATGCGCCGATCGCTTCACTCAGCGTTTTGCCAAAGAAGTAGTCCCCGGAAATCGGCTCAATTGCCACAAACTCGTTCAAGTGCGACTGTTCCAGCGTCGTCTGCAAACGCTCCCGATAGATCCGTTTTGCGCGATCCGCGATATTCTCGCTTGTTTGGCTCACAGGATACCTCCGATGATAAGCGGCAATTTCGAGCACCCTGCTGTATTCTACCAAAACTGCCCAGATCGGCAAATCCCGGCAGCAGAACGGGATACCGAGGCTTGGGACTTCACAGCAGAAACACCGAAAACGAGCGTCTTTCTCAAACCCCTTGCGAAGCCCTAAGGGGCCGCTCAGAAATAACTTCGGCATTTCCCCTTATAAAGCCGCGACCGGTGGTCGCGCCGAACCCGGGTTGCGGTCGTTTCCGGCAGTGCTCGGCGCGACCACCGGTCGCGGCTTTATAGCAAGCAGCATCCGAAATCACCGAAGTTATTTCTGAGCAATCCCTAAGCGGCCCTCACGCCCGTTCTTCCGCCAGTTCGATGGCCTTCAGCAGCCCCTTGGCCTTGTTGAGCGTTTCGTGCCATTCGCTCTCGGGCACGCTGTCGGCGACGATGCCGGCGCCGGCTTGAACGTAGGCGGTGGTGCCCTGGATGACGATTGTCCGCAGGGCGATGCAGGTGTCCATGTTGCCGGCGAAGTCGAAATAGCCGACGGCGCCGGCGTAAGGCCCGCGGCGGTGCGGCTCGATCTCGTCGATGATCTCCATGGCCCGAACCTTCGGCGCCCCGGAAACCGTCCCGGCGGGCAGACACGCCTGCAAGGCATCGAACGCCGTCTTCCCCTCGGTCAACTGCCCGGTGACGTTGCTGGTGATGTGCATCACGTGACTGTAGCGTTCGATGGTCATCACGTCGGTCAATTCGACGGAGCGGTACTGCGACACCCGCCCGACGTCGTTGCGGCCGAGATCGACGAGCATGACGTGTTCGGCCCGTTCCTTGGGATCGGCCAGCAACTCTTCGGCCAGCATCCGGTCCTCTTCCTCGGTATCTCCGCGTCGCCGGGTGCCGGCCAAGGGCCGGACGGTCAACTCGCCGTCGACCACCCGCGCCATCACCTCCGGCGAGCTGCCCACCAGGGTCACACTCGGCGTGCGGACGTAGAACATGAACGGACTGGGGTTCACGACCCGCAACATGCGGTAGATGTCGAACGGGTGCGACTTGATTTCCAGCTCCAACCGCTGGCTGAAGACGACCTGGAAGATGTCGCCCGCCCGGATGTACTCGACGCATTTTTCCACCGCTTTCTCGAAATCCTCCTTGGCGAAATTGGATTTGTACGGCAGGGTAACGTTGCCGACGGCGTGGACGTCGATCGGCGCAACGGCGCCCTGCGGCGACGAGAGTTGCTCGACCAGGCTATCGACCCGGTCACAAGCTTCCCGGTAAGCCTTGGCCGGATCGTCCGCATTTCGATCCAGCCGGGCCATCACAACTGCGGTGATCGTCTTTTGCACGTTGTCGAAGATGACCATCTGGTCGTAGAAGGCGAAGGCCATGTCGGGGATGTGGCGGTCGTCCTCCGGGGCGCAGGGCAGGTGCTCGCAGTAGCGGACGGTGTCGTATCCGGCATAGCCGACGGCCCCGCTGCAAAACGGCGGCAGCTCCGGCAGGTGGACCGCCCGGACCGCTGCGACCCGACGCCGCAACTCTTCCAGCGGGTTGTCGCACTCGAGCTGCCGGGTGACTAGCGTGGGGACTCCGCCGGCCGATACTCCCGAATAGGCATTCGTCGTCACCCGCCGGCCGTAGGCCTCGATTTCGAAGAACGGTTCGGTGGCGAGGAAGCTGTATCGCCCGACTTTTTCCCCACCCACAACGCTCTCGAACAGACAGGCACATCGCCCGGCGTCGATCTTATGGAACGCGGTGACCGGGGTGAGCGCGTCGCTGACGAGCCGGCGATAGACGGGCACCAGATCGGCGACCTTGGCCAATTGCTCGAACGAGTCCGGATCTGGGTAGTGTCGCCTTGTGGTAGCCATGCCGGCGGTGTAACAGGGCCAAATAATGCGGGAACTAGGCTTTGTCTGAAAACGGCTTTTTGCGTGTAGCTACCGTCGCCAGACGGTGGAAGAAGCCGCTTTTTAGGAAAAATTGGCTCGTTAACCATGGTGTTAACCACGCTCTGGCGAGCGTAGCTACAGTGTATCAATCCCCCACAACGGCGGCAAGCGGGACGAAAAAGGGAGACGGGGAGACGTGGCGATTTTCCGGTTGGAAACGAGCGGTGTCGCATTTTTGTCGCGAAAAACGCCCCCTGCCACCTGCTTCAACAGGCTGCAAAGCACATGATACCCCTTTGGGTTGACACCCGGCGACCGGGTGCTAGAATCAAGTTGGTTGCGGGGGTTGGCCCGCGGGAGTGGAGTTTCTTTGAAATGAAATGCCAGAAATGTGACAAACCGGCCACCTTCCACATCACGGAACTGGCCGGCGGCAAGCCGCACGAGTTGCACCTGTGCGAGGACCACGCCCGCGATTACCTCACCTCTCCGGGCAGCGAAACGGGCCTGGCGACGGGGTTGGTGCAGCAGATGCAGGAGATGGCAAAACAGATGGCCATCGGCCAAACCGCCGACGAGTTGGCGAAGCTCGATCAGCAGGAGTGTCCGGTTTGCGGCATCACCTTCTACGAGTTCCGCAGCCAGGGACGCCTGGGATGCCCGCACGACTACACCTGTTTTGAAGACCAGTTGGGGCCGCTGATCAGCAACATCCACGGAGAAAGCGAGCATGTCGGCAAAGCGCCGAAGCGGGGTTCCGGCGGAAGCGAAAAACGCACGCAGTTGATCCGGCTGCGACGCGAAATGAAAGAGGCCATCGACAAAGAGGACTATGAACGCGCGTCGGAAATACGCGACCAGATCAAACGGACTGAAGCAGCGGAATGACTAGACTCGACGATCTAACCGGAAGAAGCGGTGAATGGTTGCGCGGAAGCGGGCCCGAGGCCGACATCGTCATCAGCAGCCGCATCCGCCTTGCGCGAAATCTGGCCGACTTCCCCTTCGTCAGCCGGGCCGTTCCCCGGGACCTTGCCCAAATCGAAAAACTCCTGCGACAACGTATCCTCGAGATCGCTGTTCCGGATGATCTTCTCTACGTCGAAATCGAGGCACTGGAAGACGTTGACCGGCAGTTCCTCGTCGAGCGGCACCTCATCAGCCGCGAGCATGCCGAAAGTCGGCGCGCCGGTGCGGTCGCCATCGACTGCCGGGAGAAGTTCAGCCTGATGATCAATGAAGAGGACCACCTCCGGATCCAATACCTGCAAAGCGGTTTGAACCTCGAAGGCGTTTGGAAGGAGATTAACGCCATCGACGACCGGATCGAAGAAAAGGTGACCTACGCCTTCCATGAGCGACTGGGGTACCTGACCGCTTGCCCCACCAATGTCGGAACCGGTATGCGCGTAAGCGTCATGCTTCACCTCCCCGCGCTGGTCATTACGCGACAGATCGACAAGGTCTTTCGCAGCCTGCAAAAAATCAACCTCGCCGTCCGCGGTCTCTATGGCGAAGGCTCCCAGGCAATGGGTGATTTCTACCAGATCAGCAATCAGATCACTCTCGGACGGAGCGAGGAGGAACTCCTCAAGCAGATAGGCGATATCGTCCCCGTCATCATCGACTACGAACGCCAGGCCCGCGATTTCCTCGTCAAAGAAAGCCACGAAAACCTTCACGATCAGGTCAGCCGGGCGCACGGCATCCTCCGCACGGCACGTACCATCTCCTCCGAAGAAACCATGCACCTGCTCTCCAGTGTGCGGTTGGGAATTAACCTGGGACTGCTCCCCGATCTGGAAATCCCCGCCATCAACCAGTTGTTCATCCACACCCAGCCCGCACATCTCCAAAAGCTCAGTGGCGCCGAACTCGACACCACCGACCGCAATATCGAACGGGCACAGTACCTCCGCCGGCATCTCAACAAGGAAGAGGAACCCGGCGAGGCGGAGAAAAACTGAGTGGGTGGCGGGCGGTGGGTGGTGAGTGGTGGAATAGGGAAACAGAAAAGCCCCCGCACTGCGTACGGGGATTCTTGTTTTGAAGCATTGCGCAGGCCACCCACTACTTCTCCGCTACCTTGTCCCGCAGCAACGGTACGACGTTTTGCGGCACAAACCGTTCCAACTCCTTGTCCCCCGCCAGACCTGCGATCTCCTTGATTAGCGAACTGGAGACGTGGGCCAACTCGCCGTCGGCGATCATGAACAGGGTCTCCACCTCGGGCGCCAGCCGACGGTTTGCCATCATCATCGTCAACTCTGCCGGAATGTCGGTAAGTGGGCGGACGCCGCGAACCATGACTTGCGCCTTGCACTCGCGGACAAACTCGACCGCCAGGCCGTAGAACGTCCGGATGTCAATGTTGTCCAGATGCGACGTCGCCGTCCGGATCAGCTCCACGCGCTCGTCCGGGGCGAACGTCGGTTCCTTCTCGATGTTGATTCCGACACCCACGATCAGCCGGTCGAAGAGCCGGCTGACCCGCTCGATAATGTTCAAATGCCCTAAGGTGACCGGGTCGAACGAGCCGGGGTAAACGGCAATTCGAGGAGAAAGTTCTTGCATGGGTGGTAATCCTTGTGGATGGCAGGCTGATGGTGGGTTCGTAGTGCCGGCTTCAGCCGGTTCTCACGACCGGCAGCCCTCAGTTTACAGACTTCGCAGGATGGCCGCCAGCAGCCAAACGGCACTTCTATCCTATTCCATTGCCCCCATCAAGTGATCGAGGTCCGACTCGTTATTGTAGGCGTGGGGGCTGATTCGCAACCGTCCGCCCCGACAACTGATGACCACATTTCGATCGAGGCACCGGCGGCGCACTGACTCGGGATCGCGCCCTGGAAGCTCAAACACGACAATTCCGCTCTTCTGCGCGGGTTCGCGATTGCTGTGGATGATGGCCCCGAGTTCTTCCAGCCGTTCGCACGCCGTGTCGGTCAACTCGATGACGCGTCGTGAGATCGCCTCTTGGCCGAACTCCGCCAACAGTGCCAGACTGGCCCCCAGGCCGATCAATCCCGGGGTATTTTGCGTGCCGCCTTCGTATCGTGCGGCAGTATCTTTCAGTGTCAGATCAATATGGCTGAAGTTGTGTGCATCCACCACGCTGTTCCAACCGATGCCCACCGGGCGGAGCAAATCGAGATGTTCGCGCCGGGTGAAGAAAATCCCTGCGCCTTCCGGACCCAAGAGCCATTTGTGCCCGTCGGCCGACAGAAAATCGATGCGAGTCCCGGTCACATCCAAGGGAAAAACCCCAAGTCCCTGAATGGCATCGAGGAAGAAGAGCGACCCGTGACGGTGGGCTATCTCGGCCACCTTCTCGAGGTCGTTCCGCCACCCGCTCGAAAACGAAACCCAACTGATCGTAACCACCCGGGTACGTTCGTCACAGGCGTTTGCAAGCCGTTCCAGGTCGACTTCCCCCTCGTCCGTGGGAACTCGTCGGGTCTCGACGCCGCGATTGGCAAGCTGCATCCAAGGATACTGGTTCGAGGGAAACTCGTCAGCCAGCGTGACCACGTTGTCCCCTTCTTGCCACGGAAATCCTTCGGCAACGAGGTTGATTCCGGCCGTCGTATTGCCGACCAATGCGATCTCATCGACTGTGGCGCGGATCATTTCGGCGGCCAGGGTTCGCAGTTGCTCGATTTCTGCGATCCACTCAGAATAGGGGGTTGCGCCGTCTACAGCGGCCCGTTCAACCCACCGCGAGATGGCCTTGCGGCTGGGGGAGGTGATCGGTGCCACCGCCGCATGATCGAAGTAGGCCCAACGCTGCGAAATGGGCATCTCCCGCCGAAATCCCTCCCAATCCTTCCCCAGTTCCCCAGAGGTTCCCAGGTGTGCCAATTCGTTTTTTCCCTTTCATTTGCGGTGGTGACGAGTTACGATAGAAGTATAATCGGTGAAGTGTAATCACAATAGGGAAATTGGGCAAGGCGCTCAACTGCTGATCGTCACCATGGGGATAGCTTACATGCCCAAAGTCTTGTGCATTTTCGGGGCCGTTGTCGCCGTGGTACTACTCCTTGGGTTTACGCTTGACCTGGTAGCCAAAGTTCCTTTCGGTCGGGCTAACCTCGTGATGGACGTGGGGTTCATTCTTTGTTCGGCCATGTTGGGCTATTTGAGTTGGATGACCCTCCGTGAGCAGAAGTAGCCTGGGGGGGGCATTGTCTGCCCAGTCGATGGGGTTGCATCCAACCGGAAATAGCTGCCGATACTCCGAGATACTCTCCATCAATCCCGCGCTTGCCGGCAATGCGGCGCGGGTCCTCGGGACCGATTTCGGCCAAGTGAACCTCCCGGCTCGACGGTTCCTTGCCAGGGTATGGGGATCGGGTCTGTTGTGTTGCACTGGTAACCTGCTAGAATATCAATATTAGTAACACTTCAGCCGTCTGCAGTACGATGGCCCTCCGAGGCTGTCGCTGCGGCACCGCAAGCTCTCGACGGCCTCGGAGGGCCGTCGTACGGAGCATTTCGCCATTCGGCTAAAGTGTTCCCAATATTATAGTCGTTTTTGAGAGTTCAGAAGGTTTTGGGGCTCCCGTTGCTCACGACGCCTCGTTCGCTGTTTGTTCACGTTGGATCTGATCGACCATGGCACCCGAAGAAAAAGAACCCGAAGGCCAAGAAACCACAGAGGTCCGACCCTACACGCGGGAAGAGCTTTCCCCTGCCAAACAAAAACGCTTGCAACAGTGCTTTGAGCATGCCAGCAAGCAGATGGCGCAGGAAAACTACGACTATGCCGTCCAATTGTTCGAGCAGTGCGTACTGGGAGACCCGTCGAGCCGGATCTACGTAGAAAATATGCTGGGCAACCTCAAGAAGAAATACGGCAACAACAGGACGGGGAGCAAGCTTGCTCAGTTCAAGGAGCGCGGGGCCCGCAGCGGGGTGAAAAAGGCCTTAAGCCAAGGGCAGTGGGAGGACGTGCTCCGCAACGGGTTGAAGGTATTGGCAGTCAATCCGTGGGACATACCGGCGTTGACGGCCATAGCAACGGCGTCGGAGAAAATGGGGGACGACGAGGTGGAAATGGTCTACCTGAAAGCCGCCTTGGAATCCAACCCGAAGGATATCGAGGTGAACCGACAGTGCGCCGCCGCGCTGGCCGCCCGGAAGCAGTTCGATCAGGCGATTGCCTGCCTCCATCGGGTAGAGCTGTTGCGCCCCAACGACGAAGAGATCAGACGGGAGATTGCCACTTTGGCCGTGGAAAAGACCATAACGATGCAGAAAGGAAGCGACGTTCCCGTCGGACAACGCGGCCAGGCCCAGGATCCGCAGGCGGCTATGACCGTCGAGGAAACAATCCAGCAGCGCATCAATCGAAACCCCAAGGAGCTGGCCAACTACTACGAGCTGGCTCAAGAGCACCTGAACAACGAGAATTACAAAGCGGCCGAAGAGGTCTTCGCCAAGGCCTTCGACGTTTCCGGCGGTGACGAGGATGTCCGGGAGAAGTGGGAGGACGCCGAACTCCGACACCTGCGACAGCGGCTTTCCGAAACGGAAAAAACCGACGACGAGGAATTGAAAGCCAGACTCCTCAAGGAACTGAAGGAAAAGGAATTGAGCGTCTTCAAAAAACGCGCGGAACGCTACCCGAGCAACCTCCTCTTCAAGTACGATCTCGGCTTGCGATACCAAATGAACGGGTTGTACAACGAGGCGATCAGGGAATTTCAACAGGCCCAAAACGACCCGCGGCGTCGAGGCGTTTGCATGCTCGCCCTCGGCCAGTGCTTCGAGAAGATCAACAAGAACGGTCTTGCCTTGAAGCACTACAAAACAGCCATCGAGGATATTCCCGAGCGGGATGCCAAGAACAAAAAACTGTCCCTCTATCTGACCGGAAAGCTCTGCATAGCCCTGAAAGATCTGGACGCGGCCGAGAAACACCTTACGGTGCTCGCCGGACTCGATTTCGCTTACAGGGACGTGTCCGACTTGCTCGACAAGATCGCCAATCGGCGCACGGAGGGCGGGGAAGACGGTGCTTGATCAACGTGCCAATCCAAGGAAAGTGACAACATGCCCAGCACCAAGAGTGCAAAGAAGCGGTTGCGGCAGAATCTCGCCCGCCGTGACCGAAACCGTTCCATGAAGCGGGTGGTCCGTCACCAGTGCCGAAAAGTCCGCGAAGCGGTCAACGCCGGCGACCTCGAGCTGGCCGAGGCCGAGTTTCGCCGGGCCGTCAAGCGGCTCGATCGCGCCGGCGCACGGAATATCATCCATCGAAACGCCGCCGCAAGAACAAAGTCCCGGCTCTCCGCCAAAATCAAGGCCCTGAAACAGACCGGCTAGCCGCTGTGTCGTAAAGCCGCGACCGGTGGTCGCGCCCGGTGCGAAGCCGCGAGCGGCTAGTCGAACTGCACCCGCTCGGCGTCGAAGACCGGCCCTTCCACGCACGTCCGCCGGTAGTCCCATCGGCCGTCCGCCCCGCGGATCTTCGCCACGCAACTGAAACAGATGCCGACCCCGCAGGCCATCGGCGTCTCCAGCGAAACCTGGCACGGTCGGCCCAGCTCCTTGGCGATCCCCGCCGCCGCCGCCATCATCGGCTCGGGGCCGCAACAGACGATCCGGCACGGCCACTCGGAACTCTCGACCACCGGGGCAATCAAGTCGGTCACCAACCCGTGGTGTCCAATGCTGCCGTCGTCGGTGCTGAGGCGGACCTCGACGCCGACCTGCTCGAAATCGTGTACGGCGGCCAGAAACTCGCCGGTCTGCACGCCGTAGCAGAGTGTAACTTTCTTCGCTTTTGGGACTTCTCGCGGCGGGTCGCCGAAGGTCTGCCCGCCCAGATACTCTTTGGCGAGCGAGAGAAACGGCGTCTGGCCGATCCCGCCGGCGACCATCACGAGATGTTCAGTTTCGGTCGGCGGAAAGCCGTTACCCAGCGACCCCCAGACCTCCAGCGACTGCCCCGGCTCGACCTTCGCCAGCCAGCGGGTCATCTTCCCGACGGTCAGATAGACGACATCGAGCCCCCACGGCTTGCCGTCATCCCCCGGCACGACGTCGTACATGGCCATCGGCCGGCCCAGCAGCGGATCGTCCACGCCCGAAAGCCGGAGCATCACGAATTGCCCCGGCACGACCCGCCGTGCCAGCTCCGGACAAGCGAATCGCACCCGGTACGTATCGCGGGCAAGGAGCACGTTTTCCTCAACGGTCACCGTGCCTTGCCAGATTCGGTCAGGGCAAGTGGGGCCGTCGTCGCCCGAGGTGCAGCAGCGGTCTTCGGTCATGGGTCGTCAGCCGGTGGATGTGTTCTCAATCGGTTCAGTGCTTCCCGGGTGCAACTGCTTCCCGCAGTGCTTTCAGCTCTTGTCGCGAGAGGGGCCGCGACTCGCCGGGTGGCAGCTTGCCGAGCCGGACCGGCCCGACGGCAACGCGGGTCAGGCGGAGGACCTTGTGGCCGAGCTTCGCCAGCACCCGGCGGATCTCGCGGTTGCGGCCCTCCCGCAAAACCATCTCCAAGTTCGTGCTCTCCTTGTAGTGCGACTTGACCTTGATGTTCTCGATCCGGCACACCGCTTCGGCAATCCGCACGCCGCGGCGCAACCGGGCAAGAACTTCACGGGTGGGGCTGCCCGCAACCTGCACGCGATAGGTCTTCTCAATGCCGTAACGGGGATGGGTCAGCCGGTTGGCCAGTTCCCCGTCGTTGGTGACCAGGATCAGCCCCTCGCTATTGAAATCGAGCCGCCCAACGGTGAACAATCGGGCGCCGGTCTCCGGCGCCAGGTCGATCACCCGGGGCCTGCCCGACGGATCGCTGTTCGTCGAAACCACGCCGGTCGGCTTGTTCAGCGCATAGTAGACGAGCTTCACCTTTGGCAAGGCGTCGCCGTCGACGCGGATTTGTTGCCTGGCCGGATCGACCCGCGTGCCCAACTCGGTGACCGTCTTGCGGTCGACCTCGACCCGGCCGGCGGTGATCAGCCCTTCGCACTCCCGGCGGCTCCCGATGCCGGCGGCCGCCAGGATCTTTTGGAGCCGCTCGCCGTCAGGGTGCGGAGCATCCTTCTTTCCCTGCGAGCGCTTCTTGCGGCCGGGTTGTTTCTTTGCAGGGCGTTTTTTTCGCCGTGAAGTTGTGGGCATGATGGGCGATGGTTTAGCGGGCGGGCTTGCCCGCCGCTGACGGTCTGAGAAATCGGGATGCACAACGGCGGGCAAGCCCGACCGCTAAACGGCCACAAAGCCGCGACCAGTGGTCGCGGAAACGCCGGCAGCCGGTTCTACCGCCTGAAGGCGACACTACAAAGTGCCATCATACCGCAAGCGACGCGGTTTCGATAGAGGGCACACGGCAATGGACCCGTCGCCGTGGCGAGAGGACGCAGCGGGCGCTCACCACCACCGCAAGTCGTATTGGGCGCGGTCCACCTCGGATCGAGGTTTTTTGTACCCAAGCGGGCGGGAACCCAAGACGGTCGGGCCGGCGTCATTGTCCGGATACGGGTCGAACCTTTCGGCACGTTGCTGCTGATAGGGGGCCGAACCCGGACGGAAAAAGCTCGGCGGCGCCAGGTTCCGGCAACCGGCAATTCCGGCAAGACACGTGGCCAAAAACGCGGCAGACCAAAGCTTCTTCATCGAAACGCTCCTTCGTCCCAAGCGGGATTCGCCTTCTCTGCAAGATGAGGCGGCGGATTGTACGCTCTGCGGCCGGGCAGTGAAAGACGAATCCCCTGCTCCTGGAAAATGGAATCGTCAGTTGCGGATCGGCGACATAAGTCTATTCGCAGCAACATCTTAGCGTGTTAGCATGGGATGAGTCTGCGGGTTTTGGCGGTTCGGATCGTCCAAGAAGATCTTCGTGTTAGGGTGAGTTTTGCGGCTCCAGGCCCCGGTTGGAGCCCGGTTGGAGCCCGGTTCGCCGCCCGCAATCTGCACAATCCGGCGGCCACGCTCCGGCTCAAAGGGGGTTTCTTTTCCCCCTGGTCACGGTCTCGCGAATCGGTAGAATAGTTCCTTGAGTGGCACGGCACTCCCGTGCCGTGATTCACGACGCGGAGCGTCGTGCCGCTCTGGGTTGATTCACGACGCGGAGCGTCGTGCCACTCTGGGTAAATCGCGTCGCGGAAACACCATGACCACGCCAACCATCGCCCAACGGACCCCCCTTTTCGATAGGCATGTCGCCCACGGGGCGCGGATGATCGAATATGCCGGCTGGTCCATGCCGCTTCAGTACGCCTCGATCATCGAGGAACACAGGCATATCCGCTCGGCCGTCGGCATCGCCGACATCTCCCACATGGGCCGGATGCGTTTCGAGGGGCCCGGCGCAGCGGTCTTTCTGGCCGAATTGCTCACCCGCCGCGTCGCCGACATGGACGAAGGGCAAGTCCGCTATTCCCTGATTACGAACGACGGCGGCGGAATCATCGACGACGTGCTGGTCGGGCACTATCACAACGACTACGGCCAGCCCTACTACGTGCTGGTCGTCAACGCCGCCAATCGCGAGAAGGTCGCGGCCTGGATCGATGCCCACCTGTCGCGGGAAAGGGCCGAACAATTCGGCGACGAGGTGATCTGGAGCGACGTCACGCGTCTTTGGGCCATGATTGCCGTCCAGGGGCCGCGCTCGGTCGAGTTGTTGCAGCCGCTGGTCGACGCCGATTTGCACACAATGAGATACTACTGGGGTGTCCAGGCCCGCATCCTCCATCCCGCCGCACAACGCCAGGGGGGAATTGTCACCCGAACCGGTTATACCGGCGAGGACGGCTTCGAGTTGAGCATCGGGGCCAGCATCGCACCGGGCGTTTGGGAGGCACTGCTCGAACTCGGCAAGCCGCTTGATTGTGTTCCAACGGGGATCGGGGCACGGAATACGTTGCGGCTGGAAACCGGGATGCCCCTTTATGGACATGAACTCTCCGAGCAGATCGATCCCTTCCAGGCGGGGCTCGGATCGGTGTGCCACCTGACCGGCTACGATTTCCCCGGACGCGATGCCCTGTTGGAGATCGAGCGGCAACCGCGGCGGTTGGTCCGGGTGGGACTGGAACTGAGCGGCCGTCGAGTAGCACGGCAGGAGGACGCGATCCTGGCCAACGATAAGCGGATCGGCAAAGTTACCAGCGGGACGTTCTCGCCCACTCTGGAAAAGCCGATTGCCATGGGCTACGTTCCTCCGGAATTCGCCGTGCCGGGGACCGGACTGCAAATCGAGATTCGCCGCCGACCGGAACCGGCGCGAGTTGTTCAACTGCCGTTCTACGAACGGAAAAAGAAAGGAAAGAAGAAGTGACGCCTGAAGACCTCTTGTACACAAAGACCCACGAATGGGTTTGCGTGGAGACCGACGAGTCCGACGAGAAAATCGCCACGGTGGGCATCTCGGCCTTCGCCTTGGAACTGCTGACCGACCTGGTCTATATCGAGTTGCCCGAGGTCGGGTGGGATGTCGTTGCCGGCGAGCCGTTCGGCGTGATCGAGTCGGTCAAGGCCGTCAGCGACCTCTGCAGCCCCGTCGACGGCGAGATTGTCGACGTCAACGAAAGGGTGTCCGATCAATTGGAAACGCTCGGCAATGATCCGTACAGCAGCGGGTGGCTCGTGAAGATCAAAATCTCCGACGAATCCGGGCTCGCAGATCTGCTCGACCACGCCGCGTACCGCAGTCAGTGCAAAGAAGAACAACACTGAAAGCAGAAAGCTGAAAGCTGAAAGCGGAAAGCTGAAAGCTGAAAGCGGAAAGCTGAAACGAAGAAGAAGCAGCGTAAGAGTGAACCCCCGCACGCAGTGCGGGGGCTTTTGGTCCCGTGGCGATTCAACTTTCCCCACTGCCAGCTAACCACTACCCACTACCCACTATCCACTATCCACTATCCACTATCCACTTCCCACTTCCCACTTCCCATGCCCTATATCCCAAACACAATCCAAGACCGGCAAGCCATGCTCGAAGCAATCGGGGCCGGCTCGTTGGAGGAGCTGTTTGCCATGGTCCCGTCCGAGTTGCGGCTGGATCGGCGGCTCGATCTGCCGCCGGGGCTGGGTGAGATGGAGTTGACGGCTCACATGGCCCGCTTGGCGGCCGGGAACACGGCGGCCGGCTCGGCAATCTGCTTTCTCGGCGGCGGCAGCTACGACCACTTCATCCCCGCCGTGGTCGACGTGGTTTCCTACCGCAGCGAGTTTTTAACCTCGTACACCCCCTACCAGGCCGAGGCCGCCCAGGGCAATTTGCAGGCACTGTTCGAGTACCAGACGCTCATCTGCCAACTGACCGGCATGGATGTGTCGAACTCGAGCCTCTACGACGGCGCCAGCGCGGCCGCCGAAGCGGCCATGATGACACTGCACGCTACCCGGCGATCCGGCCGTGTGGTGACTGCCGACGCCGTCCACCCCGAATATCGGCAGGTCCTTGGCACCTGTTTTGCCAATCTCGATACCGAACTGGTCACGCTCGGCACGCCGCAGGGTACGATTCCCCTCGAAGAGCTTGAAGCGGCCGTCGACGACCGCACCGCGTGTGTCCTCGTGCAACACCCGAATTTCTTCGGATGCCTCGAAGAGATCGAGCCGATTGCCGAAATTGCCCACAAGGCCGGGGCAGTGCTGGTCGTCGCCGTCGACCCGATCAGCTTGGGGCTCTTGCGGCGCCCCGGCGACTACGGGGCCGATATTGTCGTCGCCGAAGGCCAGCCGCTGGGGATCCCAATGGGGTTCGGCGGACCGTACCTCGGCGTCATGGCGTGCCGCGAGCAGTTCGTCCGGCGTGTGCCGGGTCGATTGGTCGGGCAGACCGCCGACCGCCGCGGCCGGCAATGCTGGGTCCTAACACTCCAAACCCGCGAACAGCACATCCGACGCGACAAGGCAACCAGCAATATATGCACGAACCAGGCACTCTACGCACTCCGGGCTGCCGTCTACCTGGCGCTGATGGGACCGACCGGCATGCGGCAGGTCGCCGAACTCTGCTTGCACAAATCGCATTACGCGGCCCGGCAGCTTACGGCCGGTGACCAATTTTCCCTGGCGTTCGACAAACCGACGTTCAAGGAGTTCGTGGTCCGCGCAGCCGGTAGTAACGTCGATCACTTGATCGACACCGCCGCGGCCGACGGTATCTTTGCCGGTGTACCCTTGGGGCAGTGGTATCCCGAGCTTGCCGATTGCATGCTCATTGCCGTAACCGAAAAACGCACGAAGGAGGAAATCGATCGATTGGTTGAAGTCCTAACCGGCTCTACCGTTTAGCCGCCGCCGGCACGGCGGCGTGAGACGGGCGAAAACATTGTCACGAAATGACACCCATGCGAAACACACAAGCCACCCAACTCTTGTTCGAGCAATCCCGGCCCGGCTGCCGGGGCGTGCAGCTTCCGGCGTGCGACGTGCCCGAGCAGCCCCTGGACGAACTCTTGCCGGCCGGGGTGATCGCCGAGGAACCGCCGCCGCTGCCCGAGCTGACCGAGCCGGACGTCGTGCGCCACTTCGTCAATCTCTCGACGCTGAACATGTCGGTCGATACCCACTTCTATCCGCTCGGCTCCTGCACGATGAAATACAACCCTAAGCGGAACGAGCGGCTCTGCTCGCTGCCGGGCATGGCCGATCTCCACCCGTACCAGCCGGAATCCACGCTCCAGGGGATGCTCGAATTGCTTTACCGCTGCCAGGAGATGTTGGGCGAGATCGCCGGGTTGCCGGCCGTTTCGCTCCAACCGGCGGCCGGGGCCCACGGCGAGATGACCGCCTTGCTGGTCGCCGCGGCCTCGTTCCGCGACCGGCGCGAGCGGCGCTCTGTCGTGCTGATCCCCGACGGCGCCCACGGCACGAATCCCGCCAGCGCGACGATGGCTGGCTTCACGACCTTGCCGGTTAAGAGCACGAGCGACGGCTTCGTCGATCTCGACGACCTTGCCGCAAAACTCAACGGGAAAACCGCCGTCTTCATGATTACCAACCCGAACACGCTCGGGATATTCGAGCACGAGATCGCGAAAATCACGCAGATGGTCCACGACGCCGGCGGTCTGGTCTATCTCGACGGCGCAAACATGAACGCCATTTTGGGTATCACCCGGCCGGGTGACTTCGGGGCCGACCTGATGCACTACAACCCGCACAAGACCTTCAGCAGCCCGCACGGCGGCGGCGGACCCGGCGCCGGACCGATCGCCGTGACCGAGCAGCTCGCACCTTATTTACCCTCCCCGATGGTCGTCAAAGAGGGCGACGCGTATCGGCTCGACTACGACCGGCCCAGGTCGATCGGCCGCGTGCGGAGCTTCTTCGGCAACACGGGCGTGCTGGTCCGCATGTTCTGCTACCTCCTGACGCACGGCCCCGACGGACTGCGGCGCGTGGCGGAGCACGCGGTGCTTAACGCAAACTACCTCCTTGCCAAGGTGAAGCACTTTCTGCCGGTCCCCAACGGCGACCGCTGCATGCACGAGTTCGTTGCCACCGCGTCGCACTTGAAGTCGGACAAAGATATCTCGGCCATGGACATCGCTAAGCGGCTCCTGGATCACGGGTTCCATGCCCCGACGGTCTACTTCCCGCTGATCGTCCGCGAGGCGCTGATGATCGAACCGACGGAGACGGAAACCAAGGCCACGCTCGATGCCTTTGCCGAGGCCCTGTTCCGGATCACCGAGGAACCCGCCGATCTGCTGCACGACGCCCCGCACACCACGCCGATCAGCCGCCCGGACGAAGTAACCGCCGCCCGCAAGCCCGTATTGCGATGGACGCCTGAACAAGAAAAGTAGCAGGCACACTCCGTGTGCCGTCTGCGGGCACGCGAGCAGGAGCGGAATGCGAATGAACAAGCCGCCGACCGAATGCCGCCTGTTGATCGACCCCCCCGCCGCCGGGGCGTGGAACATGGCGGTCGACGAGGTGCTGCTGGAGTGGGCAACCGCACAAAATAACCTCGGTTGGCGTATCTATGGATGGGAAGTCCCCACCTTGTCACTCGGGTATTTCCAGACCTACGCCGATCGCTGCTCCCACGCCCCCAGCCGGGATTGCGCGGTTGTCCGCCGTCTGACCGGCGGCGGGGCGATTGTCCACGACGTGGAATTGACGTATAGTCTCGTTGTACCCGGCGCACATCCCCTGGCCAAGCGGCGCGACTTGCTCTACAATACCGTCCACAAAACCCTGATTGACACATTGGCCGAGTTGGGCGCTGTGGCGAGCTTGCGGGCCGCTCTGCCTCAAGTTCCCCCGGGCGAGGAGCCGTTTTTGTGTTTTCGGCGCCGCTCGCCGGGCGACGTGTTGGTGGACACGCACAAGGTGGCCGGAAGTGCCCAACGCCGCCGCCGAGGCGCCGTGCTTCAGCACGGGAGCGTCCTGTTGGGGCGATCCCGGGCCGCCCCGGCACTGAACGGCCTGACGGAAATAACCGGAAAACCTTTCCACGCCGACCAAGTGGCTGACGCGTGGCTGAAAAAAATAGCGGAGAACCTCTTCCTGGCGTGGCGCCGGGAGCCGTTTTCCGAGAAAGAGTGTCGCAGGGCCGAGGAATTGGTCGAAACCCGATACGCCACGGCTGGGTGGACTGAGCACCGTCACCGAGAAACCACCCCCCCTATCGGACCTGAGCCGTTTTGACACGGCCGGCCAAAACTGCTACCATAAAGGTAGCCTGACAAGGGCAACATTGGGGAGACGGGAAGATGGACGTGAAGCTGATTGTTGTTGGCGGCAAGCACGCCGGCCAAGAGGTGGAAGTGCCCGGCCCGAGGTTCTTCATCGGTCGGGCGGAAGATTGCCATCTCCGACCTCAAAGCGAGCAGATTAGCCGGCACCACGCCGCCATCCTCATCGAATCGGGGTTCGTCGCCGTACGCGATTTGGGCAGCCGGAATGGAACCTACGTCAACGGCGAGCTTCTCACGGGAGAACACGAACTGAAAAACGGCGACCGCTTGAAGCTGGGACCCTTGGAGTTCGAGGTCGAATTGGCCGTCAGCCTCAGCGGAAAGAAGAAGCCGAAGGTCCACAGCGTCGAGGAGGCCGCTGCCCGCGCTGCTGAATCGGGCAGCCAGGCCAACCTCGATATCTTCAACCTGCTCGGTGAGGAAACGCAACCGCCGAGCAAGCCGATTGCCGAGAAGCCAACCGTCTCTTCTACCCCCACGGCTGAAGTCAACCAGCAGGAAGCGGATACCGTGACCGGGAAACCGGCCAAGGATGAACCGAAGGAAAAACCGAAGGGGGAAGAAGGGAAGCAAACCGGCTTCCGCGAGAAGCTGGACAAGGCCAAGGAAGAGATCGGCGACACGCGGTCGGCCGCCACCGAAGCACTAAGGCAATTTATGAAACGCAGGTGATGAGAGCTGCACGCAACGAAAAGAAAGCGGCCGGGTTGCTTGGCCTGGGCCTCGACAACCACGACGGCCACACACGGATCACTCGCGGCAAAAACTTCCTTCTCCTCGGAGGCAGCGAAGAAACCCACGCCCTCATGCAGGAAACCGCCGTCAAGGTCAACGAGCATCTCGACAAACGCCGACAACGCCTGGAAGACGTTCCCGTGGCCGAGTTGCGCAATATCTGCCGAGACGTCAACGATTCGGTCGCCAACTCTTAGGGACTGATCGAGAACAAGTTCGGCATCTCGAGCATAAAGCCGCGACCGGTGGTCGCGCCAAGCACTGCCAGAAACAACCGCAACCCAGGTTCGCCGCGACCACCGAGGCTGTGACTTTTTGTAGGGAACGCCCTCTGTGGCGTGGCGTTCCGAAACCCGGAAAACACGCTCGTTGCTGCTTCCCGGAACGCCACAGAGGGCGTTCCCTACAGACTGAACGTGTCAAATGCCAAAAAGTCACAGCCGCACCGGTCGCGGCTTTATGGCAGCCGTCCCCAACTCCCCCCAGTTTCCCTAATGTGGACTTCTCGCCCGCAATATCCGCATAATCCCTCTCTCTTGCGTTTCCCCCCCTCGCTTCTCCACGGATTTGGGTTTCCGTAACCCTTTTCTTGATGCTTTTTGGCAACGATGGTGTATTCTTCCTACGTTCAAGCATTGTATTCCCACCGGAGAATTTCACCGTGACGACGACCAAGAAACCTGCCAAGAAGACGAGCAAAACGGAGAAAATGGTAGCGATGGACCGCCGTAGATCGGAGCGACGCAAGGCGGACGAGCCGGTGGCAACCGAACGTCGCAAGAAGGCCAATCGCCGACGCCAGATCGATCCGACCACCTGCGAACGCGACTATACACCCGACGAAATCGAGTTCATGAACGCGCTGGACGAGTACAAGCGCGCCAACGGGCGGATGTTCCCCACGTGCAGCGAGGTCCTGGAAGTAGTCAGGAACCTCGGCTACGTGAAACAGCCGGTGCCGACCGCGGTCCTCCCGACACCGCAAAATCCGCAAGCAGCCCTGGGGAGTCCGGCGCCGGTTCCGGGGCAGATGGCCGCAGATTTCTTCGAACCGGCAATACTCTGAGCCTCCCACACTTCTTGGGGGGGCACTTCCACTTTCTGTAATACTTCGTACGATGGCCTTCCGAGGCCGTCGAGGGCTTGCGATGTCACAGCGACGGACTCGGAAGGCCATCTTACTGCCGGCTTGCCATCCCACGCCGCACACGACAATTGGGGGGTGCGGAAACCGGGGTTGCATCAAATTGCCCCGGCGGCTACCCTTCCCACCCCTTCACCCCTTTCAACCTGCCGCCGTCGCGTCCGCGCCGTCGGTCCTTTTCAAAACGCAATTCTGCAAAGCGAGGCGTAAGCCGTGATGTCATCGAATCAAACGTCGTATCGTAGTCGTCGACAAATCTCTTTCTGCATGGTGGCGATACTGCTGGCCGGTCTACTGATTGGTATGACTGCCGGGTGCAGCAACTTTTCCGCCGCCGCCCGGAATGCCGAAGGCGTGCGGCTGTACCAACAGGCACGATACCACGAGGCCCTGCGGCATTTCCAGGAAGCAACCTACGCCGAGCCCAACAATCCCGACGGATATTACAACATCGCCGCCACCCATCATCGCCTCGGTGTGACCGAGAACCGCCCCTCGGATCTTCATCAGGCCGAGAAGTATTACAATCAATGTCTCGATATCTGGGATCGCTTGGATCAGGAACACCCGGGCATGCAGACCACCGCTTGTGCCGACTGCTACCGGGGGCTGGCCGTGTTGCTGGTCGAAGAAGGCCGCCACGACGAGGCGTTCCGTTTGCTGGAAGGCTGGGTCGAACGCGAGCCGACTTCCGCCGACGCCAAGATCGAGCTGGCCAGACTCTTCGACGAGTTCAACGACCGCCGGGCCGCCAAACAAAACCTGGTCGAGGCGCTCGCGATCGATTCGAACAATCCCCGCGCACTGGCTGCACTGGGCAAAATCCGCGAGGAGACGGGCGAATATGCCCAGGCCCTGGAGGATTACCAGCGTTCCTACGCCCAAGATCGCTTCCAGCCGCAGTTGGCCAATCGGATTGCGGCTTTGCGGGCGCAGCTAAATCCCGCGCTGTCGGTCAACTCTCCCCCAGCCGGAACCCGATTGGCGGATCAGAGGCCGAAGTCGTTACAGTAGTTCTTTCTCGCGGTAGTCCGTAGGGTGGGACAAGCGCAGCGCCGGCCCACCAGCACGGTGCAGATGGTGGGCCGGCGCTGCGCTTGTCCCACCGTACGCAACTTCGTGCTCATTCACCGGACGATTGGCTCGCGATGAGCGCCCGCACGGCCGGTACGAGTTCGACCGGAACCGCCATCGTCGTCTCGGTTGTCTCGTCGTACCCGGCCTCATCCTCGGCAACAGCTTCCTCGTCCGACTGGGACTCGTAGTGCTCGAGCACCCTGCCGACTCGCTCCTCGTCCCATCCGGGAGGGAATTTCCCATTCGTCATCGCTTTCTCCTTCCCTCTCCGAATCCCCAGGTTTCAAATATCGACTGGGCATCCGATAGCCACTTGGCGTGAGTTGTCTCATTGGACTCTCATCGCAAATTCCCCTACGCCTCCAATTCCGTCGTTGAACGTTGCCGGTAACTGGCGCTATGCCGGGAAGTGGTGGAACTTGGTCTTCCTTGGTGACGCTCACCCTCCAAACACAATCACCATCCTACACCAGAAGCGGGGTGTTGGCAACTCGTGAGTGGCAAGGTAGGCCCACTTTGGCAAGGGAGAGCCGGTTCAACACAACGCCAAAACGCCCCCCTTGTCGAGAAGGGGCGAGCCGTTAAGCTGGTATCTGCTGACGATGTCCGAGAGAACGGCCGTTTTGTGTTGACTTCACACCGTTTAGCGGCCGACGGCACGTCGGCCAGGACGCGAGTTGCCGGTTACCATTCTCGCCGTCGTACCGACGGCGGCTAAACACGTACATACACCCATGCCAAAAATCATCGTATTGGACAATGTCTCCCAGGACGGGCTGAATCTGCTGGAATCGGCCGGGAACATCGAGTATGAGGTCCGCACGGGACTTGCAGGGGAAGAGCTGCGCGAGGCCCTGAAGCAGTTCGACGGCGCCATCTGCCGAAGCGGCGTAAAGATCACCGCCGAGGTACTCGAGGGCAACAAGCGGCTGCGGGCGATCGCCCGGGCAGGCGTCGGAACCGACAACATCGACAAGCAGGCCGCCACGCGCCTGGGAATCGTCGTCATGAACACCCCCGGCGGAAATACCATCTCGACCGCCGAACAGACCATCGCACTGATGCTCGGCATGTCGCGGAACCTGGCCCCCGCCTACCAGAGTCTGCAAGAGGGGCGATGGGACCGCAAGAAGTTCATGGGCACGCAGCTTGCCGGCAAGACGCTGGGAATCGTCGGCCTCGGCCGCATCGGCCAGGCGGTCGCCGCCCGGGCCCGGGCACTCGAAATGAAGATCCTCGGCTACGACCCGTTCCTGCCCACGGCCCGGGCCGAGGAGTTGGGCGTGCAAGCGTACTCCGACTTCCATGAAATGCTCCCGCTGGTCGACTACCTGACCGTCCATACCCCGCTGAACGACGATACCCGCAACCTGATCGGCCCGAAAGAGGTCAAGATGATGAAGCCGGGCGCGCGGCTGATCAACTGCGCCCGGGGCGGGATCTACGATGAAGACGCCCTGGTCGAAGGGCTCAAAAGCGGCCGTCTCGCCGGCGTGGCACTCGATGTGTATCCCACCGAACCGCGTACCGAGAGCCCGCTTTTCGGGATGCCGGGCGTGCTCTGCACGCCCCACCTCGGCGCAAGCACCGAAGAGGCCCAGGCCAACGTGGCCGTCGAGGCCGCCGAGCTATTGATCGATTTCTTCACCACCGGGGCCATCAAACAGTCGGTCAACATGTCGCCGCTGGAGCCGAAGACACTCCGCGAGTTGCGCGGTTATCTGAACCTGGCGTACCGGTTGGGCCTGCTGCTGGTCCAGATGGACCACTGCCCGCCCACCTCGTGCCGGCTCGGCTACGAGGGCGAAGTGGCCAGGAAAGACACGCGGTTGCTCTCGGCCGCGTTTGCGGCCGGGCTGCTCGAACATGCCATCGACACCGACGTGAATATCGTCAATGCCGAGGTCTTCCTCCACGAACGCGGGATCGAAATGATTGAACAGCGGACCAGCGACATCGGCGACTTCAGCTCGATGATTACGGCCGAAGTGGTTACGGAGGCAAAGGCCTCATTCGCCGGCGGCACGCTTTTCGGCAACAACCTGCCGCGACTCGTCCAATTGAACGACTGCCGGTTGGAGAGCTACCTGCACGGCGTGCTGCTGATCTTTGCCCACCGTGACCGGCCGGGGGTGATCGGCCCGGTGGGCAGTGTCTTCGGCGCACATGGCGTCAATATCGCGCAGATGTCGGTCGGGCGGGGACGCGACGAGCCCGGGGGCGGGGCGATCGGCGTCCTCGCACTCGATTCCCAGCCGCCGGCCAAAGCCCTCGCAGAGGTTATCGGCCTCGACGGAGTCGACATGGCCTGGACCGTCAAACTCCCCCCGGCCGACGAGTTACCTTCCTGGATGGGCGGATGAGTCCAGAGTCCAGAGTTGGGAGTCATCCACCCTGAACCCTAGCACAGCCTGAGGCCGCAACCAAAGAGATTGCAAATTCAGTGATACTTCAGCCGTCTGCAGTACGATGGCCTTCCAAGGCCGTCGCTGCAAACATATTGAGAAATCGCAAGTCCTGTAGGGAACGCCCTCTGTGGCATTCCGGGCGCAACGGCCATCAACGC
>Ga0180432_10001436_pt1 | contig 37685 bp, 32 predicted proteins | sample SS_ome_10_FD_132414 | JGI IMG/M metagenome (GOLD analysis project Ga0180432, IMG submission 132414) | Hypersaline lake sediment archaeal communities from the Salton Sea, California, USA - SS_1_MS_2 metaG | ecosystem: Environmental > Aquatic > Non-marine Saline and Alkaline > Hypersaline >... | reverse complement strand
GCTGCTGACGAACGTCATGTGGGGACACGAGGACGACACCCCCGAGACCCTCCTTGCCACTTATCATCACGTGAAGAAGTACTCGGATATCTTCGCCATGCAGATATTCACCCCGGTGCCCGGCACCCCCTACTACGAGCGCTACCGGGACGAGGGCCGCATCCGGGAGGAGAACTGGGACCTGTGGGATATGTTCACCCCGGTGGTGGAGACCAAGGCGGTCCCCCACGACAAGATGCTCAAGACCGTCGAGAAGATACAGTCCCGGTTTCACCTCAGGCCCAAGGTGCTCTACCGTTCGTTTTTTGATAAAAATCCCTTCATCAGAAGCAATTACGCGGTCACCCGGGAGATCGTCAAGCGCACCGTCACCAATACCCTCCACGAGGTCCAGACCAATTACCGCCCCTTCGAGGACTACATGACCGAGCGGGGATACCGGGTGGAAAAGACCCGGAAGGGGACCTGCATCGTGGTGGACCGGGAAGAAAAAGAGCTTCGACATGCGGGATGAGGTATACTGCGGCTGCTGCAAAGCGTAAGAGAGGGAGATAAAATCCGCCGTAAAACAACGGCGTCCATTTCATGTTGATAAGGAATTTCAATGAAGGTTCTCATTCTGTCGGCGAACCGGGAGCTGGTTCCCGATCCGGTTTTTCCCCTGGGGGCGGCGTACGTAGCCGCGGCGGTGCGTAACGCCGGGCATGAGGTAAAGATTCTGGACGCCCTGGTCCACGACGACCCCGAGGCCGTCGTTAAGCGGGCCGTGAGCGATTTTTCACCCGATGTGGTGGGCGTATCCATCCGCAACGTGGATAACGTTGCCTATCCCATCGTCATCACCTACGCCGATGATCACAAGAAGCTCATTGACGCCGTAAAATCGGCTTTTTCCGGGCCGGTGGTGCTGGGCGGCTCCGGCTTCACGATTCTGGCCGAGGAGCTTCTGGATCATACCGGCGCGGAGTTCGGCATCATGGGCGAGGGGGAGGAGGCGATGCTCGCCTTTCTGGAGGCCTTCGCGAAGGATGACGGCCTTGCCGACGTGCCGGGCCTGATTCAAAGAAAAGACGGCGAGACACGTATCAAAAACCCGCCCCGGCTGATTGCGGATATCCACACCATCGCGAGTCCCGCCAGGGATCTATTCGACAGTCCCATATACCAGAAATGGGGCGGCATGGTGGGGATCCAGACCAAGCGGGGCTGTCCCCTGGGATGCGTCTACTGCACCTACCCGGTGGTGGAGGGGAAGGCCGTCCGCGCCCGGGATCCCGAGGCCGTGGCCCGGGAGATGGCCGATTCCTACCATCGATGGGGGACGGACACCTTCTTCATCGTCGATAACGTCTTCAACAATCCCCCGGATCACGCCCTGGCGGTGTCCCGGGCGATCACGGCTCTCAACCTCCCCATCAGCTTTACGGCGTATCTGAATCCCGGATTCGTGACCGGGGAGCTGATGGCGGCCATGAAGGCCGCCGGGTGCACCGGCATCGACTACGGCGTGGACAGCCTCACGGACGGTGTGCTGAAGGGGCTGGGGAAGAGCTTCACCACCAAAGACGTGGTCGAAACGGTCCGGCTGACGAAGGAGGCGGGCATTCGAACCTGCTTGAGCATGATCTTCGGCGCCCCGGGGGAGACGATGGAAACGCTCCGGGAGTCGGTTCGACTCCTGGATGAGATGGCTCCGACGGCGGTGCTGGCCCTGGTGGGGGTTCGGATTTATCCGAACACGAAGATGTATGACATCGCCGAGAAGGCCGGGGTCCTCCCCGACGGCTGGGACGGGTTGACCCCGTTTTTCTATATCGACCCCGCCGTGGCCGACGATGTAATCGGATTCATTGCCGGGGAGGCGCTGAAGCATCCCGACTGGCTGTTCCCGGGCCATATGATCATGGCGGGCAGGCAGCTCAGCCCCGAGGAGAAGCCCGAGCGCTACGACAGCGGCCCCCTGGCGGAATTCAGGAAGCGGGGGATCAAGGGAAACCTCTGGGAGATGTTCGGCGTCATGAAGGCGATGAAATGACGGCGAGGCGGCATCCCGCCCGGGGCAGAAAAGAGGGGCGATATCGACGATGAAGGTACTCTGTACCAGCTGTGGATTCGACGGGAATATCTGGAGGGGGCTCGTGCCCCCCGAGGGGAAGAAAATCGCCTGCCCCCTGTGCGAATCGCCGATCTTCATCCCCGGCGCCGACGGCGACGATTCCGAGGCGTATACCGGTGCAGTGGATTCCCTCTCCCCGGAGGAGATCGCCTGGCCCTCGGACGAACAGAAGGGGAAGGAAAAGCCGCTCCCCCTGTTCGACGGATTGCCGATGACGGTGCCGATCGGGGACGGCGGAATGGAGACGGACGAGGCCGCCCCGAAAGCGGCGGCGGAGGCATCGGCACCGGTTGCGGTCGATCATGAGATCACAGAGATCCCGTGGGTCGCCGGGCACGCCCTCCCGAGTGTAACAGAGCCGGAGGAGGGCGAAGCGCCCCCGGTGACGACCCGGCTCATCGAGGCGCTCTCCGAACGCCTGGGGGGTGTGCGGCGGTGGCTGTTCGAGCTTCCGGGGGAGATGAAGCGGTCGCTCTCCGAGGACCTGGGGAAGACCGTTCCCATGAGGCTTCTCCTCCTCGTCGCGGTCGTCGTGGGGCTCTCGTTTCTCGCCGTCGGGTACCTGGGGAGCCTCGTGAGCGCCAAGATGGAGCGGGAGACGCTTTCCGAGGAATACCGGGAGAAGGCGGACGTGAAGGACGAGGAGATGGACTACATCAAGGCCGCGGAGCACTACGCCGTCTCCATCTATATCGATCCGACCAACTACAAGTCCCTCAACAACATGGCCAGCATGTATCTGCAGATACATCGATATGACGACGCCATCGAGCTGCTCGACGAGGCGATATCCATCATTGGAACGGACGACGTGGCCGTCAGCTATGCGAACCGGGGGCTGGCGTACCTGGGCCTGGGGGACCATGACCGGGCGCTGGAGGATCTGAACACCGCCGTCGCGATTCTCCCGGACCTCTCCTACGCCTACACGGCCAGGGGATTCTGCTACCTGGCCATGGAGGAGTACGAGAAGGCCCTCGCCGAGTTTGAAACCGCCTGCGACCTGGGGGATCGAAACGGGTGCCTGCTCTATGAAGAGCATTCGGCAGATGTCGATGACTGACGGTGTGTCGAGTGCGGTTGAATTGGAGATGTGTGCGCCGGGAGGGAGTGCGGGGTATTCGATTTCGCGGGCTCGCCGGTTTTTCCATCGGAATCGTGAAGCGATTTCCCAAAAGTATGTTCTCACACGCGAATGTGCGAATGCCTTACCGCTTGTTCTCCCCCACAAAAAAAGGTCTCCCGGCCCCAACCGTAGTAAAACACCCTATCCAATAAAATAAAATCCCCTCCCGTAAAAGGAAGGAGATTTGTGTATGGTCCGAGAGCCCCATCGGGCCCTTTTGTTTTCAAATGGTCGGGATGAGAGGATTTGAACCTCCGACCTCATGCTCCCGAAGCATGCGCGCTAACCAGACTGCGCTACATCCCGACGAACGAACTTTAAATATTACCAGAAATTTCTATCTCATGCAAGCATGAAATTACCTTCACATCGTGCTTATTTCTAGGAAACGATCGGCGTCAGCCCGCGATCTTCCTTTTCATCTCGTCGATGACGCTCCTGTAATCGGCGGCGCCGAAGATGCTGGAGCCGGCCACGAACACGTCCACCCCGGCCCGAGAGGCGTCACCGATGTTCTCAGGAGTGATGCCCCCGTCGATCTCGATGAGGACATCATTCCTCCCCGCCGATTCCAGGAGCTTCCGGACCCGGGTCGCCTTTTTGAGGGTGTAGGGGATCAGCTTCTGTCCTCCGAAGCCCGGGTTGACGCTCATGATCAGGATGAGATCGGCGATGCCGACGACCTCCTCCAGGAGAGACACCGGCGACGCGGGATTGAGGGACACTCCGGCCTGTTTCCCCAGGGACTTGATGAGGTTCAATTCCCTGTCCAGGTGATTGGACGCCTCGGCGTGCAGCGTGATGACGTCCGCCCCGGCGGCGGCGAAATCCTCGATGAACCGCCCCGGCCGGTCGATCATGAGGTGGACGTCCAGGGGAAGCTTCGTGATTTTTCGTACCGATGTGAGGACCGGGACGCCCACGGTGATGTTCGGGACGAAAAGGCCGTCCATCACGTCGAAATGAATCCAGTCCGCCCCGGCCGCCTCGACGGCCTGGATCTCCTGGCCCAGCCGGGTGAAGTCCGCGGAGAGGATCGACGGCGCAATACGTTTTTTCATATCGATGTCCGTGTTATGGGTTTGATACGTGTATACTGTATTTGAGGGTGCATGTCAATATGCCTTGACTGAAAATGCGGTTTTAGTATATAACATTTCTACTATTTCACGGGGAGCCAGTGATGATTTCCGACAGTTTGAAGCTCTATGATAAATACGGCCGCTCGATACCGGCGGGCACGGTCATATTCGAGGAAGACGATCCCGGCAAGGAAATGTACATCATCCACGAGGGGAAGGTTCGCATCGTCATCCGGGTGAGGTCCATCGAGACGACCCTGGCGGAGCTGGGCCGGGGGGATTTTTTCGGAGAGATGGCCGTCCTGGAAAAGAGCAACCGCTCGGCCACGGCCATCGCCGCCACCGATTTGAAGGTCCTGGTGCTCGACGAGGATACGTTTCTCACCGTCATCCGCTCCAACCCGGACGTGGCGCTGGCGATCATGCGGGAGATGGCCGAGCGCCTCCGCCACACCGACGAGCGCATCGAAACGCTGCTCTTTCGGGACGCCACCAGCAAGGTGGTGGATATCGTCTGCAAGCTGGCGGAGAAGTGGGGAAAGGAGACCCCCAAGGGCGTCGCCGTGGAGACGTCGGTGGAGGACATCGCCGGCCGGGCGGGGCTCGAGATTCACAAGGCGGAGCCGGTGGTGCAGGGACTGGTCTCCAGGAAGTTTCTAAAGATCGAGGGCGACACCTTTATCATCCGGGACCTGGAGAGCATGGGAAAGATCCTCCAGTATGTGGAGCTGAAGGAGCAGCTGGGGGATATTATCTGAAAAGCGGTTCGGGACATCCGGCGCCCGGATGTATATATAAAAAAACCGCCGCGGGGCGGTTTTTTTATATCACGACACATCGCTTTTCATCGCCCGCAGGGCGGGGTGATTCTCCCCCTCCCGACGGCGGTCATGAGGGTCGATCAGTCCGGGAGACTCAGGATATCCGGTCCGTCGGAGGTAACGGCGACGGTGTGCTCGAAGTGGGCCGACAGCGATCCGTCCAGGGTCACCACCGTCCAGTCGTCATCCAACACCCTTACCTCCCATCCACCCATGTTGACCATCGGCTCTATGGCGAAGACCATCCCCTCCTTCAGGCGCACGCCGGTGCCCGGCTTGCCGTAGTTCGGTATCTGGGGATCTTCATGCATCTCTTTACCGATGCCGTGACCCACGAACTGGCGTACCACCGAAAGATTGTTGGCCTCCACGTGCTGCTGGATCGCGGCGGAGATGTCATACAGGCGGTTGCCGACCCGCATGGCGTCGATGCCCCGCTCCAGGGCCTCCTTCGTGACGGATATGAGCTTCTTCGTCGGTCCGGGGACCTCCCCCACCGCCACCGTCAGCGCCGAATCGCCGCAGAATCCATCATACACCGAACCTAGGTCCATGCTGACCACGTCACCGGATTTGATGACCCGGGAGCCCGGAATGCCGTGGACCACCTCCTCGTTGATGGAGATGCACAGGCTTGCCGGATATCCCCGGTACCCGAGAAAGGCCGGGGTTGCGCCGCCGGCGCGGATTTCGCTTTCTGCTATCTTGTCCAGCTCGAGGGTTGTTATTCCCGGCTCCAGGTTTTTCGCGAGGATCCGAAGGGTCCGGGCGACGATCCGGTTCGCGGATCGCATCGTCTCTATCTGTTTTTTTGACTTGATGTGTATCATAAGAAATCTATTATAATGTCTTGTCGGAGAGCAGGCAAGCCTCTTTCACACGAGTATCAAAAAAATTTGAAGTTTTTTTGAAAAAGGTTATAATGGTGTCCCAGAGAGGAGGATGCATGGAAAAGATAAACGTCCTGAAGAGAATTCCCATTTTCGCCAACATGGGTCAGGATGAGCTTTCGGGCCTCGCCGAAAAGGCCATTCGAAAGAAGTTCAGCAGGGATACCATCATCGTCTCCGAGGGAGACGACGGCGATTCCCTGATGATCATCATCTCCGGTCAGGTGAAGGTGACGCTGCTTTCCGAGGACGGCAAGGAGATCATCCTCTCCATTCTCAGGGAGGGGGATTTTTTCGGCGAGATGTCGCTGCTGGATGGGGAGCCCCGCTCGGCGACGGTCATCGCCATGAAGGAATCGACGCTCTTGATCATCCAGCGCCAGAACTTTCTGAAGCAGATAGATGAAAACCCGGGCCTCGCCAAGGCGATACTCGTGGAGATGAGCATGCGCATCCGCCGGGCGGACCGCCGTATCGGCGGCCTGGTGCTTTTGGATGTGTATGGACGGGTGGCGACGTTTCTTTTGGAGCTTGCCAGCGTGGAGGGGAAGAAGGTCGAGGGCGGTATCCTCATCGAAAAGCGGCCTACCCAGCAGGAGATCGCGTCGATGCTCGGCGCCAGCCGGGAGACGGTCTCCCGGGTGTTGAATGACTTCAGCCGCCGGGGCATCATCGTCATGGACGGAAAGAGCATCATGATAAAGGGCCCCAAGGATGTTCTGGACGAGGAAATCAAATATATGCTCCTGGGTAGGTATATCGACCTGTAACCGCCCACACCGGTTTCTCCATGACCTCGACAACCGGTTATCGTTTCAACCACACATATGAGATGCATCAATGACCGTCACACCCGGCGGCGACGATGATCGTCACCGGACCGTTTCCGTGGCGCCCGCCGGCGGTGCGCCCGGCGTCCTGACCTATCGCGTCCCGCCCCATATCACCCCGCCCCCCGCCGTCGGCATGCGGGTGCTCGTCCCCCTGGGACGACGCACCGTGACCGGCTACGTGGTGGGCGACGGCGGGGGATTCTCCGGCCCCCTGAAGGATATTCTGGATGTCCTCGACGACGAGCCGCTGTTCGGCGACGACTCCCTCGCCTTCTTTCGGTTCGTGGCCGATTACTACCTGGCGGAGCTGGGGGATGTGATCCGCACCGCCCTGCCGGCGGGGATAAACGTGGAGTCGAAGCGGCGGGTCTGGACGATTTCCGATCCCGTCGATGGGACGGAGCTCGAGAAGCGTATTGCCGAGAGGTGCGGTCGGGAGGGGGGGGTCCTGCTCTCGAGCCTCGTCCGGGAATACCCGGACCGCTCCGTCAGGTACCTCGTGGACAAGCTCGCCCGAAAGGGCGTCGTGGCCGTCGAGGAGGAGCTGGAGGAAGGGGCGGTATCGCCGGGATCGGTCCGGGTTGCGGTGTGCGTGCCGGGGGTGTCGGACACCGTGTGGGAGGATGCCCTCAAGCGGGCGCCGAAGGCCAGGGAGATATATCTGGCGATCAGGGACAGGGGGGAGGCGGCGATCCCGGAGCTGACCGTGCGGTTCGGGAACGTCTCTGGGCAGGTGAGGCTTTTGTGTGACCGGGGGCTGATCGATATCGAGGAGCGCTTCCAGCCCAGGAGCGTTCCCCAAGCGTCCCTGGATCCGGGCCGGGTCTTCTCCCTCAGTAAAGACCAGGAGGCGGCGCTGGATGCGGTGGCCGCGGATATCGATGGGGGCCTTTTTTCCGTCAATCTTCTCTTCGGCGTGACCGGCAGCGGTAAGACGGAGGTCTACATCCGGGCGGTGGAGCGGGCCCTGGCCGCCGGGAAGGGCGCGATGATCCTGGTGCCGGAGATCTCCCTGACCCCCCAGCTCGCCGTGCGTATCGAGGATCGATTCCCCGGCCGCGTGGCGCTGCTCCACAGCGGCCTGTCCCGGGGGGAGCGCCTGGACCAGTGGGAGCGGATCAGGCGGGGGGACGCACACGTCGTCGTCGGGGCGCGCTCCGCGCTGTTCGCGCCGCTTCGTGATATCGGGCTCATCGTTGTGGACGAGGAGCACGATTCGTCCTACAAGCAGGGGGAGTCTCCCCGCTACCACGCCCGGGACTCGGCCGTCATGCTCGGAAAGCAACAGAGCGTTCCCGTGATTCTCGGCTCCGCCACGCCCTCCCTGGAAAGCTGGCACAACGCCGCTACGAAGCGCTACCGCCTGCTCTCCCTTCCCGGCCGAGTGGCCGGCGGCGGTTCGCTCCCGGAGGTGGAGCTGATCGATATGCGAAGCGCCCCCCTGGTGACGCCGGGGCTCTCCGGGCGGCTCATGGAGCTGCTCACCGGGGTGCAGGAGTCGTCGTCCCAGGCGATCCTGCTTTTAAACAGGAGGGGTTTTTCCACGTTCGTGCTCTGCCCGACCTGCGGCCATCGTTTTCAATGCCCCTCGTGCAGCATCACCCTGACCTATCATAAGAAGCGGCGGGCGCTGGTGTGTCACTACTGCGATTACCGGATGCGGGCGCCCGATGAATGTCCCGAATGTAGAGAAACCAAGCTGCTTCTGATGGGCGCGGGCACCGAGCGGGTGGCCGAGGAGATCTCCGATCTGCTTCCCGGTGCCCGGATACTGCGCCTGGATCGGGACGCGGTGTCGAGAAAAGGAGAGCTCGAGAAGGTCCTCTCATCCTTCGCCGCGGGGGAAGGAGATATCCTCCTGGGCACCCAGATGGTGGCCAAGGGGCACGACTTTCCCCGGGTGACCCTCGTGGGGGTCATCAACGCCGATACGGGGCTCAACCTCCCGGATTTTCGGGCGGCGGAGCGGTCCTTTTCCCTGTTGACCCAGGCGGCGGGCCGGGCCGGGCGGGGCGATGAGCCGGCCCGGGTGGTTATCCAGACCTACAACCCGGAGCACTCGGCTCTGGTCCATGCCACCGGCCACGACTACGAGGGATTCGCGAAAGAAGAGCTGGTCTCCCGCCGGGAGCTGGAGTATCCGCCGTTTTCCCGCCTGGCGCTGGTTCGGTTCACCGGCCGGGACGAAAAAGAGGTGGAGCGGGTCGCTCGATCCCTCGGCGAGGGGCTCGAAAAGCGGGTAAGGGACCGAAAACTTCCCGTTTTTGTTCTCGGCCCGGTGCCCGCGCCCATCGAGCGCATCAGGGGGCGCATCCGCTACCAGCTGCTGCTCAAGGGGGAGGGGGCCCGGGCGATTGCGGGGGTGTTGTCGGATGTTTTCGGAGACCGTACGACCAGGAAGGAGGGCGGGGTCCAGATTGCGGTTGATATCGATTCCCTCGATATGTTATAATAAAGAGTTTTAGAGGAATAGGACAAATGCTCAAGGTAGTCACATATCCGGACCCGGTGCTGTCGAAAAAGGCGGAGCCGGTGGACGAGGTCACCGATGATATCCGTGACCTGATGGATCGAATGCTGACGCTGATGTACGAGGCGCCGGGCGTCGGCCTGGCGGCGCCCCAGGTCGGCGTCAGCAAGCGGATCATCGTGCTGGACGCAAGCCGGGATAAAGATGCCCGCAGCCCGATCAAGCTCGTCAATCCTGAAATCGTCTGCAGGGAGGGAGAGGTTCCCTCGGAGGAGGGGTGCCTGTCGCTGCCGGACTTCACCGCCGAGATCAAGCGAAACGAGACGGTGACGGTTCGGGGGCTCGACGAAAACGGAAACGAGGTGTCCTTCGACGCCGACGGGATTCTCGCCATTATCTTCCAGCACGAGATCGATCACCTCGACGGTGTGCTCCTGGTCGACCGGGTCAGCCGCCTCAAGCGGGACATCTATCGCCGAAAGAGAAAGAAGGAGCTGAAGGGGGAGGAGCGGGACTCGGCGGAGGGGGGACGTGGATAACGCCTCCTCCATCGTCTTTATGGGCACCCCAGACTTCGCGGTGCCGAGTCTCGAGGCCCTGGCCGAGAGCGGCGACCGGGTGACGCTGGTCGTCACCCAGCCGGATCGGCCTCGGGGCAGAGGACGCGCACCCCTTCCCCCGCCGGTCAAGACCGCCGCCCTGCGCCACCATATCCCCCTTTCCCAGCCGGAAAAGATCAAGACTCCTGAATTCATCGACGCGCTCACCGCCGAGGCTCCCGACTTCATCTGCGTGGTCGCCTTCGGGCGCATACTTCCCAAAGAGATTCTCTCCATCCCGAAACAGGGCTGTATCAACGTCCACGCCTCGCTCCTGCCGGAATACCGGGGGGCGGGACCCATCAACCGGGCGGTCATGGACGGCAAGACCCGTACCGGCGTGACCACCATGCTGATGGATGAGGGGATGGACACCGGCGATCTCCTCCTCACTCGGGAGGTGCCCATCGGGGACGACCAGACCGCCGGTGAGTTGTCGGACGTGCTGGCCCGAGAGGGGGCGGCGCTTCTGGTGGAGACGATCGCGGGGCTGAAGCGGGGAGATATCTCCCCCACCCCCCAGAACGACGCCGATGCGACCCCGGCCCCGATGTTGAAGAAGTCCGACGGGGAGATCGACTGGTCGAAGCCCGCCTCTAGGATCAAGGACCTGGTTCGCGGCGTCACGCCCTGGCCCGGGGCCTATACGGACCTCAACGGCGAAACCCTGAAGATCTTTCGGCTCAAGGACGCGGGCAGGGAATCGGACGCCGCCCCGGGGACGGTGCTGTCCGTCGGCCCGGACGGCATCGTCGTGGCCACGGGCGAGGGAACCGCGCTCATCTGTGAGCTGCAGTGTCCCGGAAAGCGTCGAATGAGCGCGAGGGAATACCTGTGCGGCCGGGAGATCCAAAAAGGGGCGGTGTTCGGGTCCTGATGCATCGGCCGATCGCCTGACTCCGCCGGGAGACGGGGCGGGATTCACTTAAGCGAAGGCCCCGGCACGAGTGACCGATCCACGGTCACATCCTTTTTCACGTCATGAAGCGGTTATCCGTATAATATGTCACATCCTCGAAGCATCGCCGTGACGGTTGCGGGGGCGGTTCTGCATCGCGGCGCCCGCTCCGATTCGTCCCTTGACCTCCTTCTGGAGCGATACCCACAGATGTCCCCGGACGACCGCGCCCTGGCGACGGAGCTCGCCTACGGCGTGCTTCGAAACCTGGGGCGGCTGGACCACATCCTGAAGGTGTTTTCGAAAAAACCCCTTTCCAAGCTGGATACCGACGTCCTCACTATCCTCCGGGTGGGCCTCTACCAGCTTGAGTTTCTGGACAAGATTCCCCCCTACGCCGCGGTGAGCGAGTCGGTGCGGCTGACAGGAGAGTTCGGAAAGCGAAGCGCCGGGGGATTCGTCAACGGGGTGCTCAGGGCCTACCTGAGAAATAAAGACGCTGTATCCTACCCGGATAGAAGCACGGACCCCGGGGGATTCATCACAGCCTATCACTCCCTGCCCCTGTGGCTGGCGAAGCGGTGTATCGACTGGTTCGGGGTGGAGGGGGCGATCGCCGCCGCCGAATACCTTCGCGGGCGGCCCCCCCTGACGCTCAGGGTGAATCGACTCAAAATCGACCGGGCTCGACTCCTGGAGCGGCTCCGGGAGGGAACGGGGGAGATGCGGCCCGGACGTTTCTCGCCGGATGCGATCACCGCCTCCGGGGCGGGGTCGATCCTCAGGGGGGGGTGGTTTGAAGGGGGCCTCTTTTCCATCCAGGACGAGGCCTCCCAGCTGGTGACGCACCTGTTGGGAGTGAAGGAGGGGATGACTCTCTTGGACCTGTGCGCCGCGCCGGGGGGGAAGGCCACCCATGCGGCGGAGCTGATGAACGACCGGGGGCGGGTGGTCTCCGTGGAGCGCTCCCGGGAGCGGGCGCGGCTCATGGCGGGAAACGTCCGACGGCTGTCCCTGGAATCGATACAGATGATCACCGCCGACGCCGGTCGGATTCCGATTTCGCCCACGACGCCGTTCGACCGGGTGCTGGTGGATCCCCCCTGCAGCGCCCTGGGAGTGCTGCGGCGAAACCCGGAGATCAAGTGGCGGCTCTCGGAGGCGGACATCGACGACCTGATTCGTCTCCAGACCGAGATACTGGAGGAGGCCGCCGGATACACGGCCCCCGGCGGCGCCCTGGCATACAGCGTCTGTACCTTCAACCCCGACGAGGGGCGAGGCGTGGTCGAGTCGTTCCTCGCCCGCCGCCCGGAGTTTTCCCTGGATCACGCCGGGGAGTATCTCCCGGAGGCCACGGGCCAATTCCTTGACGGCCCGTATCTTTTTACCTCTCCCGATCGAATCGAAGGTGACGATTCCTCCGGGCCGGACGGCTTCTTCGCCGCCCGGATGACCCGACGGGAGGGGTAAATGGTTTTCAAAAGGCCGCTTCCGAGGGGTTTCACCGGACGGGTGTCCTCAAGAACCGGCGGAGGGAGGCGGTGTGGCGGTGTGGTGGTACCACAAAATCGTTTGACAGAAAATCGCGATTTTGTTTAAATACTCCCATATCATGACACATGAAGACTACATCGGCCATCGCCAAAGACTGAGAGAGAAGTTCCTGAGCGGCGGAGTCGACAGCCTTAATGATTATGAAATAATCGAATTATTATTGACGTTCGCCATCCCCCGCAGGGATACCAAGCCCATCGCCAAGGAGCTGTTGAGACGATTCAAGACGTTCCAGGGGGTGCTCGAGGCGCCCTACGATGAGCTGATGGAGGTGAAGGGGGTGGGGGAGCAGGCGGCGTTCATGATAAAATTCTTTCTCGAGGCCCCCGCATATTATCTTCGCTCCAAGATCACGAAAAAGGAATATCTCAACTCCGCCCAGGACGTGCTGCGCTACCTGGAGGTCTCCATGCGCTCCCTCAAGCACGAAATCTTCAAGGTCATTTTTCTCAACGCGAAAAACGAGATCATCGACACCGAGACCCTCCACGAGGGGACCCTCAATCAGTCCATCGTCTACCCGAGAAAGATCATGGAAAAGGCGTTGAAACACAACGCGTCGTCTCTGATCTTCGTGCACAACCACCCCAGCGGCAACGCCCGGCCCTCGTCCCAGGACCGGGAGATCACCCAGAGCCTCGTCTTCGCCGCCCGGATGATGGACATGGACGTCTACGACCATATCATCATCGGTCACAATGACTACTATAGCTTCGCCGAGAAGGGCGACATCAAGCAGTTCAAGGAGAAGTACCTGGTGCTCAAGCGGGGATGACGGCGCCTCGAGTCGATCTGTCCCCGGGAGGAAATACAATTTTACATACGAGAAAGGAACTGATACATCATGATCGGAAGATATACGAGAAAGGCGACGGGGGCGCTGTGTGTCCTGGTGATGGTGTTTCCCATCGCCGTGGTGTGTTCCGGTATCGATACCGAAAAGAGCGACGTGGTGGATCTGACCCGCCCGCTTGGATCGGGATTCGGGTCGTTTATCGTCGTGGAGGAGATCGGCGGTGATGAAGCGACCGGGGGCGTCATTGAAGAGCGTCTGGACTTCGCCTATGATCCGGGCCTGACCGAGGCGACGGTCCTCGTCTCTCCCCGCCGCTGGGTGGAAGACGGGGCGACGCTGGACGACGTCCCGGCCTTATCCCTGGTCGTCCCGGTGGTGATCATCGACGCCACGGACCTTGCCGGGGGGAGCGGGGGGTTCGCCCTGGACGCCGGGACCATTATGAGGTACGAGACCTTCGCCGGGGAGATCCCCGAGGGGGCCGCCGTGCTGGTGGCCCTGACCCCCGGGGAGGTCGGGACGGGGGCGCCGCCGGATATTGCTTCGGGGCCCTCCGCCTATTCCGGACTGGCCCCGGACGCCGTGAAATTTCTCGTCGAAAAGCGTCATGTCTCGATCATCGGCATCGATACGCCGGGGATCGATCCCTCGGAAAGAGCGGACAACGAGGCGGCGACGATCCTGGCGGAGGCCGGGGGGCTGGCGCTGGTCAATCTGAGGGGCGTGGATGAGCTTCCCTCCCGGGGCGGGGTGATGGTGATTTCGCCCCTGGCCATGGACGGGGCCGAAGCTGTCCCCGCCCGGGTCTTCGTGCTGGTGCCGAAGATGCCGTCGACAGAATAAGCTCCATCGGCATATCCATTTACACAGAGGCAACATCGAAGCCCGGGATCGATGATCGATCCCGGGCTCTTTTTATGCTGTTCTTATTCATGTGGTGACGGCGGGATCGGGGAGCGTCGGCGTCGCCGTCGTGAAAAAACCCGATCAGACGAAATTCACGTCGGCCACCGACAGGGGCGTCAGGTAGTGATAGGTGATCGACGCGTCCTTTCCCTTGATCTCCAACGCCTTCTCGACGGCCGCATCCAGGTTCGCCGCCGTCTCGAGCCCCATCCGCTTCGCCGGCTCGGCGTCATCCACGTCCGCGGCGATGACCGTGCCGGTATGCTCCATCCCCTTTGCCGCCCAGTACCAGGCCAGCAGGGCGTGTACGCCGTGATAGGCGTGTTCGAACCGGTACTTGTCCCGGTAGCTCTGGTCGGCGGCGAATGACTCCTCCAGGTCGGCGATGATCTTTTTCGGATCGCCGGTGTCCGGGAGGTGCTTGTAGAAGAAATCCCGGTATGACGGATGGTGGGCCGGGTGAAACTGCTCGGTGAAGGGATTGGCCAGGATGACCACACCCCCCTGTTTGACCAGGGGGCGGACCCGGTGAAAATTGAAATAGTAGCCCATGCCCATGGTCAGCACGAGGATCGGATTGATGGTGGAGAAGGTGGAGTAGGGGCAGAAATTCGGAACGCCGTAGATGACGATGTCCGATTGCCCCCGCACCGGGATAGTGTTTTGTTGGAAGAGAATCTCCAGGGTTTTTTCGTGAACCCGGTCCACGTTACCGGCGTGGACGCCCAGGATTTGATAATCGGCGCGGATCGATTCCCGGGCCATCCTCCGGGCGAAGGCGGGAAGGACCCCGGCGATGGGAAGCGCCATGCGGGCCGTCGCCTTCGGCTTCCGGTTCTTATCGAGCCCCGCCGGGACCATGTGGCGGGAGAGAAACGGCGCCCAGATGTTGTTGTTCACCACCGATTCCACGGTAAAGAGGTTCACGTGTTTCTGTATTACCTCCCCCATCCGGGCGATGGACTCGTGCATGCCGGATTGCTCCGGTTCCAGGCGGGAGCCGACGTTCAAAACGTCCGGTCGGTGATGGGAGCGGATGCTCTGGTACGTTCCCAGACCCACCGCCAAGGATTTCCACCCGCCGTTCATGGAAAGAAAGTTCACGTTGGCGTAGATACAGAGGTCTGTATCCACCACAGCCCGGTTCAGCTCCACCGGCTCGTCCTTGGAGGTTCTCCCCAGGGAGACGATCTGGCCCGGGTCCTCGGCGTCGTGACAGGTGATCTGCGTTGAAAATTCCTTGATGATCTTCTTTCCCAGTATGTGCCCCAGCTCTTTCAGAGTCCATTTTCGGTGCAGTCCGCCGGCACAGATCAGGCGGATGTTCTCGCGCCGCACACCGGCGGCGTAGAGCTTCTCCACCACAGATTCGATAATCAGGCGGCGGGGGTCCTCCCGCATCAGGGGGACCGGCACGCAGGGGTCGTCGAAGGCGATCGTCACGTGGGATGTGGGATCCACCTGGCTGATCAGGGGAGGGGCCCCCAGGGGATTGTCCAGGGCGGAAATCACCGCCGCCTGGCCGTCCGGGACGGGAGAGAGCGGCGGATTCGGATACAAAATACGCGTTTGCTCGGGAAAGTTGTGGAGGTATACCGTATCTCCACTGAAGACGAATTCCCGCTTGAATACCGACATGCGTCACGCCTCCCTGTAATGATGTGAGCAGGGCCAGTATAGGGAATCGATGAGCTGAAATCAAGGGAATTTTCACCACCCGGCGGACTTCCGACCCCCAAAGAGCGGGCGGAACGGGATCCGGCGGGGTCGATAGCGAGGATGAACCTCATTGACAGAGCGGTGGCGGTTTGATACACTTTTTTTACTGAGAATGCTTTTTGCGAATATTCACCACACACCGGCACGTGTATGGGAAGCCGCTGAACGCCTGAACGGGATGCTCCACTATGTTTGTCATTACCGATACAATCGAACGCATTGACGCACCGGCGGATGAAATTCTCTCCTTTTTTGTTTCCATCAATCAGCCCTCTCTGGCCGTTGCGGGCCCATCCGGCAAGACCCAGGCGTCCATCGTATCCCTCTCGCAGAAAAACCGGGTGTCCGTATACGTGTGCTTTCATAATATGACCGAGAACATGCGCCTCTTTTTCCATAACGACAAGGGACCGGTCAAGGCGTCCAAGAGGGAAAATCTTGAAGCGGAGGCGGTTCAGTTTCTCGAGAATATGGGATTTATCATTATCAACAGGAATTTTCAGAGTCTCCCCGCCACCGAGAGGCAGGATATTTTAGAGAACGGATTTCCCTTTGTCGAGAACCTGTCAGTCGTCACCGAATCCGACGATGAGGTCGACGAAGATGATGAATACGAATACGAAGAGGTAGTCGAAGAGGTGTATGTCGGGGAGGATGAGGGAGACGAGGGGGCCGAGGAAGAGGCGGCTGATCACAACGGGGAGGGAGAAGAGGCCGTGCGAACCGAGGGGAATGAGCGGGAAGATCAAGATGAAGAGTATGAGTCCCTGGATGATCTCGTTCAGGAGGAGACTGAGGAGCAGTATGAATCCCTGGACGATGTAGTTCAGGAGGCCCAAAATGAACCGGAGGTGAAAAAGGCCGCCGACGAGACCGGGGATTCGGCGGAAAAATCTTCCTTTGATCTGACCGAGGAGATCGGGGAGGTGGTTGAGTCCATCGAAAATGATGGAGGGGAGACGACCCGGGAGATTTCCTTCGGCTCCGGCGGCGTTGACGAAACGGCGTCCCGGGAGGGGGAGCGGGCCGTGTCTGATTCCGGTGGGGAGGAAATCGGGGAGCCCCGATTTTCCGTAGATGATAGATTGAGGCCGTTTGTCAATTTACTGACCCTGTTATAAGAGAAATAGGATACGGATATATGAAAAAGACGAGTATTCTTTTTTTGGTCGCCTGTTTGGTTTTTTTCGGCGCGTGCATGGTGGATGTCCCCGACGCCGATGAGGCCCAGAAGCTCGATGACGCCAAGTATCTGCTGCACTACAGCATGGGGCAGTCCCGCATGTCCTCCCAGCAATACACGTACGCCATGGAGGATTTTCTGGAGGCGGAAAAGTACAAAAAAACGCCCGAATTATATTACGCGATGGGCGAGACCTGCTACATGCTCGAACGCTTCGAGCTGGCCCTGGACTATTTCGATAAATCGCTGTATCTGGATAAGGACTTCTCCAGCTCGTATATCGGCCGGGGCATCGTGTACATGACGATGGAGAGATATGACGAGGCCATCGTCGAAATGGAGAAGGCCCTGGACAACATCATCTTTCATGAGCCGGAGATCGCCTACTATCACATCGGGAACGCCTATCTCGCCAAGGGTGAGTATGATCAGGCGATTAAAAACCTGAAGTCGGCGATAAAGGTATCACCGGAATTCGCCATGGCCTACTTCCGCCTGACGAATATCTACATCGAGCTTGAGCTGTACGAAGAAGCGGCCAGCATCATGAGCCTGTTTCTGAGTCATTATCCGAGCTCACCGGAGGGGCACCTGATGCTCGGAAAGATTTACCTCAAGCAGAACCTGCCGAAGATGGCGGAGATGGAGTTCCTGCAGGTGATACAGCTCGCCCCGGGTACCGATCTGGCCGATGAGGCGGAAAGAAATCTGACAGGAGCGCTGGACTGAAAACGAAGACATCACTTTTTCAGAAATCTGTCTTTATACTTGTCGCCGCGGGCTACTGTGTTCTCATCGCCCTCGGCTTTTTTCTGCCCGAGACGACGATCTCAACGATCCAGGTCTTCTTCAGCCTCGCCCTGATCCCCTTTTTTGTCGTCGCCGCCGTTCGTCTTGCGTTCGATGAAAAATCGCCCCGGGCGGAGATCGATTTTGCGCTGTTGTTTGCGGTGCTGACGATCGTGCTCATCCAGATAACCGGCAGCCTTTCCTCCCCCCTGTTCGCCCTGATGTATTTTACCGCTTCGGTTCTCGCGGTGACCACCCGGGGGGTGGTCTCCACAACGGCGTTTCTGGTGCTGTTTTTGGGTGTGGCGATTCCGGAATACGGCGAGATACTCGACACCCCCTGGAAGACGATCATGCTGGGACGATTCGGGGCGGCGTTCTGCTGCTTCGTTTTTTTTCTGCTCTATCACCGTATCGAGGCAAAAAGAAAGCACGAAACCCTGGGCCGCATCAGGCGGTTCGAGGACGATTTCAAGTGGATACGGGAGAGGGCGGTCTCGGAGCCCGGGGGATTGTCGGATGAAGAGATCGACCGCCAGGCGGTCAAGACCCTCGCATCCATAGACGACCTGTTGTATGAGCTGCTCCAAACGTCACGCAGGGCGCTGTCTCTCAACACCATCGCGTACCTTGTCTACGCCTCGAAGGAAAACGCCTTAAGGATCCGGGAGGCGTCGTCAGAAGACGATGAATTCGATTTCGAAAGTCGTATCGACCTGGAGATATTCCGGGAGGCCATGCGTCGGGGGACGCCGATGGTATTTCGTCGGGGGTTGAGCGGATACGGGATCGAGCCCGGATATTATCGCAAGAGCCCGTCGGGCATCAATTCCCTGGTCGTTGTGCCGATTCGCGGGGAAAGCGAAACCACCGGCGCGCTGGTTGCGGACAGGCGCGGGGACGTCTTTCTCTCAGAGCGGGATATCCCCTTCCTGGAGCTGACCGCCCTGGCCCTGAAAAACCTGGAAGAGCAGCGAATCGATATGTCCCGTCTGTCCGTTTCCATCAGGGAGCTGGAACACCTCTTCGGTGTCAGCCAGGAGCTGTCCCGGGTCAAGCGGATACACGAGGTGTTCGACGTAGTAAGCGCAGCCGTGGAGAACCTGCTGCCGACAAGATTCATGGCGTTTTCCCTCCTGTACGGGGAGGAAAGCTTCATCGCCGACGCCCGGGGGAGCGACGCCAAAAAGGTCCTGAAGAAACGATTCAGCAACGAGAACACCCTGATCGGCTGGGTGCTGGAGAACAAGCAATACCTGGTATTTCCCGATCGGCAGAGACACCGGGACGTATTTGGAAAAAACATACCGATAAAGACAGAGGGGGCGCTGACGATCTTTCCCCTGGTGACGGAAGACGAGATTTTGGGAACATTTACGCAGATTTCGGAGTCTCATATACCACCGTCTCGTTTTCATCTTCGACTCATCGAGGTGATGGTGAATATGTCCGCCGTCACCCTGATGAACCTGAGGCTGATAAACCGATTGAACAGGATGGCCGTGACCGACCCGATGACCGGCCTATTCAACAGGAGGCGGTTCAATCGCGCCCTCGAAGACGAGATCGTGCGGGCCCAGAGGTTCTCCGAGCCGATAACACTCCTGATCCTGGACATCGACAAGTTTAAAAGCATCAACGATACGTATGGGCATGCCGCGGGAGATGAAGTGATCAAGGGTGTCGCGGAGGTGCTGCGGGAGGTGACCAGGAGCGTGGATATCGTCAGCCGGATTGGCGGGGAGGAGTTTTCCGTATTGCTGCCGAAAACCGCACAGCAGGAGGGTATGCAGGTTGCGGAAAAGATCAGGAAGACGATGGAAAAGCGCCAATTCAGGCTCGGCGGAGGCTCCCGGGCCATCACCATCAGCGTGGGGATATCGGTGTTTCCCCAGGACGGCACCGAGGCGGATCCCCTTGTGCGCTGTGCGGATGACAACCTGTATCGGGCGAAAGAGGGTGGGAGGAACCGCTGTGTGGCGTCAACATAGGCCGCACCCGTTTTTAAGTAACACAATATATAGGATAATTATGACTTATTGGTACAATATGGGTTATAAAATAAATACAATTAGATATTAATTATATATAAATTAAAAAAATGCTTGACACAATGTATTTTTTTTTAATACAATATGAAGCACAAAGAGGGGTTATTTCTTATGTAATTATCGGTTTCCGTGGCATGATAGGTGAAAACTTGAAACGCAATAATGTGAAGACGTATCGAGAAAAGATGCTGATGAGCAAGGCGGAACTGGCCCGGAAAGCCGGTGTTTCACCGCTCACCATCGATCGCATCGAAAAAGGTAAGGATTGCCGGATGGACACCAAGCGCAAGATTCTCTTTGCCCTGGGCCTGGATCTTGCCGAAAAAGACAAGGTGTTTGCCAGCTACCCCGAATAGTGTTTCATCCCGAAACTGGGGAACAAGATGTTAGGAAAGAAAAAAGACGTTATCGCTATTGATATCGGTTCCAGCTCCATTAAGCTTGTGGAGATCAGCGAATCGAAGCGGGGGTACACGCTTACGAATTTCGGGATGGCCGAGCTTCATCCTGAAACCATCGTCGATGGAGCGATAATGGACACCGCGGCGGTGGTGGACGCCATCCAGAGCCTTGTCAGCGGATTGAAAATCAAGGTAAAGGATGTGGTGACGTCCGTCTCCGGCAACGCGGTTCGAATCCAGAAGATATCCCTGCCCACCATGTCCCAGAGTGAGCTGGAGGAATCGATCCAGTGGGAGGCGGAGCAGTATATACCGTTCGACATCTCGGATGTCAACATAGATTTTCAGATTCTCGACACCCTCGATGACGGGAGCGGTCAGATGGAGGTGATCCTGGCGGCCGCGAAGAAGGACGTCATCAACGAGTATGTGGCGGTGATTACCGAGGCGGGCCTCAGCGTTGTGATCATGGATGTGGACTGTTTTGCCCTGGAAAACATGTATGATGTCAACTATCAGTTTGAAACGGGCGACACCATCGCCCTGGTCAATATCGGCGCCAGCCTGACCAATATCAATATCATGAAAAACGGTATATCGTCCTTTACGAGGGATATCTCCTCCGGAGGGAATCAATACACCGAGGAGCTGCAGAAGCGATTTTCCATCAGCTATGACGAGGCTGAGGCGCTGAAGGTCGGCAAGGGAGGAGGAAAGGATATTCCCAACGATGAGATCATTAAGGTCATCGATCAGGTGTCCGGGGATATTGTCGCATCCGAGATCCAGAAGACGTTTGACTACTTTTTATCCCAGGGCACGGCCGATACGGTCAACAAGATCTATCTCGGCGGGGGAACATCGAAAACAAACAACCTCCCCAGATTGATACAGGATAAATCGGGCATCGTCGTCGAGAAGATAAACCCGTTTGCGAATGTCGAATACAACGAGCGACATTTTGACGCCGCGTATATTCAGGATATCGCTCCATACGGTGCCGTGGGAGTCGGCTTGGCTCTACGAAAGGTAGGAGACCGATGATCAGATTAAATCTTCTTGCCACTCGTGAGTCAAAGAAGAAAGAGACCATGCAGCAGCAGGTGCTGCTGGGTGTGTTTATGTTGATAATAACCCTTGTGGCAATCGGTTATTTCCATGTCAACATCACAAATGAAATAGAAGAAACCAAGCGGAAAAAAATTGAGGTCGATAAAGAGCTGACCGAGCTCCAGGAGATCGATAAAAAACTGGACGACTATAAGGCGAAAAAAGAGGACCTGAACAGGAAAAAAACCACCATTGAAAAGCTGGAGGCGGAGCGCAACGGCCAGGTTCTTATTTTTGCGGAGCTGACCGAGCGGATTCCCCCGGAGGTGTGGATAGATACCTTCACTCAGAACGGCATGACCCTGGAGATACATGGATATTCCATAGACAATCAGGTCCTGTCCACGTTTGTGGAAAACCTTGAAGACAGCGAATACGTAACCGATGCGAACCTGACCATCAGTAAATTTGATGAAGGTGCTTCCGTTTACGAATATAACATGAAGATAGCTCTCCGATACTCGCCGCCGGGAGGCGAATAGGGCGGAGCCGGTGTAGCTGGTAACTATTTTTTAATACCAAAAAAAGTATGCACGAGGCAGAGATATGGCTGTAACGCTTGACTCAGTAAAAAATCTCCCGAATCAATACAAGTTTCTCATCATTTTGGGAGTTATGGTCGGCATCGCTGCAGGGTACTATTTCGGCATATACACCGGGAAAAAAGAGGAATTGCGCACAAGCAAGGAAGAGTTGAAACAGGTCGAGCGAAAGCGTGACGAGCTTGAGAGCGTAAGGAATGAAATTGAGAAGTATGAGGAAGAGCTCGCCCTACTGGAAGCCGATCTTGCCCGTCTTGTCAGGCGTATTCCCACAGAGTCTGAAATTCCAAAAATCCTCGCCGAAATAGACGGTGAGGGAAGAAAGTCCGGGCTTGAGATAATCGTTTTCCAGCCGGCCGGAGAAGCGAAAGTCAATGAGGATTACTGGGAAGTCAAATCGTCCGTCCACGTCAAGGGGACGTATCACAGCTTCGGACTATTCCTGGATAAGCTTCGGCAGCTTGATCGTATATTCAGTGTCAGAAACATCGTTATGAAAGAGATAGGCGTTGAGAATAACGAGGTGATACTTGATATTACCTGCAGTATCGTTACGTTTCGATTCAACCCTGAGCAATAAACAAAGCCGATGTCTTTTTTAGAAGATATGAGGAGTCACTCGCTCATGAAGATCCATTCCCTGGTCGCCGTCACCCTGCTTGCGTTGTCGCTTGTGTTTCTATCGGGGTGCTCGGACCTTTTGGATCAATTAAAGGAACAGATCCCCTTCCTGAATCAGGAGGAGGAGGTCGCCGAGCCGATGGGGATCATCGGGGTGGACGAAAATACTCCGACGAAAACGTCTGAACCGCCCGAAGGCGCCGGAACGGAGGGGACGGAAGGAACACCCGAAGGAACACCCGAAGGAACACCCGAAGGAACACCCGAAGGAACACCCGAAGGAACACCCGAAGGAACACCTGAAGGAGCCGGAACGGAGGGAACGCCAGAGGGAACCGTTCCGGAGGGAACGGAAGGGACGCCCGGCGTTACTGAAGGTACTGAAGGCGCTCCGGCAACTCCCGAAGGTGCAGGCGGCGAAGGTTCGGAAACGGTAGCTACTCCCGAAGGCACGGAAACCCCGGGAACCGATACCGGCGGTGAGGGGCAGCCCGGTGGGGAGGGTGGTGAAACGGGGGAAACTCCCGCGCCCGGAGAGACGACAGCCGGGGAAGGTACCCCCGAAGGCACAACGACTCCCGAATCCACGGAGGAGGGGAGTCCCGGCACACCGGAGGGTACCCCCGCACCGGTAACCGGCCCGACGGTGACCGACGAATTCGGCATGGATATCGCCATGATCACCACAGATGAGATGGGAGCGGATGACGGGTCCACGGACCTTGAAGACTTTTTCTACGATACCAGAAACCGAAGGGATCCGTTCAAGCCGTTCACCATGAAAAATGAACCGGCTGAGATTATTGTCCCCGAGGAGGATACTCCGCTGATGAAATACAAGCTATCCCAGCTCACCCTCAAGGCGATCATATACGATCCTGAGCTGGGATCGGGAGTGGCGATGGTGGAAGACCCGGCCCGAAAGGGATACACCCTGTATGTGGGTACCGGCGTGGGGGGAGGACGAGTTGTGGGGATAACGGAGGAGGAGGTGCGGGTGGAGGTGAGATATATGGATTATTTAACCAATGAAGAAGCAGTAAGAATAGAGACTCTAACTTTATCCGGGGGGCAATAAATGGCTATCTTTAATAGATACGCGTTCCTTCGCTTCCTCAGTTTGCTCACAATGACAGTATTGGCGCTCTCTTCGTGCGTCACGACAGGAACAGGCTCGTCCGGTACACAAGCACAGCTGTCCGTCGATGTTGCATCCATAGAGGAATATGACGATCGCTTTGTTATTCTTCTCGAATCGGATTCGTCTATTGCATATACGCCATATCGCCTGGAATCTCCGTTGAGACTCGTTGTGGATATTCCGGATGCAGAGTTTACTGAGGTCGGTACGGAATCGATCGGCAGCAACGAAACCATCACCGAGATAAAGAAGCTGGACTATGACAGCGACGGCATCAATGTCGCCAGATTAGAGGTTTATCTCAGTGATGATACGAACTACTATATGTCCAAACCTCAGGACAACCAGGTACAGGTTGAAATCCAGAAAATAGGGCCTTCGGGTATCGCCTCGGAGGTACCCGATGATTCTTCATATACCTCGGACGACACAGGCGGTACACCATCCTATACGATTCCTGAGTCCGAGGCGACGGTATGGGACACACCTGCGACGAAGATCATCAATATCGTTGCCGACAGTGGGGCGTACGGAACCAGCGTCACCATACTGGGTGACGGCGCAATGCTTGACTACGAGACGTTCGTGCTTGACAGCCCTGATCGCCTGGTCATCGATTTTGTAGGCCTTGACAGCAATTATCCCAATGAGACGATACCGGTGGACAGCACGGATATTGACGCCATCAAGGTGGGGATTCATCCGGAAAAAATCAGGATCGTTCTGGAGTCAAGCAGCTCCGCAATGAGCGATTATGACGTATATCCGGTGGACAACAAGCTCATGGTGGTCTTTCGCGAGGGGACTGCCGGAACTCCTGAAAGTCCGGGAACCACCCCGTCCCGCACCTCTGTGCCCACCAGCGGTGTTGTCATTACCGGTGTGAACTTGAAGGCGGATGGGGATATCTCCAGTGTCGTGATATCCACCACCGGTGCCTCCGATTTTACGGCGAAGATGGTGTCGGAGAGAAGCATTATCGTCGATATTCCGAACGCCCAGGTCGGTGAGGGAGTCGATACCGAGCTTGATTTTTCGTATGATTCCGGCACTCCCGTATCGTATGTCAATACGACCCAGGGTGAAAATTCGGTGCGCATCGGAATCGTGCTCTCAGAAAAGGCCGCCTACAACTACTATGCCCAGGGGAATACGATCGTCGTCGATTTTTCGATGAATGATACGGTCGCCATGGATCCGGGTATCGCCGATCTCGGTCCGGAAGCACCGGTTGAGACGGGGTGGTCTCAGGCCCCCACACTCCCGGGTGAAAGCCCCGCGGTGGAGCCGTCGGAAGTATTGACCCCCGATGAGCTGGAAGAGGCGACAACGGCCGCCGCGGAGGAGGAAAAGAAATATACCGGCAGGGTCATGACCCTGATCATGAACGATGTGGATATACAGCAGATATTCATGCTCATCGCCGAGGTGAGCGGCTTGAATATCCTGGTGGACTCGGATGTGCAGGGAAGGATTACCCTGCGGCTCGTGGATGTTCCCTGGGATCAGGCCCTTGACATCATCCTGGAAAACCAGAACCTGGGAATGGAGCGGGAAGGGAATGTTATCCGAATCGCCAGAAATACAACGCTGAGTACCGAGAGGGAATCGGAGCTTTCCAGCCGCCGGGCCCTGGAGGAGCTGGAGGATCTTATCACCCGGAAGATCGACCTGAGCTACGCCGATCTTGCCAGCGTAACGTCTGTGATCACCCCGATGCTCAGTGATCGAGGGGCGATCACCTCGTTTCCCCAGACCCAGTCGCTGTTGATAACGGACATTCCCTCACGGCTTGATCCGATCATCGATATCATCAAGCAGCTTGACGTGGCCACGCCTGAGATCAGGCTGGAGGCCAGGATCGTCGAGATGAACGACAACTTCACCCAGGAACTGGGCGTCAACTGGATCGCCGGATGGAACGAGGAGGCGACGGCGGGGGACAGCACGATAAAGGGTGCGGTGGGAACTCTGGATAATGCCCTGTTAAATCTCGATCAGTACTTCGATCCCACAACGTTGCTGTTCCCGAGTCCCGCATCGACCACGAGCCTGGGCATCGGCGGCGCGTCGGTGCTGCTCGGCTTCCTGGACGACGCCCTGAGGCTGGAGCTGCAGCTCAAGGCCCTGGAGCAGATGGGAGAGGCGGAGGTTATCGAGACGCCAAAGGTCCGGGTCCTCAACAACGTAACGGCGAATTTCACCATCACGAGAAGCATCCCGATACGGAACGTTACCGAGAGCACCGACGAAACCGGAAACGTCAGCACCTCGGGCGAAGTCGATTACCAGGATATCACCACCGATCTTGAAATCACTCCGACGATCTCCGCGGACGAGCGCATCAAGATAAAAATCGATCTCCTGCACGAAACCCAGGGAGAGGCGGTGATTCTCAATATCGGCGGCGCGGACAATACCTACTATATTGAAGATACCAAGGAGCTGAGCACAGAGGTGCTCGTGGATAACCGGGATACGATCGTCATCGGCGGGTTGTACCGTAAGGATATCAATGAAACCGAAACCGGATTCCCGCTCCTCAAGGATGTCCCGCTGTTTGGATGGGCGTTCAAAACGAAGACAACCACCGAAAGCCGGCGGGAGCTGTTGATATTCCTGACTCCGACCATTATTCGAGAGGAAGAGCTCCTGACGTCCGATTCCGGCTACTAACATTTTCTTTCAGCTGCATGCGTATAACGGGTGCGATCGGGATGTAATCCGACGCACCCGTTTCTATCACACAGGATGGTATTCGTGACTCTCTTATCGTTTCATACCGCCGGCGAATCCCACGGCAGGGGACTCGTGGTCATTATCAACGGGGTCCCCGCCGGCTTCAAAATCGATTTGGACGCCGTCAATACGGACATGGCCCGGCGTCAGAAGGGGTACGGTCGGGGCGGCCGGATGGCCATCGAGAGCGACCGGGCTCTGCCGATCTCCGGCATCAGGGACGGGATGACCATCGGGAGCCCGGTGTCGTTTCTGATAGAAAATAAGGATTGGGAAAACTGGGAGCGGTTTATGTCCGCCGATCCGGGGATTGAGCCGGGTAAAGAGGTGACCAAGCCGAGGCCGGGACATGCGGACCTGGTGGGCGGGATGAAGTTCGGGCACAGGGATCTCAGGAACGTGCTCGAGCGCTCCAGCGCCCGGGAAACCGCGGCGAGAACGGCCGCCGGGGGGGTGGCGAAGGAGCTGCTTCGTCCGTTCGCTGTTTCCTTCATCTCGTACGTGAGCAGTCTCGGCGGCGTGGACATCGAGTGCAATGATGTCCCCCTTGAAACACGGAGGAAAAACGCCGAGGCCTCGCCCTTTTCGACCCCCGTTCCTGATCGTGACGAGGAATTGAAAGCCCTGGTGGATACGGCGAAAGAAAACGGGGATACGCTGGGGGGGATCGTCGAGGTCGTCGTGGAGGGCCTCCCCCCGGGTCTGGGGGAGGGGGTTCGGTGGGATACGAGGCTCGACGGCCGCCTGGCCGCGGCGCTCATGAGCATCCCCGCCGTGAAGGGGGTGGAAATCGGCGACGGCTTCTCCCTTGCGGGGCGATACGGCTCGGAGGTGCATGACGAGATCGACCGCTCGGATGAGAGGGGATTTTATCGAACAACGAATCATATGGGGGGCATGGAGGGGGGGATGACCAACGGGATGCCGCTGGTCGTCCGGGCCGCCATGAAGCCCATACCGACGCTGATGAAGCCGCTTTGGACGGTGGATATTGAAACGAAAGAAGCGGTGTCGGCGGCGGCCGAGCGGTCCGATGTTTGTGCGGTTCCCGCGTGCGCGGTGGTCGCCGAGGCGATGACCGCCGTGGTGCTGACGGATGCATTTCTCCGTCATTTCGGCGGTGCGAGCAGGGCGGACATCGAGGAACGCTATCATCAATACCTGGAAAGAGTGACATCGTTTTGAACCGGGGAAGAAATATCGTCCTGACCGGATTCATGGCCACGGGGAAGAGCGCCGTGGGCAGGATCATCGCCGAGCGCATCGGGTATGGTTTTTTCGATGTTGACGGTCTCATAGAGGATGAAGCGGGGGTTTCGGTGTCGAAGATATTCGAGATCGAGGGTGAAGCGTCCTTTCGGGACAGGGAGACGAAAAAAATAGAAGAGGTCTCGCTTTTGAAAAAGGCGGTCATCTCCACCGGGGGGGGTGCTCTGATACGTCCCGAAAACAGGGAGATGCTCAGTCGGGCCGGGATGGTCGTCTGCCTTTCGGCGACCGAGGAAGAGATTCTCCGGCGGGCGGGGAAGAGGGAGTCGAGGCCGCTGATTAACGTGGAAAATCCCCACGAAACAATCAGAAAGCTGTTGCGGGAGAGAAAATCGTATTACGATACGGCCGATGTACATATCGACACCACCGGCAGGAGCAAGGGTGACATCGCAGGCGAGATTATTTCGGCGTGGAAGGATCGAAAGAGCTCATGGAACAAATAACGGTTGACCTGGGCGACAGGAGCTATCCGGTCTATGTGGGATACGGGATTCTCGATGACATCGGCTCGATGATCGACGATCGTCGGGCGTCGATCTTGACCGATGATCACGTCTCGACGCTCCTTGGCGATCGGGTACAGCGGTCGATGACCGCATCCGGGGTGGAGACGCAGACGATCGTGGTTGCAGCCGGTGAGCAGTCGAAGCAGTTTTCTAGCCTCATCGGTGTGTATGATGAGCTGCTGTCGTTTCGTGTCGATCGTGAGACGCCGCTTATGGCCCTGGGAGGGGGGGTCATCGGCGATCTTGGGGGATTCGCAGCGGGGACGTTTCTTCGCGGTATCCCGTATATCCAGGTCCCCACAACGCTCTTGGCCCAGGTGGATTCATCGGTGGGTGGAAAGACCGCGGTCAATCATCCCCTGGGCAAGAATCTCATCGGCGTGTTCTACCAGCCCCGATTCGTCCTCGCGGACGTGGAAACCCTCCTGACCCTCCCCGACGAGGAGTATCTCTCGGGGCTGGCGGAGGTGATAAAACACGCCGTTATCGCCGATGAAAAGCTGTTCTCATATCTCGAAACGAATCGTGATCGGGTGATGTCCCGGGACAGGGATGCGCTGATGAACATGGTCACGACATCCGTTCGGATAAAATCGGATGTGGTTTCCCGGGACGAGCGGGAATCGGGCCTTCGAAGGATCTTGAATTTCGGGCACACCGTCGGCCATGCGATCGAGAGGCTCTCCGGATTCGGGACGATCAGCCACGGGCGGGCGGTGGCGACGGGGATGGCCGCCGCCGTGCGCGCATCCGAGCGGCTGGGAGAGATCGGGCGGGACGATGCGGATCGAATTACAACGCTTCTTGAGACGTATCAGTATCAGACCGCGCTTCCCGAGCATTCGGTAGACGAATATCTAGACGCCATTCATTACGATAAAAAGGCCCAGGGATCTCACATTAATTTTGTATTGACAGCGGGTATCGGTTATGTTACTGTTAAAAAGATGAGGGCCACGGATATAGTTGATATTATTGTATAATTAGGGGCATCTCGTGGCTGATGACCAAAAAACCGATACTCAGACACCCCCGGGAGATTCCCGAGAAAACGTAACCCCGTCGCCCGTCAGGGCGACTCCATCTCCTCCCCCCAGTCCGGCTCCCGTAGAAAAAACCCCGGAAATGCTCAAGTATGAAGAAATGCTTGAGAAAAATCCGTTATCCCGGGTGTTTGCTCCCCTTGCCGATCTGTACCGCAAGGCGGGGATGATCGATGAGGCGATCAACCTCGCCCTTCAGGGTGTGGAGCGGTATCCGAAATACCTCAGCGGACGGGTTTCGCTGGGGCGGGCGTACTATGACAAGGGTATGCACGCCGAGGCCCTCGAGGAGATGGAGCGGGTCGTCGCGATTATGCCGGACAATATCTTTGCGAACAAGGTGCTTGGATTTGTCCACAGGGACCGGGGCGAGCATGACCGGGCGAAAGAGTATTTTAACAGAGTGCTCATGCTCTCTCCCGAGGACGAAGAGGTGTCACAGATCCTCGAAAATGTCGACGGTGATACAACTCCGAAGGCTCAACCGAAGAAAGCGTCGACCCAGACGGATGATGATCTGATCGATTCCGTGATAGAGGACCTGTCCCAGGGTGAAGAAAGTCCGGAAGAGCTCGGAGAAGAATTGGGGGACGATTTTTTCGATCTGGATGACGACGGCGTCGAGGTCCCTGTCTCGGGTGAGGAGGAAATCTCCGAGACGATGGATCTGGCCGATGCCGTGAGGGAGGCGAAAGAGGACGGATTCGACGATGCGTTCGAAGAAGGGCCGGATGACGTCCTTGATGTGAGTGAAGGTGTTCATGAGAAAATGGGCGACGACGACCTGGCGGCCCTCGTCGCCGAGGCGAAAAGCCTCGAGGACGAGTTCTCCCTGGATGAAGAAGATGAGGAAGACTTCTCCCTCATGGACGTGGATATGCCGGAGAGACAGCCGGACCTTTCGGAAGAGAGAGAGGACACGGCGGTTTCGGATGATGGGGTCGAGGAAGAGGAGTCGTTCGAGTTTTCCCTCGATTCCGAAGAAGATATGTCCGACGAATCGTTGTCAGATGAGATCGATCTTTCATCCATGATGGACGAAATCCCAGACGAATTTTTGTCGTATGACGGCGATGCAGGGGAAGGAATCGAAAGCATCTCCCTTGGGGATTCAGAAGCTTTCGGCGACTTCGACGATGATATGTCCCTCGACGACGCCTCACCGGACGATGAGATTTCGATGGATTTCGAGCTTGAAGGCGGGTCGTCCGGCGAGGAGCTCCCGGGTGCATTCGACACCGGTGACGAGGGAGAAACCGGGTCCGTAGACTTCTCTGATGAAGAGATGGAGTCCGGGGATATCTCGATGGATTTCGAGTTTGAAGGAGGAGCGTCCGGCGAGGATCTCCCGGGTGAATTCGAGATCGGTGACGAGGCGGAGGCCGGTGCCATCGACCTTTCCGGTGAGGAGATGGAAGTCGGGGACATCCCGATGGATTTCGAGCTTGAAGGCGGGTCGTCCGGCGAGGATCTCCCGGGTGAATTCGAGCTCGGTGACGAGACGGACGCCGGGGCCATCGACCTTTCCGGCGAGGAGATGGAAGCCGGGGATATCCCGATGGATTTCGAGCTTGAAGGCGGGGCGTCCGGCGGGGATCTTCCGGGTGCATTCGAGCTCGGTGACGAGGCGGACGCCGGGGCCATCGACCTTTCCGGTGAGGAGATGGAAGCCGGGGATATCCCGATGGATTTCGAGTTTGAAGACGGAGCGTCCGGCGGGGATCTCCCGGGTGCATTCGAGCTCGGTGACGAGGCGGACGCCGGGGCCATCGACCTTTCCGATGAGGGGATGGAGGCCGGGGACATCCCGATGGATTTTGAGCTGGACGGCGGTGATGCGGGGCGGGAGTTTTCGAGCGATTTCGACGAGCCGATGGATGCCGTGGACGTCCCATCGCCCGGCGGGGACACCCCGGAGCCGGGGATGAGCATGGACGATGTCGGTGGTCTCCCGGGTGAGCTTCACGATGAAGGCTCGACTTTCGGTGATGATGTGGGGGTCTCCGATGATTTTTCCGACGTAGAAGACTCCGGTCTTGATTCGGGTGAAGGGACGGTGGAGCTGGATGATCCGTTTGCCGGAGCTGATGGTGGTATTGACGATTTTATTGATCGGGATCAGCCGGTCGCCGATGCGTTTGAAACCCCGGTGGAGAAGCCGGGATTCGAGACCCCGACCGAAGATATCGGATTTGAAACGCCGACCGAGCAGACCACACTCGACACGTCTCCGGATCTGGAGCCGTCTCCGGACTTTGGACCGCCCATCGATATGGGTTCTTCTCCTGATGTGGATTTCTCGCCGGATGCAGACCCGTTCGAGGACTCCGGGCCGAGATTGGATCAAGAAACCCCGGCGGGAATGGACATGCCTCCAGAAATGGAGCCGTCCATTGACATTGATTCATCTCCGGACATGGGGGTGATGTCTGATTTTGAAGCGTCCTCGTCCTTCGAGCCGTCCGACGAGTTGGACGGGGGGAGAGGCCCGGATCATACCATGGACGTCGGCTCTGATATCGATTTTCATGAGCTTGGGGATTCGGTGCCCGGAACGGAGCCCCGGGATCGTCCATTGAGCATTCATGAGGAATTCAGTGATGATGATTTCCCCGAGGGGATCCCGGATGACGACGAGGATATGTTACCCCTCGGCGCCGAAGATGATGTGGTCTCCGGCGACGAAGAGGTAAGCATCAACACCGAGACCATCGCGGATATCTACGTCAAGCAGGGACATTATGTCAAGGCCCAGGGGATATATGAGGATTTGTATCGATCTTATCCGGACAATGGGGCCCTCAAGGAAAAGATAGACTATGTCAAGAAGCTGGTTGCGGCCGCTCAGGGAGAGGAGGTCCAGGAGATCGAGCCTTCCCCCGTTGTCGAGACGTCTCCGGACGATTCCGCACAATCGGATTTGGCCATTAAGCGTCTCAATAACTGGCTTGAGGAGATACAGAAGAGAAGAAGAAATGCTTTCTGACATCAGGGGAGGTTTTTCCATTTTCATTCTATGATTGAATATGTTACTATTATTATCCTATGCTCGCCGCATCGGGTTTCGTATGGTTCGTTTCCTGCTCAGAGCGTATATTATTATTCCTGTGTTTTGCACGCCCCATGATTGATTTTAAAGAAGTCCTCAGAGATGTTGTGGAATCAGTACCCGGCACGCTGGCCGGGATAATTATCGGTAAGGATGGGATTATTCTGGAGCATGTCACCTCGTCCACCAGCGGCATCGATGTGGAGCTTATGGGCGCGGAGTATGCTGCAATGATGGTGGAGGTACACAAGCTCGCCTCGATATTTCATTTTGACAATCTCAAGGATATCACCATTGTGCTCGATATGATGACCCTCATTATTCATGTGATTTCTGAGGAATATTATTTTATCCTGATTACACCCCGGGGCGCAGATATCGGCAAGGGTCGATACCGGGTGAGGATCGGCTCACTGAAGCTCCGGGAGATGGTCTGATTCATTGCGTGATACACTGTTTCATGATGACTGCGTAGAGCAGTCTTTCTTTTTTTAAGGCGATCGAAATGAATATTCTGGTAGTGAACGGTCCAAATTTAAACATGCTCGGAAGGCGGGAGCCGGAAATCTACGGGGCGATGACCCATGACGACCTGGTTTCCCGTATCATGGATGAGGCGAAAAGACTCACCGTGGACGTCGAGGTGTTTCAATCGAACGGCGAGGGGGCGATTGTTGACAAGATCCAATCGGCGGAGGACGTCGACGGCATCATCATCAACGCCGGGGCGTATACCCACACGTCAATCGCCATTCGAGACGCACTGCTGGTCTGGTCGTCCCGCATCCCGGTGGTCGAGGTGCACCTCTCGAATGTATTCGGTCGGGAGGAGTTTCGAAGACATTCATATATCTCCGACATCGCCCGGGGCGTCATCGCCGGCCTCGGTGCCGAGGGATACATCCTCGCCCTTTCGTGGTTGGTCTCAGAAGGATCGAAAAAGACGGTATGAACACTGAGCGAATCGAGAAGCTCCGCCGGTACATCGAAAGCATCGGTCTTGACGGCGTCATCATCAGCGACATGAAGAACCTGCGGTACTATACCGGCTTCACCGGCAGCGACGGAATGCTGGTTCTGGGGATGAAGGACGGTGTCTTTTTGACCGACGGCCGATACGTCACCCAGGCCGCGGGGGAGGTGACCGGCTTTTCGATCGAGCAATATATGAGAAAAGCGGACGGCGTGAGGGAAGCCGTCGGCGGCGTGGGGCTGACGAAGGTCGGCGTCGAGTCGTTTCATATGCCCGTGGCCATGTACAACGCCGTGAAAAAACGAACCGGCTTCGCCAAGATCGTCCCCATCGAGCGGGATCTCGCGGAGCTGAGAATGATAAAGTCCGACGAGGAGATCGCCCTGATGCGTCGCGCCGTCTCCATCTCGGAGGAATCGCTGGAGGATGTCGTCAAGATAATCGCCCCCGGGGTGTCCGAGCGGGATGTGGCGTCTGAGCTTGAATATGTCATGCGCAAACGGGGAAGCGGGCCGCTGCCGTTTCCGATAATCGTCGCCTCGGGGGAGCACGGCGCCCACGTGCACGCATCTCCGGGGGATCGGAGGATAGAGGCGGGGGAGCTTGTGATCATCGATTTCGGCGCCGAGTATCGCGGATACGCATCGGACCAGACAATTACGTACATGATCGGGAGATCGGACAACCGGGCGAAGGAGGTGTACGATGCGGTCCGGGGCGCCCAGAGGGAGGCGGTGGGCCGGGTACGGGCGGGGGTGAGCGCCGCCGATGTCGACGCCGCCGCCCGGGATTTCCTGGTCGAAAAGGGGTACGGTGAATTTTTCTCCCACGGCACGGGCCACGGTGTGGGTTTAAACGTGCACGAGCCGCCGGTGATCAGCCCCCTGGGTGAGGCGGTCCTCGAGGCGGGCATGGTCATTACCGTTGAGCCGGGGGTCTATATCCCCGGGTGGGGAGGCGTTCGGGTGGAGGACATGGTTTTGGTGGAAGAGGGCGGCGCTTCTTTGTTGACAACTCTCAGCAAATCATTTAAAGTAATTAGCTGATTTTTGTATAATTATCTTTTTTGGCGGGTGATACCGTGTATTCAACTGCGGAGTTTCGAAGGGGATTGAAGGTCGAGATAGACGGGAAACCGTTTATTATCGTGGAGTTTCAACACGTAAAGCCCGGAAAGGGCGGTGCGTTCGTTCGTACCAAATTGAAAAATTTGGAAACAGGCGCGGTACTGGATAAGACGTTTCGCTCCGGCGAAAAGGTGGGGAAGCCCTCTCTCGAAGAGACGGAGATGCAGTACCTCTACAAAGATGACGACGGGTTTCATTTCATGGACACCGAAACCTACGAGCAGGTGTTTCTTTCCCATGACCAGGTGGGTGATTCCGCGGATTTCCTCGTCGATGAGCTGATTTTGACGGTCCTCTACCATGACAAAAAGCCCATCTCGATCGAGCTTCCCACCTTTGTCGAGATGTCGGTGGAAAAAACCGATCCGGGGGTAAAGGGAGATACCGCAACGGGAGGATCGAAGCCGATAACGCTTTCATCGGGTCTTGTCGTCCAGGCGCCCCTGTTCATCGAAGAGGGTGATATCGTCAAGATCGATACACGCTCCGGCGAGTATGTTGAGCGCGTATCTCGATAACCCTTACGATCAGGAGCAGCAAGCGTTATGAATATCAAGGAAATCAAGGACATTATCAAGGCGATAGAGGGTACTGATATCTCTGAAATCGATGTTCATAGCGCCGGTGATCGTATCAGGATCCGGAGATATCTCGGCGAGGTATCGGCGCCGGAAAAGAGGTCACCGAAGGCGAAGAAGTCGGTCGGCGGCGGTGGCGGTGTCCCCGATAATGTGGAGCTGCTGTCTGTGACGTCTCCGCTGGTGGGCACTTTTTATCGTTCCTCGGCCCTCGATTCACCTCCATTCGTGGAGGTCGGCCAGGAGGTCAGAAAGGGCGATGTGCTGTGCATCGTCGAGTCGATGAAGCTGATGAACGAGATTGAAACAGAGGTGGACGGTGTTATCGTGTCGATACTGGTTGAGAACGGTCAGCCGGTGGAGTACGGGCAGTCCCTCTTTCTGCTGGAACCTCTCTAATATCTCCCTATAAGACAGGCGCATATGTTTGAAAAGGTCCTCATCGCCGACAGGGGTGAGATCGCCGTACGGATTATTTATTCCCTCAAGGAGATGGGAATACGGACCGTCGCCGTCTATTCCGAGGCCGACCGCGAATCCCTCCCGGTGATCCTCGCCGACGAGGCGGTGTGTATCGGTCCCGCCGATATCAAGCAGAGCTACCTGAATTTCGCCTCCATCCTGTCTGCGGCCCATGTCACCGGCGCCCGGGCCATTCATCCCGGATACGGCCCCCTCGCCGAAAACCTGGAGTTCGTAGAGGCCTGTGTAGACGACGGCATCACGTTTATCGGATCATCCGTGGATTCGATGACGTTGATGGCGGACAAGCTTGCCGCAAAGCACGCCGCGCGGTCATGCGGCATCCCCGTGGTCCCCGGCAGCACTCATGTGATCGAGGGGGATCGGGAGGCCCTGGAAGTCGCCGACGAGCTGGGTTTTCCGGTCATCCTCAAGGCCGTGGGCGGCGGCGGCGGTCGGGGGATAAAGGTGGTCGCCGATCGCGTCGATTTTTTGGATACCTTCTATCTCGCAAAGCAGGAGACGAAGGACTATCTGAAAAAGCCGGGAATATATGTGGAAAAATACCTCGAGAACGCCCGGCATGTGGAATTTCAGATACTCTGCGACCACACACAACATGCCATCCATCTCGGCGACCGGGACTGCACCATTCAGCGGAGGTACCAGAAGATCATTGAGGAATCCCCCGCCGCCGGCGTCGATGACGAATTACGTCGGGAGATGGGTCGGGCGGCGGTCAATTTTGTGAAATCGGTCGGGTATTCGGGCATCGGCACCGTCGAGTACCTGTTGATGCCCGACGATTCGTACTATTTTTCCGAGATGAATACACGCATTCAGGTGGAGCACACCGTAACGGAGATGGTGACCGGTCTGGATGTGGTCAAGCAGCAGGTGTTGATCGCGGCGGGGGGGGATCTGGAGTATGGTCAGGACGATATCGTCCTCAGGGGGCACGGGATAGAATGCCGCATCATGGCGGAGGATCCGATACGATTTACTCCGTCGTCCGGTCGCATCAACCAGTATATCCCCCCTGGGGGACCCGGGGTGCGAGTGGATTCTGCTGTCTTCTGCGGTGCCTTTATCAATCCCTACTACGATTCGCTCATAGCAAAGCTGATCGTATCCGCTCCGGACCGGCCCCGGGCCATAAGGCGTATGAAGCGCGCCCTTGATTCCTTCATTATCGACGGTATCGAAACGTCCATTCCCATGTGTGTAAAGATAATGAACGATCAGCAATTCATGCGGGGTTACGTTGACGGCTCGTTCATCAATCACTATCTATAAGAGATGTGTTGATTTGAAATCTCGAATTTCCTCGGGGCTCGCCGCTTCATCATTTTTCGTGCTTGTTCGCACAATTCCAGGAGGGGATTTGGGGTATTATATGTATTGACTTTTAGGGCGTGTTATAGTATTTTCATATTATTGTCATGTAAAAACGGGATATTATGGCCTTTGACAAGAACAAGGCGACGCTGGCCGCACAGAAATACCTCCAGAAGGGCCAGTACGACCGGGCTATCAGGGAATACGAACGGATCCTGAAGGAGGATCCGAAGGATATCAAGATACGCCAGAAGCTTGGTGATATCTACGCCCGGGAGGACAAGAAGGCTGAAGCCATCGCCGAGTATAACTATGTCGCCAAATACTATTCCGATGACGGATTTCATCTCCGAGCCATTGCGGTTTTCAAGCAGATACTCAAGCTTGACCCCAGCCAGATACAGGTAAATCTCAAGCTCGCGGAGCTCTATCACAAGCAGAATCTCCTCGGGGATTCGATCAAGCAGTATCAGCTGGTCTACTCCCACTACGAGCGAAAGGGTGAGACCCGAAAGGCGCTTGATACGCTGTCAACCATGGCCGAGATGACGCCGGAGAACCTGTCGTTACGGCTCAAGCTTGCTGACGCCTATTACCAGAGCGGATACGAAGACCGTGGTATCGAGGAATATGTCAACCTGGGCAAGATCCTCAAGGAGCAAAACCGGATTGACGAGCTTGCCAGCTTATATGAAAAACTCATCAAGAGAAGTCCGGGAAAGGTTGAGATTCTCGCCGAGCTTGCGGATATATATATAAGGAAGGGGAGCCTCGATATCGCCGCCGCCCGTCTTGATATGGGCCTGAAGCACTCACCGAACGATTCACACCTGTTATATCTGAAGGCGAAAATCCTTCTGGATAAAAATGAGTATGAGAATGCGGGGCAATACCTTGTCAAGATAGTCAAGGTCGACCCTGAGTTCATACGGGCAAAGGTCTCTCTT
>Ga0180432_10001433_pt1 | contig 37694 bp, 33 predicted proteins | sample SS_ome_10_FD_132414 | JGI IMG/M metagenome (GOLD analysis project Ga0180432, IMG submission 132414) | Hypersaline lake sediment archaeal communities from the Salton Sea, California, USA - SS_1_MS_2 metaG | ecosystem: Environmental > Aquatic > Non-marine Saline and Alkaline > Hypersaline >... | reverse complement strand
TTCTTCACGGCGGCCTTCTTCACCGGCGCCTTCTTCACGGCGGCCTTCTTCACCGGCGCCTTCTTCACGGCGGCCTTCTTCACCGGCGCCTTCTTTACGGCGGCCTTCTTGGCAGCCTTCTTAGCGGTAGCCTTCCGCGCCGGGACGGCGACGACACCCCTCTTGACGGCCGGACCGTCGGCCGGGAGTTTCTGCGCACCAGAAACATATGCCTTGAACTTCGCGCCGGGTCGGAAGGCGGGCACGGAGGTGGGCTTGACCTTCACCGTCTCGCCGGTTCGCGGGTTGCGCGCGACGCGGGCAGCGCGGCGGCGCTGCTCGAACACACCGAAACCGGTGATGGTCACGCTCTCGCCCCTATGCACAGCGCGCACGATGGCGCTGATCAATTCCTCAACGGTGTCGCTCGCGTGTTTGCGATCGACATCCAGCCTCTCCGTGAGAACTTCGATCAACTCTGCTTTGTTCATTCAAATCCTCCGAGACAGTGGCCCTACCTGGACCGACTGAGAAATACGGTAAACCCTCAAAGCCCAGATAGCTATGAGCCACGCGAAATTTCAGCTCGATAATGCCCGCTTCTCATGAATCTTTCTGCGCCCCTTGTGTTGAATTACCGGGCAGATAAGCATCTCCGGAGGGGTATTTCGTCTTGCCGTGCGGCGTGTCAGGGCGCTTTAGGAATTCGTGGTTTCCAGCTCGGACGTGCGGCCTCGTAGACTTCGATCTCCGGCAGTTTCCGCAGCGTAAGGCCGATATCGTCGAGACCTTCGAGCAGTCGCCAAGCCGTATAGTCATCAATCGTGAACGGCACCATGGCTGTTCCGGCAGCGATGGTCCGATCTTGAAGGTTCACAGTGATTTCCAGTCCAGGGCGCTGTTCGATCAGCTTCCACAGCAACTCGACATCATCCTGCGCCACTTCGGCGGCCAGTAATCCGGCCTTACCGGCGTTGCCGCGAAAGATATCGGCGAAGCGGGATGAGATCACCACCCGGAAGCCGTAGTCCATCAGGGCCCAGACCGCGTGCTCCCGGGAAGATCCCGTACCGAAGTCCGGTCCAGCCACCAGTACCGATCCGCGGTCGAACGGCTGCTGGTTCAGGATGAACGACCCATCCTTACGCCACGCGGCGAACAGGCCGTCCTCAAAACCGGTGCGGGAAACCCGCTTCAGAAACTCTGCCGGAATGATCTGGTCGGTATCGACATTGGATCTGCGCAGCGGAACACCGATTCCGGTGTGGGTGTGAAAGGAATCCATGACTTTTGCTCTCCTGATTCAGACGTCGAGATCCGCTGGCGACGACAAGGTCCCGCGGACCGCGGTGGCGGCCGCGACAGCCGGTGACACGAGATGTGTCCGGCCACCCTTGCCCTGCCGTCCCTCGAAGTTCCGGTTGGACGTTGCCGCGCAGCGTTGACCCGGCGAGAGTTGATCGGGGTTCATCCCCAGGCACATCGAACACCCCGCGAGCCGCCACTCCGCCCCTGCCGCGGTGAAGATCTCACCCAGCCCCTCCGATTCGGCCTGCGCACGCACCCGCATCGAACCCGGCACGATCAGCAGTCGCACCCCGTCGGCGACCCGTCGTCCCCGCAGCACGTCGGCCACGGCCCGAAGGTCCTCGATCCGGCCGTTGGTGCAGGAACCGACGAATACGACGTCAACGGCAATGTCGCGCATCGGAGTTCCGGGGCGAAGGTCCATATAGGCCAGAGCTTTCTCTGCGGTCTGCCGCTCGGCATCGCTGCCCATCAACTCGGGATCCGGCACAGCCTCCGAAAGTGGCACGCCCTGACCGGGGTTGGTGCCCCAGGTGACGAACGGACTCAGCAGCGGCGCATCGAGATAGACCTCGGTGTCGAACTCCGCGCCATCGTCGGTACGCAACCGGCGCCAGGCGGCAACGGCGTCATCCCAGGCGGCGCCGGCCGGTGCGAAGGTGCGTCCGCGCAGGAATTCGAAAGTGGTCTCGTCCGGGGCCACCATGCCGGCGCGCGCGCCCGCTTCGATGCTCATATTGCAGATTGTCATTCGGCCCTCCATCGAGAGCGATTCGATCGCGCTGCCGCGGTATTCGATCACATGACCCTGCCCGCCGCCGGTTCCGATCTTCGCGATCACCGCGAGGATGATGTCCTTGGCGGTGACCCCGGGGGGCAGCGCGCCGTCGACATTGACGGCCATGGTCTTGAACGGACGCAGCGGAAGGGTCTGGGTGGCCAGCACGTGCTCGACTTCGGAGGTGCCGATACCCATCGCCAGGGCTCCGAACGCCCCGTGGGTGGACGTATGGCTGTCACCACAGACGATAGTCATGCCGGGTTGGGTGAGTCCCAGTTGCGGCCCAACGACATGGACGATGCCCTGTTCGGCGTCGCCCATCGGATACAACCGAATGCCGAACTCGGCGCAGTTACGCCGCAACGTCTCCACCTGAATGCGCGATACCGGGTCGGCGATTGGCTTATCGATGTCGATCGTCGGGACATTGTGGTCCTCGGTGGCGAGGGTCAGATCGGGACGGCGGACCCGACGCCCGGCCAGTCGCAGTCCCTCGAAGGCCTGCGGGCTGGTGACCTCGTGAACGAGGTGCAGATCGATATAGATCAGATCGGGTTCGCGGGCCCCGCCGGTTCCGGCGCCGGCGGACACGACATGGTCGGCCCAGACCTTTTCGGCGAGGGTGCGTGGGCGGTCACGCTCTGCCATCAGCTCATCTCCATCTCGGTGGGGCCGCCACCGATAGTGACGTCTCAAATAGTGAGACGATAATATCCATATATGAGACAGACTAGCGGTGTAGGCGTGCTCGACAAAGCCGTGGCAGTCCTGCACGCGGTCGCCGAATCACCCTGCGGACTGCCGGAGCTCTGCGAACGCAGCGGCCTCGCCCGCGCCACCGCGTATCGGCTGGCCGCCGGGTTGGAGGTCCACCGAATGCTTACCCGTGACGGGATCGGCCGCTGGAAACTCGGCCCCGCCCTGACCGAGCTTTCGGCCGGTGTCAGCGATCCACTGCTCTCCGCCGGAAGCGCCGTCTTGCCGAAACTGCGCACGATCACCGGCGAGAGTGTGCAGCTGTACCGGCGCGAAGGGGCCATCCGGGTCTGCATCGCTGCGCTGGAACCGCCTGCTGGACTTCGCGATACAGTACCGGTGGGCGCGCGGCTTCCGATGACGGCAGGATCCGGCGCAAGGGTGCTACTGGCCTACGCCGACCCGTCCACCCAGCAGACACTTCTTCCCGGAGCCGTATTCAGCGGGCGGACACTCGCCGAGGTGCGCCGGCGGGGATGGGCACAGAGCGCTGCGGAGCGCGAGCCGGGAGTGGCCAGCGTCTCGGCGCCGGTACGGGACAAGACCGGTGCGGTCATCGCCGCCGTATCAGTCTCAGGACCGATCGACCGGCTGGGAAGGCAGCCGGGAGCACGGTGGGCCACCGAGCTGCTGGCGGCCGCAACCGAACTGACCCAGCGGTTGTAGCGCATCGACTCTGCGCCGAGTACGTCGACGGGCGGCAGAATCCACTCTGCCTCACGACTCGACTGAATCCGGCTGCCACACTGATGCCCATGGGAATCAACAGGCGCAGCCAGATCGTCATGACCGAGGACGAGATCAGCGAGTTCGTAGCCCGTAGCCGGACCGGCACTATGGCCACCGTCGGCCCCGGCGGCCAGCCGCATCTCGTCGCGATGTGGTTCGGCGTGCTTGACGGAGATATTTGGGTCGAGACCAAGATCAAATCCCAGAAGGTGGTCAATATCCGGCGCGACCCGCGGGTCAGCTTCATGATCGAGGGGGGCATGACCTATGACTCGCTCATGGGGGTGTCTTTTGAGGGAACGGCCGAGATTCATGACGACCCCGAAACCATTTTCGCTGTCGGCGTCAGCGTCTGGGAACGCTATAACGGGCCCTATACCGACGATCTGCGACCCGCGGTGGAGATGATGATGAACAAGCGGGTTGCGGTCCGAATCGCCGCCGAGCGAATCCGGTCCTGGGATCACCACAAACTTGGGCTTCCTGCGATGCCTGTCGCCGGATCGACCGCACCCTGACAAACCGCGACACGCTGGTACCCCCGATGGGATTCGAACCCACGCTACCGCCGTGAGAGGGCGGCGTCCTAGGCCGCTAGACGACGGGGGCCAGGAGCAATTCCGGTGCTCAAGCATAGCTCAGCGGTTGATTCCGACATAATTTCCGCCGATGAATTACGCATTGGCTGGGGTACCAGGACTCGAACCTAGAATGGCTGAACCAGAATCAGCTGTGTTGCCAATTACACCATACCCCAATGGGCTCCCATAACAGCAGGTCAGCACCGGCTATTGCAGGTCTTCGAAACAACGCAGAGCAGACTATCAAAGATTCCGGTTCACTCCGTCGCGGGCCTCGCGCAGCCGCTGCAAACTACGTTCCCGGCCCAACAGTTCCAGCGACTCGAACAGTGGCGGGCTGATTGTCGCGCCGGTGGCGGCCACCCGAACCGGGCCGAACGCCTTGCGCGGCTTGAGCCCCAGCCTGTCGACCAGAGCGCCCTTCAGGGCTGACTCGATCGCCTCGGAGTGCCATACCGGCAACTCCGCTAGAGCACCGAAAGCGGCGTCGAGCACCTCTGCCGAATCGGGGCCGAGTTGCTTGGCCGCCGCGGCCGGGTCGATGCGGTAGGAGCCCTCATCGAGGAACTTCAGCAGCTGCCAGGCTTCGTCGAGCACGACGACGCGAGTCTGCACCAACTCGGCGGCAGCCGCAAAACCGGTTTCGTCGAGTCCGGTTTCGTGCCCGTGCTCGTCGAAGAAGGCGCGCAGTCGGTGTGCGAACTCGGTTGGGCTGAGCCGGCGGATATGCTCGGCATTGATGGCTTCGGCCTTCTTCTGATCGAAACGGGCGGGGTTGGAATTCACATCGACGACGTCGAAGGCCCGCACCATCTCCTCGAGAGAGAAGACGTCGCGATCATCTCCGATACCCCACCCCAGCAACGCGAGGTAGTTCATCAAACCTTCGGGCAGGAATCCACGTTCGCGGTGCAGGAAGAGATTGGACTGCGGGTCACGTTTGGATAGTTTCTTCGTTCCCTCCCCCAAAACCGTTGGCAGGTGCGCGTATTCCGGGATGCGTTCACCCACACCGATCCGGATCAGGGCACGATGCAAAGCGATCTGCCGCGGCGTCGATGGCATCAGGTCTTCGCCCCGCAGCACGTGGGTGATTCTCATCAGCGCGTCATCGACTGGGTTGACCAGTGTGTACAGCGGCTCACCGGTGGCTCGGGTCAGCGCGAAGTCGGGCACCGTCCCCGCAGCGAATGTGGTTTCGCCACGCACCAGGTCATGCCAGCTGATGTCCTCATCGGGCATCCGCAACCGCAGGACCGGCCTCCGGCCCTCCGCGTCGAATTCCGCACGTTGGGCCGCGGTGAGGTCGCGATCGAAATTGTCGTAGCCCAGCTTCGGGTTCCGGCCGGCAGCGAGGTGCCGCGCCTCGACCTCAGCAGCTGTTGAGTAAGCCGGATAAGCCGCACCGGAATCCAGCAAGCCTGCAATCACATCGCGGTAGATCTCACCTCGCTCCGACTGCCGGTACGGCCCGTGCGGCCCGCCCACTTCCGGCCCCTCATCCCAGAACAGGTTCAGCCACCGCAGCGCGTCGAGAATCGCCGAGTAGCTGTCCTCGGAGTCGCGGGCGGCGTCGGTATCCTCGATACGAAACACGAACGTGCCACCGGTGTGCCGGGCGTAGGCCCAGTTGAACAGCGCGGTTCGAACCAATCCCACATGCGGTGTTCCGGTCGGTGAGGGACAGAACCGCACCCGGACCGCCGGATCCGCTTTCCAGTCGGTCATCAGGCTCCTTTCCGGACGACGGGGTTCGTCAATGTCCCGATGCTCTCGATGGTGATACTGACCGTGTCACCATCTTCAAGGGGCCCAACCCCTTCGGGTGTCCCGGTGAGGATGAGGTCCCCCGGTAGCAGAGTCATCACCGAGCTGACCCATTCGATGATGGCACCTATGTCGTGGATCATCAACGACGTTCGGCTACGTTGGCGCACTTGGCCGTTGACCTCGGTGCGGATCTGCAGATCCGAAGGGTCGAGCCCGGTGACTATCCACGGACCGACCGGGCAAAAAGTGTCGTGGCCCTTGGCCCGGGTCCACTGGCCATCGGCCTTCTGCTGGTCGCGGGCAGATACGTCGTTTGCGATGGTGTAGCCGAGGATGACGTCAGCGGCGCGACCGGCCGGAACGTCTCTGCAGGGCCGGCCGATCACCACGGCAAGCTCGCCCTCATGATGCACCGGGGAGGCGTTGGCGGGCAATTGGATCGGCACTCCTGGCCCGATGATCGCGGTGTTGGGCTTGAGGAAGATCACCGGGTCATCCGACGCCGGCCCGGTGGCCTCGCCCATCTCCCTGATGTGTTCGAGGTAATTCTTGCCCATGCAGACCACCTTGCTGGCCAAGATGGGGGCCAGCAGTCGAACGTCGGCCAGCGGCCAGGACCGCCCGGTGAAGGTCGGAGTGCCGAAGGGATGCTCGGCGATCTCCCGGGCTGCGGCATCGACTCCGTCGCCGTCGATGCTGACGAAGGCGACCCCATCGGGGCTGGCGATTCGACCCAGGCGCATTCGTGAAAGCCTAAAGCCTGTGGATGCCGCATCGGCCAGCGCCCTCCGACGCTGGTCAATGCTGGGCATCGGGCTTTGGGCGACGCTGTGCACCAATGTCTTCATCCATGGTGCGGCTTTTCTGATCCCCACTTTGGGGATCGACTTCGGCATAGGCCTGGCCCAGGCCGGTCTGATCGCAGGGATGCCGGCCTTCGGCATGGTGCTCACCCTCATCGCGTGGGGTTACGTCGTCGACCGGATCGGCGAGCGGTTCGTGCTCGCCGCGGGTTCGGCTCTCACCGCCGCGGCGGCCGGCGCCGCCGCGCTCACACACTCCCTGACGCTGCTGGGTTTCTTCCTCTTCCTCGGCGGGATGACGGCTGCCAGCAGCAACTCGGCGAGCGGCCGCTTGGTGGTCGGATGGTTTCCGGCTGAGCAACGGGGCCTGGCCATGGGTATCCGCCAGACCGCCCAGCCCCTGGGGGTCGGTCTCGGAGCTCTGGTGATTCCACGGCTGGCACAGTCGCACGGCATCGGGACGGCATTGCTATTCCCGGCCGCGGTTTGCGCAGTGGCGGCGGTGGTGTGCGGGATCGGCGTTCGCAACCCGGCGCGGCCCGCGCGTGATGAGGCCCCCGCCGCGCAATTGAGCAATCCCTATCTCGGCTCGGGGATGTTGTGGCGCATCCACGCCGTATCGGTGCTGCTGGTCATACCGCAGGCCGTGGTGTGGACGTTCGCCCTGGTGTGGCTGATCTCTGAGCGGGGCTGGTCGCCAGCTTCAGCCGGCACGTTGGTGATGGTCGGCCAGATTCTGGGGGCGCTGGGCCGCATCGCGGCCGGACGATGGTCGGACCGGGTGCACTCCCGGTTGCGGCCGATCCGAACTATCGCCCTGGCCGCAGCGGTCGCGATGGCCGGGCTGGCACTGACCGATGCGATCGGCTCGCATTGGAGTGTGGCCGCCATGGTGGTGGCCTCGGTGGTCACCGTCAGCGACAACGGTCTGGCCTTTACCGCAATCGCCGAGTTCGCCGGGCCGTTCTGGAGTGGGCGCGCTCTGGGCACCCAGAACACCAGCCAGTTACTGACTGCCGGGTTGACCGCGCCGTTGTTCGGCGCGTTGATCGGGGCGGCGGGCTTTCCGGTGGCGTTTGCGGTGTGTGCGGTTTTCCCGGTGTTGGCGGTCCCGCTGCTGCCGGCCGATCCCGAGTAACACCCCCGCGACCGTGCGCGACACGCCCGCGTCAGCGGCGTGTCCGCGTACGGACACGCACGCTCGCGGCAGGGGCAGGGGCAGGGGCAGGGGCAGGGGCAGGGGCCCTACAGCCGGGCCCGGATTCGCTCGCCCACCTCGCGGGTGGACAGTGCGGCGCCGGCGCGGGTGACCAGATGATCGGCGACGGCCTTGTCCACCCGGGCCGCGGCAGCGTCCTCACCGAGATGGGACAGCAGCAGGGCCACACTCATCACTGCCGCCGTGGGGTCGGCGATGCCCTGCCCGGCGATATCGGGTGCGCTGCCGTGCACCGGTTCGAACATCGACGGATTGGTGCCGGTGGCATCGATATTGCCGCTGGCGGCCAGTCCGATCCCACCGGATACCGCGGCGGCGAGATCGGTGACGATATCCCCGAACAGATTGTCGGTGACGATGACGTCAAAGCGTCCCGGATCGGTGACCAGGTGGATGGTTGCGGCGTCGATGTGCTGATAGGCCACCTCGACGTCCGGGTACCCCGCACCGACCTCCTCGACGACCCGGGACCACAGCCGGCCGGCGTAGGTCAGCACATTGGTCTTGTGCACCAGGGTCAGCTTCCTGCGGCGGCGGGCAGCCAGATCGAAGGCGTAGCGCACCACCCGCTCGACTCCGAAGGCGGTGTTGAGGCTGACCTCGGTGGCCACCTCATGCGGGGTGCCGGCCCGGATAGCACCGCCGGTACCGGTGTACGGCCCCTCGGTGCCCTCGCGGACCACGACGAAGTCGATCGTCGGCTCCCCGGCCAGCGGACTCCGGACGCCGTCATAGAGCCGGCTCGGACGCAGGTTGACATGGTGATCGAGCGCAAATCGGATCGTCAGCAGCAGACCGCGCTCCAGGACACCGCTGGGCACCGAGGGGTCACCGATGGCGCCGAGCAGGATGGCGTCATGGTCGCGCAGGCCCTCGAGAACACCGTCGGGCAGCACCTCCCCGGTGGCGTGGTACCGACGCGCCCCGAGGTCATATTCGGTCTTCGCGACATCGGGCAGCACCGCGTCGAGCACCTGAAGCGCCTCACCGACGACTTCAGGGCCGATACCGTCGCCTGCGATCACCGCCAGTTTCATGGGTGTCACGACAGATCGACCACTTCCAGCGTGGTCGCATCGACCGCACCGCGGATCTCTGAGCGGGTCTCAGCCGGCACGTCGCGGTCCAGTCGCAGCATCACCGTGGCGCCGTCTCCGTTGGCGTCCTGACTCATCTGGGCGGCTTCGATATTGACCCCGGCCTGTCCGAGCAGGGTGCCGATCTTGCCCAGCGCGCCGGCCCGGTCGCAGTAGTGCAGGATCAGGTTGACCCCCTCGGCACGGAGATCGAAGCTGCGGCCGTTGATCGACACCACCTTCTGCACCTGCTGCGGTCCGGTGAGAGTGCCCGAGACATTGACCGCCGAGCCGTCCGGCGCGACCACCCGAACGTCGACCAGGCTGCGGTGGTTGGGACTCTCGGTGGCAGAACTCAATTCGGTGTCCAGCCCGCGATCTGCCGCCAGCGCCGGGGCGTTGACGAAGGTCACCTGCTGATCGGTCATCGTTGAGAACAGTCCGCGTAGCGCTGAGAGTTTGAGTACCTCCACGTCCTCGGCGGCCAGTTCCCCACACACCCGTACCGACAGGCTGTCCGGCGGTTCGGTGGCCAGCACCCCGACCAGCAGGCCGAGTTTGCGCACCAGTTCCAACCACGGCGCGACCTCCTCGCTGACCACTCCCGCGCCGACGTTGACCGCGTCCGGCACGAACTCCCCGGCCAGGGCGAGCCGCACGCTGGCGGCGACATCGGTGCCGGCCCGATCCTGCGCCTCGGCGGTTGATGCACCCAGGTGCGGGGTGACCACCACCTGTGGCAGGCCGAAAAGTGGGCTGTCGGTGCACGGTTCGGTGGCATAGACATCCATCCCGGCGGCGCGGACGTGGCCGGACTGAATCGCATCAGCCAGTGCCTGCTCGTCGATCAGACCCCCGCGGGCGGCATTGACGATGATCACCCCGGGCTTGGTCCGGGCCAGCGCGCCGGCGCCAAGGAGCCCCGCGGTCTCCTTGGTTTTCGGTAGGTGCACGGAGATGAAATCGGCACGGGCCAGCACATCGTCCAAAGGCAGCAGTTCGATACCGAGCTGGGCGGCACGGGCCGGCGGAACATAGGGGTCATAAGCGATGACGTGGGTGCCGAAGGCCGCCAGCCGCGCGGCCACCAGCTGTCCGATACGGCCCAGACCCACCACTCCGACGGTTTTGCCGAAGATCTCGGTGCCGTTGAACGATGACCGCTTCCAGGTGTGCTCGCGCAGGGTGGCGTCGGCGGCGGGGATCTGGCGGGCGGCCGACAGCAGCAGGGCCATCGCGTGTTCGGCGGCACTGTGGATATTGGAGGTGGGCGCGTTGACCACCAGCACGCCGGCCGCGGTGGCCGCGTCGACGTCGACATTGTCCAGGCCCACCCCGGCCCGGGCGATGATCTTCAGCTTGGGTGCGGCGGCAATCACCTCGGCGTCGACGGTGGTGGCCGAGCGCACCAGCAAGGCGTCGGCGTCAGCGACCGCTTCCAGCAGTTTGGCGCGGTCCGGGCCGTCGACCCAACGCACCTCCACCTGGTCACCCAGGGCGGCGACGGTCGATTCGGCAAGCTTGTCGGCAATCAGAACAACGGGCAGAGTCACGCCGACAGCGTAATGGGCTGTAATGGTCGGTATGGACGTGACCGTGGTCGGCAGCGGCCCCAACGGGCTGTCGGCCGCGGTGACCTGCGCCCGCGCCGGTCTGACCGTGCAGGTTCTGGAGGCTCAGCCCACCCTCGGCGGTGGCTCGCGAACCTGGGCCGACCCGGAGTTCACCGATGTCGGACACGACATCTGCTCGGCGATTCATCCGCTGGCCCTGGCCTCGCCGTTCTTTGCCGAGTTCGACCTGCGGGCCCGGGGGGTGGCGCTGACGGTGCCGGAAATCTCCTATGCCAACCCGCTGCAGGACCGCGCCGCCGCGATTGGCTGGCGCGATCTGGAGCGCACCTGCGCCGGTCTGCAGCATGGCGAATCGTGGCGGCATCTGATGGGGCCCCTGGCCGCCCGCGGCCGGGACGTGGTGGAGTTCCTGATCGGCGACAAGCGATCCCTGCCTCCCGACCTGCCGGCGGCGCTGCTGCTCGGACAGCGGATGGTCGAGCAGGGCACTCCCGCCTGGGGGCGGCTTCGCGGCCAGGACGCCCGCGCGTTGTTCACCGGCGTGGCCGCACACACCATCACCACGATGCCGTCAATGGTGGCCGCCGGCGCCGGACTGCTGCTGGCAACGCTGGGGCATACGGTGGGCTGGCCGGTTCCGATCGGCGGCAGCCAGGCGATCGCCGACGCGATGATCGCCGACCTGCGGGCGCACGGCGGGGTGCTGCGCACCGGTGTGACGGTGACCGCCCCCCCGCCCGGTGTGGTGCTCTACGACACCGCGCCCACCGCGCTGTTGGACATCTATGGTGACGCACTGCCGTCGGGCTACGCGAGGCAGCTGCGCCGCTACCGCTACGGCCCGGGGGTGGCCAAAGTGGATTTCGTTCTCGCCCAGGAAATCCCGTGGAAAGATGAGCGTCTGGCCGCAGCGCCCACCCTGCATCTGGGGGGTACCCGCACCCAGATGGCGCATGCGGAGAGGGAGATCGCCGCCGGCCGGCATGCCTCCTGGCCGATGATCCTGGCGGCGCAGCCCTACACCGCCGACCCCACTCGTATCGATGCCGCCGGCCGCCGGCCGTTCTGGACCTACGCCCACGTTCCCGCCGGATCGACAGTCGACCAGACTGGTGTCATCACCTCCGTCATGGAGCGCTTCGCGCCCGGCTTCACCGATACCGTGCTGGCCGCTCGCACCATCCCGGCCGCACAGATGCATGGGCACAACGCCAACTACGTCGGCGGCGATATCGGAGTGGGCGGCAACTCGGTGCTGCGCGCCCTGCTCGGCCCCACTGCCCGGGTCAACCCGTGGAGCACCCCGGTGCCCGGGGCTTACCTGTGCTCGTCAGCCACACCGCCGGGCGGCGGGGTACACGGGATGAGCGGGTTCTACGCGGCGCGGACGGCACTCAAACGGGAGTTCGGTGTGGGTGTCCCGTCGCTGCGGCCCTGACGACACTTCGGCCATCAGGTCTATCCCGGTTGGGCACCGACCGGCCCGTGGTAGCGCAGCCGCGGTGTCGCGGTGACCATGTCCCCGTAGAGAATGGCCATCCGGTCGATGTACCAGAGCTTGATACCGGTAATCAGCAGCAAACCGACAACCGTCGGCCATACCTGCAAGCCGACCAGTCCCCACACCAGAAAGGGAACACCGATCAGCTGTGCGAGATTGAGCACATGCGGGACGAACCGGTGCCGCTCGGGCACCGGCTCCCGGTCTCGGTTCGACCACAACCGCTCACCGAGAACACCTTTGGTGATCCAGGCGCTGTCGTCGGCGGCCGGGCCGAAGGCGCGCGGGTTGAGCCAGACCCAGACCAGCGCGCCGGCTACCGGGATCAGCGACCAGGGCCCCCACCACTCCCGGCTCCACACGGCGACCACCAGCAGGGGCAGGGCGGTGGCCACCCGCGTCCACCCGCTTCGGGGGTTGGCATGCCGAGCCCAGCCGGCATCATCGAGGCGGAAGGCCCGGGCGACCCGGGCTTCGACGGTCACTCCCCAACCCTATCGCCGGGCCCGGCCGCACCCCCCGCGACACCAAACGCGAATCTATGCCGTTTCGGTGATCGGCCGGTCGACCCAGCTCATCAGATCGCGCAGTTTCTTGCCGGTGACCTCGATCGGGTGCTCGGCATTGGACTTGCGCAGACCCTCAAGCTCAGAGTTGCCGCCCTCGACGTTGGCCACCAACCGCTTGACGAAGGTGCCGTCCTGGATGTCCCGCAGGATTGCGCGCATCCGGTCCTTGGTGTCGGGGTCGATGATGCGGGGCCCGGACAGGTACCCCCCGAACTCGGCGGTGTCGGACACCGAATAGTTCATCCGGGCGATCCCCCCCTCGTACATCAGGTCGACGATCAGCTTCAGTTCGTGCAGGACCTCGAAGTAGGCCAGCTCCGGGGCGTAACCCGCTTCCACCATGACCTCGAAGCCGTTCTTAACCAGTTCCTCGGTGCCCCCGCACAGCACGGCCTGCTCCCCGAACAGGTCGGTCTCGGTCTCGTCCTTGAAGGTGGTTTTGATGACCCCGGCCCGGGTGCCGCCGATGGCCTTGGCGTAGGACAGCGCCAGCGCCAGACCCTCACCGGTCGGGTCCTGCTCGATGGCCACCAGGCACGGAACACCCTTGCCGTCGACGAACTGCCGGCGCACCAGGTGCCCGGGGCCCTTGGGGGCCACCATGCCGACGGTGACATCGGCGGGCGGCTTGATCAGGCCGAAGTGGATGTTGAGGCCATGGCCGAAAAACAGCGCATCACCGGCCTTGAGGTTGGGCTCGATATCGCTTGTGAAGATCGCGGCCTGCGCGGTGTCGGGCGCCAGCAGCATGATCACATCCGCCCACTTGGCGACCTCCGCGGGAGTGCCGACCTCCAGGCCCTGCTCAGTGACCTTCTCCCGGGACTTCGAGCCCTCCTTCAGACCAACCTTCACCTGGACACCGGAATCCCGCAGACTGAGCGAATGCGCGTGGCCCTGGCTGCCGTAGCCGATCACTCCGACCTTGCGGCCCTGAATGATCGACAGGTCGGCGTCATCGTCGTAGAACATCTCAATTGCCACGTGTAACTTTCCCTCTCTCGTTTGGTGTGTCGGGTTCGTTATTTCGTGGTGGCCATACCGCGCGGTCCGCGCGACAGAGCCACCACACCGGATTGAACCGTTTCGCGGATGCCGTACGGCTCCAGCACCCGCAGCAGCGCGTCCAGCTTCTCCCGCGTTCCGGTGGCCTCGATAGTCAGCGACTCGTTGGACACGTCGATGATTTTGGCGCGGAACAGATTTGCCGCTTCGATCACCTGACTGCGGGTTGCTGTGTCGGTACGCACCTTGATCAGCACCAACTCGCGCGCCACCATGCCGCCGTCCTCGTGCTCGAAGATCTTGATGACGTTGATGAGCTTGTTGAGTTGTTTGGTGATCTGCTCGAGCGGAGTCTCCTCGGCGGTGACCACGATCGTCATTCGGGACATGTTCTTGTGCTCGGTGCCGCCGACGGCCAGCGACTCGATATTGAAACCCCGGCGGGAGAACAGCGCGGCGACGCGCGCCAGAACACCGGGCTTATCCTCCACTAACACCGAAAGCGTGTGGGTGACAGTCTTTCCCATCAGGCCCGTCCCTCCTCGTTGTCCTCGTCGAACAGCGGACGGATATTGCGAGCCGCCATGATCTCGTCGTTGCCGGTGCCGGCGGCAACCATCGGCCACACCTGCGCATCGGCACCGACGATGAAGTCGATCACCACCGGGCGATCGTTGATCGCGCGTGCCTGGTTGATGACATCGACGACGTCCTCCTCGCGCTCGCAGCGCAACCCCACGCACCCCAGTGCCTCCGCCAGCTTGACAAAGTCGGGAATGCGGTGGCTGTGGGTGGACAGGTCGGTCTGGCTGTAGCGCTCCCCGTAGAACAGGGTCTGCCACTGCCGGACCATGCCAAGGTTGCCGTTGTTGATCAGCGCAACCTTGATCGGAACGCCCTCGACCGCGCAGGTCGCCAGCTCCTGATTGGTCATCTGGAAACAACCGTCACCGTCGATCGCCCACACCTCGGTGTCGGGGCAGGCCATCTTCGCGCCCATAGCCGCTGGGATGGCATACCCCATGGTCCCCAGCCCACCGGAGTTGAGCCAGGTGCGCGGCTTCTCGTAGGAGATGAATTGCGCCGCCCACATCTGATGCTGGCCGACCCCGGCGACATAGATGGCGTCCGGGCCGGCGATCTTGCCCAGTTCGGAGATGACGTACTCGGGACTGAGGCTGCCGTCGTGCTGGGGCGCCCAACTCAACGGATAGGTCTCACGCAGGCCGTTGAGGTAGGACCACCAGTCGGCGAGGTCGGCGTCGCCGATGCCCTCGTTGCCAACGCGTTCCGGGCCGGCCGGCATGCGCCGCAGCGCGCTGATCAGATCACCGATGACAGCCTTGATATCGCCGACGATCGGAACGTCGGGATTCCGGTTCTTGCCGATCTCGGCCGGGTCGATATCGGCGTGGATCACCTTCGCCTCGGGGGCGAAAGAATCCAACTTGCCGGTCACCCGGTCGTCGAAGCGGGCACCCAGGGTGATCAGCAGGTCGCTCTTCTGCAGAGCCGCCACCGCAGCCACCGTGCCGTGCATACCGGGCATCCGGAGGTTCTGGACATGGCTGTCGGGGAAAGCCCCGCGCGCCATCAGGGTGGTGACCACCGGGATTCCGGTCAGCTCGGCTAGTTCCTTCAGTTCCTCACAGGCGTCACCGCGGATCACCCCGCCGCCGACGTAGAGCACCGGTTTGCGGGCCGCGGTGATCATCTTCGCGGCCTCCTTGATCTGGCGACCGTGCGGCCGGGTGTTCGGCTTGTAGCCGGGAAGCTCCAACTGGGGTGGCCAGGAGAACGTGCACTGGGCCTGCAACACATCTTTGGGGAGGTCGACGAGGACCGCCCCCGGGCGGCCGCTCGAGGCGATGTGAAACGCCTCGGCAAGCGACCGCGCGATATCGTCGCCATCGCGGACCAGGATGTTGTGCTTGGTGATCGGCATCGTCATCCCGGTGATGTCCGCCTCCTGGAAGGCGTCGGTCCCGATCAGACCGCGCCCGACCTGCCCGGTGATCGCGACCACCGGGATGGAGTCCATCTGGGCATCGGCCAGCGCAGTCACCAGGTTCGTCGCCCCCGGACCGGAGGTGGCCATCATCACCCCGACACGCCCGGTGGCATGCGCGTAGCCGCTCGCCGCATGGCCCGCTCCCTGTTCGTGGCGCACCAGGACATGGCGCAGCTTCCGGGAGTCGAAGAGCGGGTCGTACACCGGCAGCACGGCCCCGCCGGGGATACCGAAGATCAAATCGACGTCGAGTTCCTCCAACGACCGCACCACGGCCTCAGCCCCGGTGAGCTGCTGCGGCGCGACCCGCCTGTCAGCTGCGGCGGCAGGCCTGTGCTGGGCGCCATTGGTCGGGGCAGGATCGGCCGAGGGTGTTGTCGCTCGGGTGGCGGGTGCGCTCACGGGTGTCCTCGATCTCTTGGGCTGTGTCTCGTTGGGCGATATTGACGGGTTCAACATGAAAAAACCCCCGTCAGCGTCGGCAGCTGTACGAGGGTGGCGCGCTGGTGCGTGTGACTAGACCCGGCGGAGGGTCAGCGCGGCACCAACGCGCTTACCTACTACGAGCTTCCCGCCGGACGTCATGCCTCCGAAGGGTAGTCGCGGCACAGGTCAGGCGTCAAATTGCCCACAGTGCCATGATGGTCCTCATGGCACGCGGATCCGGCAGCACCCCCACGGTGATCCGGATCTCGCCGATGGCGCATTTCGCCTCCGCCTTCCTGGCTCTCGCACTCTTGGCGTTGGTCCCGGCACTCGGTTCGGCGAGCCTGGCGCTGCTGATCATCCCGATCCTGATCTCGGTGGCCATCGAACGACTGCGCACCATCGCCGACCAGGACACGGTCACGGCGCGGACGCTGGTCGGCTCCCGTACGCTGCCGTGGTCCGAGATCGACGGCCTGAAGTTCACCCGGGGGGGCTGGGCCCGGGCCTGCCGCGGTCGCGTGCCCGGCGGGGGCGATGATGTGCTGTTACCGGCGGTGACCTTCGCGACACTTCCGGTGCTCACCGCGGCGAGCGCCGGCAAAGTCCCGAATCCGTACCAGCGTTGAGCGCTCCGCCGCGCGGTGGTCGATCCGGTGAGCTTCGGTCAGCCGAACGGGTTACTGCCCCGCAGAAGGAACCAGGCCGCCACGCCGCCGCCGATGCCGAGAACCAGTGCCAGGAAAGATCCGATGAAGGGCCTGCGGGCCCAGCCGCGCCCGCCGTCGAAACCATAGCGCCCCGGACCGACCAGGATGACCGCCGCTGCGGTAGCGCTGAGCATCAGCAGATATTCCACGGCTGAACCGAAGACCACCAGACCGCCCTCCGCACGCTCCGCGGAAAAAGTTGCCAGCAACCTGCTGACCAGGAAGGCCAGAGCAACCGCCGCGGCCAACGGGGTGAACAAACCCAGCACCAGCAGCACACCGGCCGCGATCTGAGCGCCCGCGGCGACGTAGGTCAACATCCCCGCGTTCTGGAATCCGGCCTCAGCCAGGGCATTGGCGAAGCCGTCCGGACCTGGGCCGCCCCACCAGCCGAACACATTCCGCAGGCCGTGAGCGATGAACACCACGCCGAGTGACACTCGCAGCAGCAGCAGGCCCAGGTCCTGGGTGCCGCGCCGCCCCGCGGCCCTGGCATGTTCCTCGGGGTCGATCGGTGTGATCTGCGCGGGCGCAGCCATCGGGGAGGCCACATCGGCGTGCGGCTGCTGGTACGGCAGCGGCTCGGGATCATGCAGCAGGCCGTACCCGGTGGACGGTGCCGGACCCGGTGTCGGCGCACCACTGGCCGGTGGGCCGACCGGACCGGCATGACCCGGTGTGGACGAGATCCGGGTCGTCTCGAAATCGCCCGCGTGGGTGGTCGAGCCGAGATCGTCCTCAGGATCGACCAACCGCGCCGAGGCCGGGCGACCCGCAGACTCTTCGGGCCGCTGCCAGCCTTGGTCGGGGTTCGGACTTGTCACACCGCCAGCGTAAGTGCTTTCCGGCCCAAATCGGGGATTTGACCGGCACCAGCACTGTCCGGGGCCCTGCCGGACCGGCCCGGCGAACCTCCCCCGCGCCCGCGTCTTCGGTCAGGCGGGCATGGTGGCGAACATCTGCCGACGATCCGTAACCTGTCGGGCATGCGAACAGGCAGTCCGACCCGGGCCATAGCCGTGCTGTGCGCGGCGACGGTCCTGGCGGCGGGGTGCGCACGATTTGACAACGCCGTGTCCCAGCCGTTCACCACCCAGCCGAAAATGGTGCCCGGGCCACCGTCGACCCCCCCGCCTCCGCCACCGCTGCCACCCAAGCCGTTCCCGAAGGTATGTCCGGCTCCGGGCGTGATGCAGGGCTGCCTGGAAAGCACTAGCGGGCTGATCATGGGGGCCGACGCGAAAACCGCCCTGGTGGCCGAGCGAACCACCGGGGCCATCAAGGAGGTCGCGATCAATGCCGAACCGACGGTTCGGACGGTCGTACCGGTCGACGGCAGCGGTGACGGCGGCCTGATGTCGATCGTGAAATCACCGACGTACTCCCAGGACCGGCTGATGTACGCATACGTGAGCACCCCCACCGACAATCGCGTGATCCGCATCGCCGATAACGACGTTCCCAAGGACCTGTTGACCGGCATACCCAAGGGTGCGACGGGTAATACCGGATCGCTGATTTTCACCAGCCCCACCACGCTGGTCGTTCAGACCGGGGACGCCGGCAGTCCGGAACTTGCAAATGATCCGAAATCATTGGCGGGCAAGGTCATCCGGATTGAACAACCCACGACGGTAGACCAGGCTCCGCCCACGACCGCCCTGAGCGGGATGGGGGTCGGGGGCGGTATGTGCCTCGACCCCGCCGACAAGTCGCTCTACATCACCGACCGCACCCCAGCCGGTGACCGCCTCCAGCGTATCGACGCGGACTCCAAGGCAACCACGGTATGGACCTGGCCGGATCGGCCGGGTGTGGCCGGCTGCGTGGCCCTGGACGGCACCGTGTTGGTGAACCTGATCAACACCAAGCAGACTGTCGCGTTGCGACTGGCCCAGGCCACCGGGGCGGTCACCGATGACCCCGAGGTGGTGCGGGAGGGCAAACACGGGCACGCCTGGGCACTTGCCGTGGCTCCGGACGGCAACATCTGGGGTGCGACGGTGAACCGCACCGCCGGTGATGCCGAGAGACTCGACGACGTCGTCTTCCCGCTGTTCCCGCAGGGCGGCGGCTTCCCCCGCGCCAACGCCGAGATCACCTGACGAGAGCGCAACGCCGCCGGATTCCCCGCGGCGCGGACCGCGCCGGTTATCGGGTCGGCCGGATATCGGTCAGCACCAACCCCGGGTCGACGGTGGCCCGTGCCGCGACTGATGTCGCGGCGGCGGAGACCACGAGAGCACCGTCACCCTCATAGCCCTTGGGGAATACGATCTCGGCACTGTCGGGTCCATCGCGGTGGGCCATCAGCCAGTCGTAAAGCAGCCAGTCCACAGCGCAGGCCACGGCCAGTGGATCAGCCTGCGGCGATCGCGACGCGGCGACCACCGCGCTCAGCATGTCACGGTGTTCCTTGCGTGCGGCCTCCTTGTTCGTCCCGGAACTGTCGAAGAACACCATCGACAGCGTCAGAGGAAAACGTTGTCCAGCCTCGGTTCGCAGCACCCAGCGCCCGCCCTTCCAGGGCTGTGCCGGGTCGACCTGCTGCATCTCTCCGAACCCGCCGACGACCCCGGGCGAGGGCTCATCGAGTTCCCCGTCGAAGGGGGCCGGCCCCAAAAGGCCCAGCGGCTGCCGGGCCCGAATGGAGAACAGGGTCGCAGTGCCGATGATCTTGCCGGCCCGCAGATCGGCCTCCAGTCCGGTCTCCTCCAACCCGGTGGCGTAGTCGAAACACAACCGGTCCAGTGTGCGGTGCAACTCCAGGAGATCGTCCCGTTCACCCTCATCGGCCGGTACCCGTCCGCCGCCGAGAATGTCACCGAAACGCTCGGCGGCGATGATGAGCGCATCGTCGAGTGCCTCCAAGTGAGTGGCTAGCAGACGGTCGGGCTCGTCATCCTCGAGAATCAGTGCCCGCAACGTGGTCGGTGCGCCCGCGGGGGTGGCCCAGAAAAACCCGATCTGATCCTGTCCCTGGACGATCCGCGGTCTCATGCTGACCGCTGCCAGAGCATCACCCGATTATTGCCCGAATCGGCGATCGCCAATCGGTCACCACGGAGCGACAGGCCATACGGCCAGCACAATGTGTCATGTTGTACCGACGTCCAGCGGTTCTCGCCGTTGGAAGCAAAATCGGGCTGCGCGAGAACATAGTCGGCGCCGCCGTCGGGCGTACCGTCCCAGAGGAGCACCCGGTTGTTGGCGGTGTCGGCGACGGCCAGCCGCTCGGTGCCCGCGCGCGAATCCAGGCTGGCCGCGTAGGGAAACCGGAACCGGTCTGCGGTATGCGGGCCATAAGGCCATTCCTCTGCGCTGGTGAAGTCCGGCTGCCCCAACACCAGATCAGCATCCCGGTCGCGGGCCGGCTGCGGTGACCAGCCCAGGACGCGGTGATCGCCGGCATCGGCGACCAGCAATAGGTCTTCCCGGCCGGCGATATCGTGCGGCCACCGGAAGCTCGCCGGACTCGCCGGACCACCCCGGTTCTCCTCGCGGGACACCTCATCCGGCTGGCCCACGATGACGTCAGCAGGCTGGTCTGGCTCGGGAATGTCGTTGTGCCAGCCGAGGACCCGACGGTTTCCGGTGTCGGCAACCCAGAAGGAATTTCCGACCATCGCGATCCCGAACGGCCAGTAGAAACTGATGGACGAGCAATCCCCACCCCGGTTCGCGTCGACCGAGGTGGGTCCTGATTGACCGATCACCAGATCGGGCGGAACATCGTTGTGCAGCGGAACGCTGTTCCACACCAGGATCCGATGGTGCCAGGCGTCGGCGACGACGAGGCGGTTGTCGTGGATCAGCACCCCGGTTGGCAGGTACATCCCCCGCTCGGGGCCGCGGCCACCCGCCGCGGGACCCTCGCTGTGGCCGTCCGGTTGTCCGAGCACCACATCGGCGGGCTGTTCATCGCGCTCCGGGATCCCGTGCCAGATCAGCACCCGGTGGTTACCGGAGTCGGCCGCCACCAGGTGATCGGCTCCGAGGAAAACCCCGCGTGGCGAGTACATCCACGCCATCGACGGTTGAGCGGCAGGCAGCGCCAGCCCTCCCGGGGCGGGCGCCCCGAGCCAGATTTGACCGGACCAGCCGCCGGAAAGGTCCACTGTCGGGGCTATATCGTGGCGGCGTCCAAGCCCGCTCACGTTGTGCCGGACGGTATAACGGCTCACCCGACCCGCACCCAGACATCGCCGTCGTCCACCCTGAGCGGGAGCGCCTCGAGTTGGGCGCCCGGGGCGCTGAGGCACTCCCCCGATCCGGCGTCGAAGCAGAATCCGTGCCACGGACACGTCAGCGTGCCGTTGGCCACATCCAGCACCGCATTGTCCAGCGGCAGAGCTTCATGGGCACATTCGTTGCGGTAGGCCGACAGTCGCTGTCCGATGTTGACGACGATCACCCCGATACGATCTCCCGCCGCGGTGCTCAACGTCGCCGGCGAAACCTCGTCGACCGCGAGTCCGGCGGCCGGCCCCAGCCTGATCCAGCCTTCAGCCACCGGGTCCCGGCCGATGCGCAGCGATTCCACCGGGATCACGGTGGGCGTCGGATCGTTCGGCACCACCTCAACGGCGGTTATCGCCGGAACATCCCGAACCAGAGCCTCTTCCACCAGGTTGCGCAGGGTCACCGAGGACATCGAGCAGCCGTTGCAGGCACCCTCCAGCCGAACGGACGCGATACCGTCCTCCACTCGGACCAGCGACACATCACCACCGTGGCTGTGCAACTGCGGGCGGACCGCATCCAAGACCTGCCCGGCATGGGTGATCGGGTCCGGCTTGATGATGCCGTGCAGCGAGAGCAACAGATGCACCGCGGGATCATCGACGAGTTCGAACAGCACCGGCCGGGCACCGTCATCGGCGCGCATGGCCTGCACCATGGTCACGAGGGCGGCGCGATGGACGGCTTCAACCGCCGCCTTGAGTTCCTCCGCCACCTCACGGGCGACGGGGTCCAGTTCGTCGAGGGCGGCCACCGCATCGTCCACCCGTTTGGCCAGCTCCTCGAAACCCATGTGGGCGGAGGCCTTCTCGGGTGTCTCCGTCATCCTGCGTCCTCCGCAGACTCGGTGCGGCTCAAGGCGCCCTGCCGGGCGATCTCGTCGAGCACCCCGCGGACCGTTCGAACGGATTCGTGGTCGCCGAGTTCCTCGAACAGGAATCGCGCTTCATAAAGTTTGGCTTTCGCCTGATCGAAGTCGCCCAGATGAGCAAGCACGTTGCCCTGGTTAGCCAGGACCCGGGCCCGGCCCAGCGGATCGGTATCTCGGTCCCGCGCGGCCAGCACCGCCTCATACAGTTCGACGGCTTCCACCAGATTATCGGCCTGATGGCTTGACGGGGTGTAGACCAGCGAGTTCGCCAGGTTGAGTTGTACGCTCGCCCACTGTTCCGGATAGTCCTCGGAGGTGTAGACCTTCAGGGCGGAACGCAACGACTGAGCGGCCACCCCCAACCGCAACTGACTCGATGCCTCGGTCATCGGCATGGTCAGGTATGCGGTGGCGAGGTTGGCGTGGGCGGAGGCCCATAGCAGCGGCGCCTCCTCCCGCAACACCAGTTGAAGCGCCGAGTGATAGTGCGGAACCGCCCGAACCAGCAGATCCAGCCGATCGCCGGCCTGCTCGTGCAGCAAGCCGCCCAGTGTCAGATGCAGCTCGGCCCGAGCCAGCCGGAGGCCGTCGGCACCTTCAAGCGCCCTCAGCGCCCGCTCGAACCGGGTAGCGGCATCGGCGGAACCGGCGTCGGCGGCGATTGATGCCGAGGCACCCAGCAGCACACCGCACAATGGTCCGGAGATCCCGGCGGCCTGCTCGGCGGCCCGGTCCAGCGCAGCGACGGCCGCTGCCGGGTCACCGGCGTCGACTGCCGCCCCGGCCTGACTCGAGAGCACGATCGCCTCAAGTTCGCCGGTGGTCCCGACGACATCGGGCGCGGTATCGGTGCGACCCAGCGCGTAGAGCACCACATCGACCAGGACCCCGAACTCCCCCAGCAGCGAGCGTAATTCGTCGGGATTCTCGGCGTCGGGGTCCATCACGAACCGGTTGTAGCGGGTCACCGGGTCTGATCCGGTCAGCTCCGACAAAGCGCCGTCGCGGTCACCGGCCAAGGCCAGTTCATGCCCTCGCAGAGCGGCCGGCCAGTCCGGCGTCTGGCCGGCCAGCAGTGCCAACCTCGCCTCCTCGGTGTCCGGCGAGGCGGGAACCAAAAGATAGCCCACCGGTAGCGGGAAGGCACCCAGCGGTTGCGGACGGACCGCGAGAACGGCCGGATCCATCAAGTCGGACACATCTCTCCTTGCTGTTTCATTCGTAGCGCTGCCCGCGGATGTCGCGCTCAGCGGCACGTTTGATGAGGCTGGCCGAAATCTCGGCGCGCGCTTTCGTGGCGTGGCTATCGATACGTTTACGCACCACCCCGTCGGCGAAAACCACGATGATCTCCACCGCCCACCGTCCACGGTCCGGCACCACCACGGTCTGCACGTCGGTGGCGTCGTCGGCGGAACTGCCCGCGCGCGCTGCGGTCTGCGGCCGCTTGTCATCGAATCTGGTCATCGGACCCCGCATGAAACAGCACCATCACGCCTCCAGCGGAATCCGCAGCACCTTGTGCTCGTCGTCCCAGAATGCGGTCCGGACACCAGACGAGAACCGATCGCCGAGCACTTCCCGAACCAGAGCCGACCGATCTCCCGCCGGGTTTCGCTGTTTGAGCAGCAGCCCCCCGCTGCTGGGGCCACGCAGCGGATACAACCACAATTGACCCTCGCGTGGAACCGCGGCGAGAGCATCGGACGGAAACCGGGATGCTGCCAGTGCGGCGCCCAGTCGCAGATACCCGTCGGCGGTGATCTCGACGTGGATCTCGTCCTGCGGTGGCGGCCGCAGTGGTTTCAGGTAGTCCCGCTCAATCAGCGCGATCACCTGTTCCATCGCGGTCTGGACCGGCTCGGACAGCTCAGCGCCCAAGTCCACCCCGGCCGCTTCGATGAGAAAGACGGTGATGTCGGTGGGGCAGGCCTCGCCCAGCGCCCAACGGGCAAAGGCAATCGCGTGGTCCCACCGGAACGAGTGGGTGTGCAGACCTTCCAGAGGGGGTAGTTCGCCCAGTTCCTCCCCCGGCACCCGGTATACGGTGCCCGGTGCGGAACCGGAGGCCCCCGGGGTCAGACAGGCGTCGACAATGACCACTCGATCCGCGCCGCGCATCTGGAAGGCCACGTCCATACCCGCCGTGCCACCATCGACCAGCCTGGCACCCTGCGGAACGCCACGATCCCACAGATGACGAATCAGGACCGGACCCACACCGTCATCGCCGCGGAGCAGATTCCCGCAGCCGACGATGAGGGCGGCACACCCTTGGGGCTCAATGTCGACGGCAGCGTCTACCGCGGAAGCCTCTGGCTCGCTGGGGGATTCGGATGCGTCTGAGGTCACACCATGCCGTTGATGACGAACTTTGACAGCTCCTTGCCGCTCTTCCCGTCATAGGCGTGCACGGTACACACCAGGCAGGAGTCGAAACTGCGGGCGACGTGGCCCAGTTCGACGGGATCCTCCGGATCGACGATCGGCGATCCGATGAGCGCCTTTTCCATCGGGCCCAGGACCTCGTTACCGTCGCGGGGGCCGATATTCCACGCGGTCGGCGTCACGACCTGATAGTTCTTGATCTTGTTGTTCTCGATGACGATCCAATCCGCCAGCGAACCGCGGGCCGCTTCGGTGGCCCCGAAACCCTTCCCTTCGGCGTACTCGGTGGGCTTGGTGTAGAAGCTCTCCTTGAGATCGAGCTGGTCCAGCCAGGACCGGACCCACGTGAAATACTTCGGCGCCTCGTGCAACCGGGCCAGCTGCCGGGTGAGCACACTGGGCCCCACTTTGTTGTAGATGTCCAGGAACAGCGGATCGTTGTCCTGGTGAGCGGCGGGGTTCGGCCCGGCGGCGGCCATCCGGCGGGCAAGCGGTCCGGTCTCCAGGGGCAGGTTGCCCAGACCGTCGAGCTCGTAACGGGGGGACTTGGCCCAGCTGTACTTGCCCTGTTTCTTGGCCGATTCGGGATCCAGTGGGATGGTCTCCCCCTCGAACGGGTGCAGCGGCCGGCTGCCCTCGTAGAACGAGTGGGTGACGTCCTCGCGGACCCTGGCCTGGTCGAACTCGTGCCATTGACCGCCGGCGAAGATGCCGCCTCGGCCGATCAGCGCCTTGTTGCGGCCCTCGATGGTGGGATTCGCGTACATCTTCGGGTCGAAGTAGGTGCCGGTGGCGAGATAGTTGCCGACGCCCTGGCCGAACTTGTCCAGACCGATGTCCAGCGAGTAGCGGATGAAGAACCCGAGATCGCTGTTGTACTGCGACTCGTTCTCGTCGACCCAGGCCAGGATGTCCTCCCAGGTCTTGTTCTCCAGCCAGCGGTCGACACTGCAGCCCAGCAGTTTGGACTCGAGCCAGTTGTCCTTCCAGTTCTCCAGGATCGCGATCGCGCGGGTGACATCGGACAGCGTCGCCGCACCCATCACCCCGCCCGGCACCATGAAACTGGAGTGCGGCCACTGCCCGCCGAAGATCGCGTACACCTCGACGGGCTTCTGGGACAGCACGACACCGGTCTGATAACTGGTGCCGACATAGGGCGCGAACCGGCGCACCGCCTCGTCGTACATCGACGACTTCGCGTAGTTCTTGTTCACCAGGTCGATGGCGAACAGCGCGTAGAAATACCTCGGGATCGACTGCAGCGTTTCGCAGGCCTGGGCGATGTTGCGCACGAGTGTGGCGTTGGCAGGCATATGGGTACGCCATGCCGTGTCCAGCGCATAGGCCGATTTGTACAGGTGGCTGCCGCCGCAGATACCGCAGATGCGCGGACAGACGATGAGACCGGCCTGGGGGTCCTTGCCCCGCAGGATGATCTCGAATCCGCGGAACATCGCGGCCTCGGTCCAGGCGGAGGTGACGACACCGTCCTCGATGGTGACCCGGACGTCGAGGTCACCCTCGACCCGGCCGAGTGGGCTGACGTGCAGATCGAGAGCGGTCATGAAAGTCCTTTCAGGGCTATCTCACGGCTGGGACGGTCGGGATGTCTAGACCACGAACATGTCTTCTTTGGACCATTGCGGCGCGGCCACGCGGGCCGCTGCGGCAGCGGCCATATAGGACAGCTTCTTGGTTCCGGTTCCGGTTTCCTTGGGGATGACGCCGGCGACCTTCTGGGTCTTGAACACCGTTCCGGGAGCCAGGTCGAAGTGCGGGAACTCCGGTTCGGTACAGCCGTAGCACGGTTGACCGGCGCGAGTCTTCGACGACTGCCGATTCCACAGGATGCGGTTGCACGGCGAATGGGTCATCGGTCCGCGGCAACCGAACTCGTAGAAAAGGCAGCCGGTCCGGGTGCCCTCGCCGAAGGACAGCGTGGACTGTTTGTACTCGTAGAACTGGACCCGGGTGCAGCCGGTCTGGGTGAAGGTTTTGAAAAACGTCTCCGGCCGCTGCAGTTCATCGAGCGCGATATCGCTGGTGCGTCCGGTGGCCAGTGCCACCAGGATTTGGGTGATCCAGTCCGGGTGGGCGGGGCAGCCGGGAATGTTAATGACCGGCAGGCCGGCCTTGGACCGGAAGTCGGGTCCGAGGAAGCCACCCTTGGCGCGTTTGTGGAATTGCAGGCCGGTCGAGCCGGACGGGTTGGGCTCCATCGCGGGGATGCCGCCTCAACAGGCGCAGTCGCCGATCGCCACGACGATTCCCGCCTGGGACGCCAGCTCGGTCACCCACTCCTTCATGGGGCGGTCGGCGAACATATCCATCCGGCCGGTGCCGTTGGGGGCCTCGATCACCGAGCCCTCGAACACGAAAACGTCCATCTGACGGGCACCGCTGGCGCAGTCGGCGAACAGCTTCTGGGCATGTTTGCCCAGTTCCATGCCGAGCGAGGGATGCCAGATGACGTCCAACCCGAAGTCGACGATCAGATCGACGACGTTGGGTTCATCGGCGTTGAGAAACGACATCGTGTTCCCGCTGCACGCCCCTCCCTGGAACCACAGAACCGAAGCCATGGATGAACTCCTCTCAAGATCGAACCGGGGCAGGCCGAGTTCGCCGGCCGAAGTCGGATGTGAAGCGTCACGACGTCAACACCGTCGACACTACCGCCGGGCTAACTGATTGGGAACGGAATCGGCAGCCGAAACAGGCCGGAAATGAACCGCATTCGCGGCGAACGGTGAGCGGCTGAGCTAGCCGGCCTGGGCGCAGGCGGTGAGAACGAGTTCACGAACCCGCGCTGGGTCGGCCTGACCTTTGGTCGCCTTCATCACCGCGCCCACGATCGCACCGGCTGCCGCCACCTTGCCACCGCGGATCTTCTCGGCGATATCGGGATTCGCACTCAGCGCCTCGTCGACGGCGGCCTGGATCAGTGACTCGTCACGTACCAGCGCCAGACCCCGGTCGGTCATCACCTGCTCGGGCTCACCCTCACCGGCCAGCACACCCTCGACGACCTGGCGGGCCAGTTTGTTCGAGAGCGCACCCTTTGCGACCAGATCGATGACCGCCGCGACCTGGGCCGGGCTTATCGCCAGCGCATCAAGATCCCGGCCGGTTTCGTTGGCCTTCTGCACCAGGAAGTTGCCCCACCAGGCGCGGGCCGCCTCGCTGGGCGCGCCGTGGCCGACGGTGGCCGCCACCAACTCGACCGCGCCGGCATTGACCAGATCGCGCATCACCTCGTCGGAGACACCCCACTGCTGCTGCGTCCGCTTACGCGCCAACCACGGAAGCTCGGGAATCGTGTCCCGAAGGTGCGCCACCAGCTCTGCACTGGGGGCCACCGGCTCGAGGTCTGGTTCCGGGAAGTAGCGGTAATCCTCAGCGGTCTCCTTGTCCCGGCCCGGTGAGGTGTGGCCATCCTCGTGGAAGTGCCGGGTCTCCTGGTGTACGGCCCCGCCGGACGCCAGCAATGCGGCCTGGCGGCGCATCTCATAGCGCACCGCCACCTCGACGCTCTTCAGCGAATTGACGTTCTTGGTTTCGGTGCGGGTACCGAACTCGCTTTGACCGATCGGCCGCAGCGACACGTTGGCATCGCACCGCAGCGAGCCCTGGTCCATCCGTACATCCGAGACACCGAGGCTGCGCAGCAGGTCCCGCAGCGCCGTCACATAGGCGCGGGCCACCTGCGGGGCACGCTCCCCGGCCCCCTCGATCGGCTTGGTGACGATCTCGATCAGCGGCACCCCGGCCCGGTTCAAATCGAGCAGCGAGTTGGTGGCGCCGTGGATGCGGCCGGTCTCACCACCGATATGGGTCAGCTTTCCGGTGTCTTCCTCCATATGCGCCCGCTCGATGTCGATGCGGACGGTGGTGCCGTCCTCTACCGGCACATCGAGGAACCCGTTGACCGCGATCGGCTCGTCGTACTGGGAGATCTGGTAATTCTTCGGCATGTCCGGATAGAAGTAGTTCTTCCGGGCGAACCGGCTCCACGGTGCAATCTCGCAGTTCAGCGCCAGCCCGATACGAATGGCCGATTCGACGGCCGCCGCGTTCAACGTCGGCAACGCACCGGGCAGGGCCAGGCACACCGGGCACACCTGGGTGTTGGGCTCGGCGCCGAAGGTCGTCGCGCAGCCGCAGAACATCTTGGTCGCCGTCGCCAACTCGACATGAACTTCCAGACCCAGCACCGGGTCGAACCGCGCCACGACGTCGTCGTAGTCCATCAGGTCGGCGTTCGTGGTGGTCGTCATAGCGGCCGATCCTAGTGGGTCGCCCCCTGCCCCTCACCCCCGCGAGCAGACGCAAACTCGCATGCAAACCCGCCGCATCATGCGAGTTTGCGTCTGCTGGGCCGGGAGGGTGGGCGGGAGCAGGCCGGGAGGGTGGGCGGGTGCGCTCAGGTGCGGGCGGCCACGAAGGCCGCGGCATCGGAGATGTACGGCGGGAACTCGTAACCGTTATGAGCCGCACGGTCCCGTCCCCCTTGCGAGCAGATCGGGTCGCCGCCGCTGCACAGGTCGATGGCCCGGCCCGCGAAACTCCCCGTCGAGGACAGCGGGGTACCGAATCGGTTGCCCGGGTTGCCGAACACCGCGACCGCGGCGATCCCGGCCGCCGCGCCCGGCGGTAGCGGCGGGGCCGATCCGAGGTTGCCGATCCGGTTACCTACCGGCGGCACCCCGGCCAGCATGGACACCACCGCGGCCCCCTGCGAGAACCCGCCGAGGATCAGCCGGGTGTTCGGGCACGCGGCCTGGGTCGCGCCGATATGCGCAGCCGCGTCACTGGCGCCACTGCCGGTGGTGAGGAAGTTGATCCCGGCCGGATAGTTGACCCCGTAGGTGGCCAGGGTGCGGCCGCCCAGTTGGGGAGCCAGGGCGTCGGCCAACGCCTGACCCACCCGGCCGATACCGGGCGGCTCCCCGGTGCCCCGGGCGAATACCAGCTCGACATCGGGGCAGCCGTCGGCGAAGGCCGGACCGGCTGGTGCGGCGAGGACCGCCGCGCCCACCGAGAGCGCGGCGAGCAGCGGCAGGACCTCAGCCAAAGAACGCGGCCGCATCGTCGTAGCGGCTCTGCGGCACGAGTTTGAGCTGCCGCACCGCGTCGGCCAGCGGGACCCGGCCGATGTCCTCCCCGCGCAGCGAGACCATGATCCCGTACTCACCGGCGTGCGCGGCGTCGGCGGCGTTGACCCCGAAGCGGGTGGCCAGCACCCGGTCGTAGGCGGTGGGGGTGCCGCCGCGCTGGATGTGGCCCAGCACGGTGACCCGGACCTCCTTGCGGATGCGCTTCTCGACCTCGAGTCCCAGCTGCTGGGCCACCCCGGTGAACCGCTCATGGCCGAACTCGTCAACCCCGCCGTGCCGCAGGTCCATCGAACCCTCGATGGGCTTCGCGCCCTCGGCGACCACACAGATGAAGTGCGAGGCGCCGCGCTGAAAGCGGTGCTTGACCAGCCGGCATACCTCTTCGACGTCATAGGGCTGCTCGGGGATCAGCGTCATATGCGCGCCGGAGGCCAGCCCGGAGTTCAACGCGATCCAGCCGGCATGACGTCCCATCACCTCGACCAGCATCACCCGCTGATGGGATTCGGCGGTGCTGTGCAGCCGGTCGATCGCCTCGGTGGCGATCATCAGCGCGGTGTCATGCCCGAATGTGACGTCGGTGCAGTCGATATCGTTGTCGATGGTCTTGGGCACCCCGACGACGGGCACACCCTCCTCGGTCAGCCAGTGCGCGGCGGTGAGCGTCCCCTCCCCGCCGATCGGGATCAGCACATCGATCCCGTTGTCCTCCAGGGTCGCCTTGATATCGTCGATTCCGGCCCGCAGTTTCTCCGGGTTGGTCCGGGCGGTGCCCAGCATGGTGCCGCCCTTGGCCAGCAGCCGGTCGTTGCGGTCATCGTTGTAGAGCTGGACACGCCGGTTTTCCAGTAGACCCCGCCATCCGTCCTGGAATCCGACAACCGATGACCCGTAGCGGGCGTCGCAGGTCCGCACGACCGCGCGGATGACCGCATTGAGGCCGGGGCAATCCCCGCCCCCGGTGAGAACTCCGATGCGCATATCCCTATCTAACCTCCTTGGCTCGAACCCCGGGGGCTTAGAGAGCGGTCGGCAGCGGCCCGCGCGCCACCTCGTAGGCCGCACCCACCCGATAGAGCCGGTCATCGGCCAGCGCCGGGGCCATGATCTGCAGACCGACCGGCAGATTGTCATCCGGCGACAGACCCGACGGCACCGACATCCCGCAGTGCCCGGCCAGGTTCAGCGGCAGGGTGCACAGGTCGAACAGGTACATCGCCAGCGGATCGTCGACCTTTTCCCCGAGCCGGAAAGCGGTGGTCGGGGTCGCCGGTGATATCAGCACATCGACGCTCTGGTAGGCCCTCTCCAAATCCGCGGCGATGAGGGTCCGGACCTTCTGCGCCTGGTTGTAGTAGGCGTCGTAGTAGCCGGCCGACAGCGCGTAGGTGCCGATCATGATGCGCCGCTTGACTTCCGGTCCGAAACCGGCAGCCCGGGTCAGCGCCATCACCTCTTCGGCGCTCCTGCTGCCGTCATCACCCACCCGCAGGCCGTACCGCATGGCGTCAAAACGGGCCAGGTTGCTCGACACCTCCGAGGGCAGAATCAGGTAGTACGCCGACAGCGAGTGGTCCAGGTTCGGGCAGTCCACCTCGCTGATCCGGGCGCCGAGCGCCGCTAGCTGCTCGACGGCGTCGTTGAACGACGACAGCACCCCGGGCTGATAGCCCTCGCCGCCGCGGAGTTGCCGGACCACCCCGATACGCACCCCGGTGAGGTCACCGGAGGCACCGGCCAGGGCCGCACCCGCCACGTCCGGGATCTGAACATCCAGCGAGGTGGAGTCGTGCGGGTCATGGCCGGCGATCACCGCATGCAGGAGTGCGGTGTCTGTCACCGTGCGCGCGCACGGCCCGCCCTGGTCCAGCGAGGAGGCGCAGGCCACCAGTCCGTAACGCGACACCGTGCCGTAGGTGGGCTTGACGCCGACGGTCGCGGTCAGCGCGGCAGGCTGCCGGATCGACCCGCCGGTGTCGGAGCCGATGGCAAGCGGGGCCTGGAAGGCCGCCAGCGCGGCGGCGCTACCGCCGCCGGAGCCGCCGGGAACCCGGTCGGTGTCCCACGGGTTGCGGGTCGGCCCATAGGCCGAGTTCTCCGTCGAGGAACCCATGGCGAACTCGTCCATATTGGTCTTGCCGAGTATCGGGATTCCCGCGGCGCGGATACGCGCGGTGACCGTGGAGTCATAGGGCGAGAGCCAGCCGTCGAGGATCTTCGACCCGCAGGTGGTGGGCATGCCGACACTGGTGAAGACGTCCTTGAGCGCCAACGGCACCCCTGCCAGCGGCGAGGGCAGGTCGTCACCGGCGGCCGCCGTGGCGTCGACCTCGGCGGCCGCGGCCAGCGCCTGCTCTGCGGCGACGTGCAGAAATGCGTGGTAGCGCTCATCGGTCGCGGCGATCTGGTCCAGGCAGGCCTGGGTGAGCTGCACCGCGGAGATCTCACCGGCGGCGATCCCGGCCCCCAGCGTGGCCGCATCCAGGCGGATCAGCTCGGCCGGCCCGCTCACTGGGCCTCCCCGAGGATCTGCGGTACCGCGAACCGCCCGTCATCGGCCGACGGCGCCTGACCCAGCGCCTGCCCCTGGGTCAGGCCGGGAGAGACGATGTCCTCGCGGGTGACGTTGGCCTCCTGTAGCGGACTACCGGTGGGCGTGACACCGGTGACATCGACTGCCTGGATCGCACCGACGTAGCCCAGGATCGCGTCAAGTTGGCCGGCGAAGTTCATCAGTTCGTTGTCGGTCAGGGCGAGACGGGCCAGCTTGGCCAGCCGCGCCACCTCGTCGCGGGAGATCGTGGACACGGGGGAAGCCTAAACCGTCGCCCAGATCGCAGTTCGGTGCCCGTGAAACCGGGGCACCTCCACCGACAGGAGCGGTCGCACCGGATATGGGAGGGTGGGCCGGTGAGTTCGTACTTATTGCGGTTGCAGCTTGTGGACCGGCCGGGCAGCCTGGGCTCTCTGGCGGTCGCGCTGGGCACGGTAGGGGCCGACATCCTGTCGCTGGATGTCGTCGAGCGCGGAACGGACGCGGAGTCGCACTGGGTAATCGACGATCTGGTGGTCGAACTGCCTGCCGGGGCGATGCCGGATTCGCTGATCACTGCCGCCGAGGGGCTGAACGGGGTGCGGGTGGAGGCCCTCCGTCCGCATACCGGGCTGCTGGAAGCACATCGCGAACTCGAGCTCATCGATCACGTGGCGGCCGCCGGTCCCCAGCAGGCCAAACTCCAGACGCTCGTCGACGAGACCCCGCGGGTGCTGCGGGTGGGATGGTGCACGGTGGTGGAGCACACCGAGACCGGACCGCGCCGGATCGCCGGCAGCCCGGGCGCACCGGAGACCCAGGCGGCCGACACCCCCTGGCTACCGATCCGCCATCCCGTGGCGCTGGATGCGAGCGCGGCCTGGGTGCCGCAGCTGTGGCGGGATATGGACACCACACTGGCTGCCGCGCCGCTGGGAGACCCGGCTGTTGCCATGGTGCTGGGCCGCCCGGGCGGTCCCCATTTCCGGGCCTCAGAGGTGGCCCGGCTGGGCTACCTGGCCGGGATCGTCGCGACCCTGCTGCGTTAGCTTTCCTCGGGCTTCGCCGGGCCGTTCTGCAGCAGCGCCCGGAATCCGTCCTCGTCGAGGATCGGGACGCCCAGTTCGACGGCCTTGTCATATTTGGACCCGGGCGCGTCGCCGGCGACGACGAACGACGTCTTCTTCGACACCGACCCGGCCGCCTTACCGCCGCGGACGATGATGGCCTCCCTGGCCTCGTCCCGGGAGAAACCCGCCAGTGATCCGGTCACCACGATGGTCAGACCCGCGCAGGTGGGTTCGATGCCGGTATCGCGCTCATCGGCCATCCGCACCCCGGCTGCGCGCCATTTGTCGACGATGGCGCGGTGCCAGTCGACCTCGAACCATTCCCGCAGCGCAGCGGCGATGGTGGGACCCACGCCCTCGACATCGGCCAACCGCTCCTCGTCAGCGGCCATGATCGCGGCCAGGTCACCGAACGCGGTCGCCAGCGCGCGCGCCGCGGTGGGCCCGACGTGACGGATGGACAGCGCCACCAGGATCCGCCACAGCGGCCGGTCCCTGGCTCGCTGCAGGTTCTTCAACAACCGGGCGGCGTTGGCCGAGAGCTTTCCGTCCTTGGTGCGGAAGAACTCCGCCTCGATCAGGTCCTCGGCGGTGAGACCGAACAGGTCGCCCTCGTCGGTGATGATCTGCGCCTGCAGTAACGCGGTCGCCGCCTCGTAACCCAGACCCTCGATATCCAGAGCACCCCGGCCGGCGATATGGAACACCCGTTCCCGTAACTGTGCCGGGCAGGACCGGGCGTTCGGGCAGCGGATGTCGACATCGCCCTCCTTGGCCGGTGCGAGCGGGGTGCCGCACTCCGGGCAGTGCGTGGGCATGACGAACTCACGCTGGGTGCCGTCCCGGAGGTCGACGACCGGGCCGAGCACCTCGGGGATGACGTCGCCGGCTTTCCGGATCATCACCGTGTCGCCGATCAGCACACCCTTGCGTTTGACCTCCGAGGCGTTGTGCAGGGTGGCCAGGCTGACCGTCGATCCCGCGATCCGTACCGGGTCCATGAAAGCGAACGGGGTGACCCGCCCGGTGCGGCCGACGTTGACCCGGATATCGCGCAACCTGGTCTGGGCCTCCTCGGGCGGGTATTTGTAGGCCACCGCCCAGCGTGGCGCCCGCGAGGTGGCTCCGAGCCGGCGCTGCTGGGCGAATTCGTCGACCTTGACCACGATCCCGTCGATCTCATGCTCGATCTGGTGGCGTCGCTCACCCCAGAAGCCGATCCGCTCGGCCACCGCGGCCAGACCGGCCACCCGGGCGGTGTGCTCGGAGACCGGAAGGCCCCAGGCCCTGAGCGCGGTGTAGGCGTCGTGCAGGCTGACCGGACGGAATCCCTCGGCATAACCGAGGCCGTGGCAGATCATCCGCAGCGGCCGCCGCGCGGTGACGGCCGGGTTCTTCTGCCGTAGCGATCCGGCGGCGCTGTTGCGGGGATTGGCGAACGGCGGCTTACCCTCGGCGACCAGACTGGCGTTGAGGTCGTTGAAATCGGCAACCATGAAGAACACCTCGCCACGCACTTCGAGAACAGCCGGGACGGGATAATCCGCTGTGCCGGTGAGTTTCTCGGGAATGTCAACAATGGTCCGGGCATTGAGGGTGACGTCCTCGCCGACCCGCCCGTCCCCTCGGGTGGCGGCGCGTTCGAGCCGGCCGTCCCGGTAGACCAGGGCCAGTGCAACTCCGTCGATCTTGAGCTCGCACAGATAGGTCGGGTCGGGGCCGAGCTCGGTCTCCACCCGGTCGGACCACCCGGTCAGCTCGACGGTGTCGAACACATCGTCCAGGCTCAGCATGCGCTCAAGGTGTTCGGCGGGGGTGAACTCCGTTGCGAAACCCGACCCGCCGACCAGCTGGGTGGGCGAATCGGGCACCCGTAGTTCCGGGTAACGCCCCTCCAGCGCGGCGAGTTCGTTGAACAGTTCGTCGAAAACAGCGTCGGAGACGATCGGCGCATCTTTGATGTAGTACCGGAACTGGTGCCCGCGGACTTCGTCGGCCAACTCCTGCCAGCGGCGACGGACCTCCGGGTCGATCGGATCGTTCTCCGGGACGTCGGCAGCCACGGTGCGAGGTTATCCCGTCCGGCGGCCGGAGCCGCCGAGATGGGGGCGCAGCAGGTGCCTACTTTCGCCCGGGCAGACGCATGACGGCCTGAACCATCGGCAGCAGTGACTTCTGCCAGAGGGTCGGCGGGACACCGAACGGTGGGTCGAGGTTGAGCACCCGAGCGGTGGCGATGGTCTGCGCCTCGGTGTATTTCAGCAGACCCTCCGGACCATGCCGCCGGCCCACCCCGGAGGTACCCATACCGCCCATCGGCGCGCTGAGGCTGCCCCAGGCGAAGGCGTAGCCTTCGTTGACGTTGACGGTGCCGGAGCGCAGGCGTGCGGCGATCTTCTCGCCCTCGCCGGTCGACGCCGCCCACACGCTCGCGTTGAGGCCGTACTCGGTGTCATTGGCCCGCGCGATCGCCTCTTCGACGTCGGCGACCGGGTAGATCGACACCAGCGGCCCGAACGTCTCGTTGGCGGCGCATTCCATATCGGCGGTGACGCCGGTCAGCACCGTCGGCTCATAGAACAGCGGCCCGATGTCGGGGCGAGCCGTACCTCCGGCAATCACCTTGGCACCCTTGGCTTTCGCATCATCGACGTGGTTCGACACGGTCTTGAGCTGACCTTCGGAGATAAGGCTGCCCATATCGGCGGAGAAGTCATACCCCGTGCCGAGCTTCATCGCGCGCGTCGCCTCCCCGAACTTGCGGGTGAACTCGTCGGCGATATCGGCCTCGACGTAGATCCGCTCGATGGAGATGCACAACTGCCCGGCGTTGGAGAAACACGCCCGGGTGGCGGCCTTGGCCACCTTGTCCAGATCGGCCCCGCGGGTGACGATCATCGCGTTCTTGCCGCCGAGTTCGGCGGAGAACCCGATCAGTCGCCGCCCGCACTGTTCAGCGAGCAGGCGGCCGGTGTCGGTGGAACCGGTGAACATCAGATAGTCGGTGTTGTCCAGGATGGCGGTGCCGACGACAGAGCCGGGGCCGGGCACCACCGCGTACAGGTCACGCGGCAGACCTGCCTGGTACAGCAGTTCGGCGCATGCCAGCGCGCAATACGGCGTCTGGCTGTCCGGTTTGACCACCACCGCGTTGCCGGCGATCAGGGCCGGGACCGAGTCCGAGGCGGTCAGGGTCATCGGGTAGTTCCACGGTGAGATCACCCCGACCACACCGAGCGGCTGGTGGCAGACCGTGGTCTTGCCGATCCCGGGCAGCAGCCCCTGCACCTGGTGCGGCTTGAGCAGCTCGGCGGAGACCCGCGCGTAGTAGTTCGCGTTGGCCATCAGGTCGATGAGTTCTTCCTGCGCCGCCCAGCGGGCCTTCCCCGCCTCGGCCTGCAGCAGGTCCATCAGGAAATCGCTGTTCTTGATCACCAGATCGCGGTAGCGCTCGACGATCTTGAGCCGGTCGGAGACCGGCCGCTCGGCCCACTGGACCTGGGCGGCACGTGCCTTGGCGACGGCGGTTTCGACATCGGCGGCCGTCCCGACCGGGATGGTCGCCAACGGCGTGCCGGTGAATATCTCCTCCACCGTGCGGGTCGGGCGCGCGTCGGGATCCTCGATCGCGGCCAGGGATCGCAGGCGGTCGAAAACTTCAGCTGTGGGGGCGGACATCCCCCCAGGGTAGGCCAACGGGCCGGGCCGGTCAGACAGCTTCGGGATCCTCAGCGATCGCCGCGGCCGCGCGGCAGGCCAGATCCGTCGCCTCCCGCGCCCAGGCGCCGGTAGCGCCGGCCAGTCCGCAGACCGGGCTGATGCCGACGCGCTCACCCAGCACCGCCCGCGGAAACCCCAGCCGGTCGGTGATCGCCGCCGCATCGCGGGCCAGATCGGTGAATCCGATCGGGTGTTCCGGAGTGATACCGGGCACCAGGCCCAGGATTACGCTGCGGCCCGAGTCGATGAACTCGGCCAGTCCGTCGATACCCTGGGCGCCCACTGTGTGGAAGTCGACCGAAACCGCCCCGATACGGCTTCGCCGGAGCACATTCCAGGGCAGGTCCGCTGCACAGCTGTGCACCAGCACCTGGCCGCCGATCCGGGCGGCACAGTCGTCGAGAAGGCCGATGACCCTGGTCTCGTCGACCGGATGAACCGGGGTCAACGCGGTAACCCCGGTCAGCCGGCCGGCCAGCGCGGCCGGCAGCAGCGGCTCGTCGAACTGCACCACCACCGGGGCCGACATCCGCCGCGCCAGCTCGTCCCGGTGGATCGCGACCCCCTCGGCCAGCGAAGCCGCCAGGTCGCGCAGCGCGCCGGGATCGGTGATGGCCCGGTGGCCGTTGCCGAGTTCCAGCTGTGCGGCCAGGGTCACCGGACCGGGGGCCTGCACCTTGATAGCGCGCCCGTCCTGTGGTCCACCGGCGTTCTCCCAGGCTTCCTCGAAGGCGTCGACATCCTCTCCGAGCAGGCTCACCGCCCGACGTGTCACCGAGCCGGGACGGCGAGCTATCCGGTAGCCGCGCGGGACGGTGTCGATGGCGATATCGACCAGCAGCGCCCCGGAACGGCCGATCAGGTCCGCCCCCACCCCGCGGGCCGGCAGTTCGGGCAGGTAGGGAAGCCGGGGCAGTTCGCCGACGATGACCGCGGCGGCATGTCGGGGCGA
>Ga0180432_10001432_pt1 | contig 37720 bp, 48 predicted proteins | sample SS_ome_10_FD_132414 | JGI IMG/M metagenome (GOLD analysis project Ga0180432, IMG submission 132414) | Hypersaline lake sediment archaeal communities from the Salton Sea, California, USA - SS_1_MS_2 metaG | ecosystem: Environmental > Aquatic > Non-marine Saline and Alkaline > Hypersaline >... | reverse complement strand
CAAGTCGTCCTTTAATACGTCAGCCGTGTACCTATTCCAGTCATGTCAAAGACGACACCCTTCATTTACTTTTCACTTATAAAATATGGGGAATTGTGGTTTCAATTGTCAGGCTCGACTTTCCCAAGGAGACGTCCAAAAAGAAGCTTCCTTTGATGAGGCAAAGGAAGCAAAGGCCTTACTAGAAGAGCTTCGAAGGGGTTTCTACCATCCCAACATTGTTTTGGGATCGTCTCTCGAGTACATCCTCTCAAAAATTACGGGGCGAAAACGCATCCGCTTCTATAACCCACTTGGCATCTCCATGGTGGTCTGGATCTATGAAAACCCGGAGGAATTGGTGTTCAAACGTCTTGAAGGGGGGGCATCCCTAGGAGGAAACGTTGGCCCTATCAAAGCAAGCTTAGAAGTAAATGCAGAAAAGGGTCGGCGACCAGAGGATCGTTTGCCCGTCACCCAATTGATTGTCCCCCCAAAGGTGACCATCCCCGTCTATGTTCAATCCTCGTCGGTCTACGTCACTCTTGGAAGGGTCATTCACCACCGTAAAAAAGGAGGAACACGAGAGATTTGGTGTAAACCCACCTTTGAAATCTTTCAGCACAATCGCCTCATTCCAACCTCTTCAATTTTTATTTTCAGGTCCTACCACCTCAACAACCCCATTGGACACGTCTCTTCACCTAAAGACATGCGCCATTTCGGTAAGCTAGCTGGTAATTGGCAATCTGAATATGCATGGTTGGTTTCGTAAGGTCATATCAGAGACATCACAAAATGAAATATTTTTATTGGATAAAACTCCAGTTGCCAAAGATGGCGAATTTTCTACCAAAAATTATAACCAAAATGGAAAACGAAAATGAAAGGGTTCCCATTGAATCTAAACTTTCCCTCCTCCTCGAACCATGCCCCGAAAATCCTCACTGCTTTCACCTGACCCTCTACCACCACGACGTCGTCTACGCCTTTTTAGGATGCATGGAGTTCCCCTCGGAAAAGTATGCACGGACCTACGTGAATGCAAAGCGAAAGACGGTGCAAAAACTTTCCGAGCTGACGGGCCAATCGATTTGGAAACTAAAGATGAATGTTTTTAGTGCCAAAGATTGTTAAAATGGAAAAATACAAACATGTCAACAAATGTGTAGATCTATTTAAATAAAGTGATAAATCAATGAATGAATCAAAATTGAGGGAACGCTACTCGCGTGCGTCAAGTGAAGGGATTTCCATCGTGTCTTCAGCCCCAAACTTTTATGTGGTGAAGGGATCACGAGGGTCTCACTACAATGTCTATGTGGACGACGGAATCTCATGCACCTGTCCGGATGCCCAAGCAGGAGAGTTTAGGGGAATGCCTTTGTGTAAGCATCGCATCCTCGTCCTGATCCACGTCTATAAGATGGATTGGGATGAAATTCTTGACTTAGCAAGGGAACTCTTTACCTCGAAAAAGTGGTCCTCCGCAAAGAGAAGGGAGCCAGAGGTTGAAACGGTGGACCCTCGTGAGACGGATGACTGTGTCATTTGCCTTGAACCTTTGACCTATAAGACGAGGTCCCAAGAAAAGGAAACCGTCTTTTGCAAAGCCCAATGTGGAACCCGGTTCCATGCAAAGTGTATGGAGGGGTGGCTGAAGCGCCAAACAAAGTGTCCGATGTGTCGGGTGAAATGGACATAGTTTATTTGGACCCTTTGATGTTTCACCTTCATTGCGAGGCTAAAGACAATCAGAAGGTTAGGCGTTGAAGAGGGAAAAAGACAAAGGGAGGGGCGTAGCGGGCCGCTGCAGAGGTAAAGTGGCCGTAGAAAAAAGCGTAGAGGGCCATGATCCAGGGATTGGTGCCGTTGGAGATGAGGCAGGAAAGGATGGAGAACCCCCACAGTTCCATGCCCACCTTTTCTTGGGTAGAGTGGCGGAGGAGACAAATGTAAGTCAGGAGGAAAATGGCAAAGCAAATGGCAAGGCCAATGAGGTAGATGGGGTAGTCATCCCCCGAATCCACACAAATAAAAATGTAGTTTGTAAGAAGGACACAGGTGTAGAGAGAATAGGAAACCACACGAAAGACGGTAGAGTCCTCCCAGAGCTGACGCAGGCGAGAGATGGAAGACCCCGCAGAAATGGCAACGGCCGATGCAAAGTAAACACAGAGGGGAAGGATGAATGTCTTATCGTGGTTTCCAAAACGGTCTCCGATGTCACCAAGGTAAAAGAGGACGGTGGACATTCCAATAAACACCACAAAGGAATTTGCACGGTCAATGTAGGTGAGTTCTTTGCGAGCCCACTGGGTGAAGGATGCAGACGTGTACATGTCGAGGTATGGAGTGGATAGAGCAGGCTCATATTTTTTGCCTTGGTAAAAGATCCATCTCGAAACCGAAAAGGTAAAGAGGGCACATGCCAACCAAATTAAGAGTTGAATAAAGTGTGCAAAGGTAGAGTCCATGGCGAGGTGGCGAATGGATTGTGATGCAAAGAATGAAAAGAATGAAAATTTATTACCTCAAAATTACTCCAAAACTCTCCTCCGTTTTTATCCCATAAAGGATTCCAGTCTAACGACTTACTCCAAAACTCTCGTCTTCCTCCGTTTTTATCCATAAAGGATTCCAGTCTAACGACTTACTCCAAAACTCTCGTCTTCCTCCGTTTTTATCCATAAAGGATTCCAGTCTAACGACTTATCCAAATAACCTCACACGTTTGGCCTTAAAAGGCTCAAGAGAGTGAATCACCCACCGAGACCCCTTATAAAAAATGGAAGAGAGACAAAGGGGATGCATGCGGACAACAATGGGAGGTCCGCCGTGAACCCGTTTGGCTTCGGCGTAGGTGGAGGCTGCGTCATCGACGTACTCTAAGACGTTTGAAATAAATACAGTTGCCGAGTTTCCCTCTTGAGTCTTCAAAAAGACTTTGGCGTCGGACGTGACAGAGGTTGGACAGGTGGGACACCCATGAAGGTCCACACACATGTCCCCACACCCATAACCGGGCCCACGTCCTGCAACCTTTGTTCCGTTGGACCCAAAACGGTCACCAATCACAATAATTTTACGATTCCTTTTCTTCGCATCTGCCAAGGCACACTTCCATTTACGTTTTCGATCATAATGGCGATCAATGTCAAATCCGAGTTCCCAAAGGAGGAGACTGGCAAAGATGCATAAGACAACAATAATGACAATTAACCAAGGTTTCATTTTTATTTTAAGTTCTCATCTTGTCACTCGCGTCGCACACCCAATCAGGGAAAGGGCCGAGGCGGCATGAGTGTAGGCCAAGAGGTTCATCATGGCTTCTTTGGAAAGTACCTCTAAGGATTCAAATCGAATCTCCATGATGGCAACCTCTTCCTCGGAAACATCAGCCAAGGGTTCAGAAGTCGAAACCTCTCGGAGGGTGCCATCCGAGGTTGAGTAACGAAACACCTTGATAGACGTGGGAGACTGAGGAGGCCCTGCGATGGTAACGAGGGTTTGGGTAAGGAAGTCTTTTTGGGGGTCAAGGCCTTGGGGAGACGGGGAAAGAAGGATGATGGACTGGCTTCGCTCGTCATAGTGAGGGTAAAAAGGATTGTCCATGGGTGCACCCTTTGGATAAAATGCCGTCATTTCTGGAGCTCGAGGATTGGGTGAGCGAAACACAAAATTCAGGTACTGAAGCCATGGATATACGCCGTTTGAATCGCCCATTTTATCATTTCATTTCAAAAAGTTTTTTTTAAAATAGGCCACAATAAAAATTCATCTCAGTGGAGCCTATCCAACCATATTTTATGATGTCTCATCGCCCAAACTCAACACTTTTTATTTTAAAGACCCATGACCTTCATCATTGTCCGGATCCTCAAGAGGGGATCCATCATCCAATCGAAGTTTGTTGAGGAAGTGAAGTCTGCCCATAAAGGCATTGTAAGAATGATTTGTCTATCTCTTCAACCCATCCATCACCGAAAACGATTTTGCCTTTATTCTGGACCGACCTTGAATAACGCCATGACAAAGTCCATCGTCGTTTCTTCAGAACGATCCGTGTCCTACTCGAAAGGAAGAGGCCTCCGCATTACTCCTTCACCAACCAAAGATGAAAATCAAGGCAGACTTCTTTCCGCAATCAACATTTCCCAAGAAGACGCTGAAGCCCTTTGCATCCGCCAAAAGGTTGATCGAAAATCCGTGCAGATGAAGATGTGTTTTGTGTGTGGAGGATGGGTTGATGATGCAGATAAGGTGGAAGCCTTAAGAAAAGATGCCATTCTTTCATGTTTACAATAAATGGACAAGGTTTGGCTTATCATTTCTATAATCATTTTGGTATTGATTCTATCGATGTTTATTTGGTCAGTGGTGTCTTATTCAAAACGGTGTGGCATATGTAAGACGGGGGATTCGTTTCCCTTTATGGAAGGCATCATGGATGGCTACATGGAATTTACAGAGTATGATGGAGTGTTGAAGGATACGTTGCTTCCCCTTTGCAAAAAGGTCGAAGAGACTTGGAAGGCACGTGGTCTTCAAGTCTCTCTCATTGGATCATGTTCCCATAAGCATTGGACCCCTGCCTCAAATGTTGATTTGTATGTCGAAGACTCAAAGGAAGCCCGTGCCCTCCTCCTCCGTTTTGGAGCAAAGGCAATGGATTCATCATCTTTGGTGTTTCTTGATGGGTCATGGGACCGTCCAGTCCACATCTATCTAGGTGATAAATTTCAAGATCAAATCAAACTATCAAATGAATCTCGATTTCTTCTTTCCTACCTAAAGAAGAAGAATCCCAACTTGAGTTTTCATGTCAAAGGAACAAATCAAAAATAAAAATTTATACCGTATTCAAAGCAAAAAATCCTAAAAAGGTTATCAAGCCAACCCCTAAACCTGGCAAAATGAGGGCTCGAGGCGGAAGTTGAGTCTTTTCTAAAACAAGTTCATTCAAAGGGTAACCAGTCGCTAAGCAAAGCGAGAGGGATCCGAGGGCCGTTGCGGCCACGAGAGAGGACGTTGAAGAGTCGAGGAGGGATGGGACAAAGACGGAGATGATGATTGAATTGTGCATGACTTGGGTCAGAAGAAGAACGGCGAGAGAAGTGGTAAACCAAGGGTAACCAATGGCTTCAACACCATCGAGGATATACCCGCCAAGGCCAGATTCACGAACGCCAAACCCAATCAGGATTGGAAGGGCCGTAAAGGCTAAGGTCTGAGCACGAAAGTGGTCCCACGGAGTCTCTCGGTCGACTAAGCCAAAGATGAGAATGAAAGCTAAGAGACACCCAGAGATGAACCATTGGGAGACGTTCAGAATGTCCTGAAGAAACGAAAAGACGATCCAAAGAAAGAGGAGAGGAAGAATCCAGTTTGATCTTGGGGTGGGTTGATCTTTTGATCCTATTTCTTCTTTGGATAAGCCAAGTTCTGGGTCTTTTGATTCTGGTGGTGAAGTTTCGGATGGCCACCCTTGGGTAATCAGTTTGGAGCAAAGAAAGAAGGACCCAACAAAACCGAGAAATACACCAAGAGGGGCATAGGTGACAAAATCTACAAGGGTTAGACGATCTTTTCCTAAGTCTTCCAACAAATCATTGGCAATAAAGTGGGAGGACGTGCCGAGGGGGGTGAGGAGACCACCAAGAGCACAAGCATGGGAGAGGTGGACAAAAGTCCAAGGTGGAAGTTTCTTTGAAAATAAAATGGGTGCAACTGCGAGGTAGACGGGAATGTTGTTGAGGACGGAGGAAAGGAGAAGGGAGAGGCCAGTGAGGGCCGGAAGAGATAAACTTTGAGCCTTTTGACAAATGGTGAGGTAGATGGGAGAGGCAACTAAGACCTTTGATGCAATCATCAGGGTTGCTAAGGTAATGAGGGCCGACCCACCAAAGGCCCTCTCTGCTTCTTTGATGTCCACAATGTTGGTCCCAACAATGTATAAGGCCGTGATCCAAAGGACAGTGGTCGTCCATGGAGGCCACTTTACTTGGGTAATGGTCAGTCCCAAGATGAAGACCCCCACTGCAATGGACTGAGAAAGACTCATATTTGAATGTTCTCACATTTATTCTGACCAATTGATGGACGTCCCCGCGGAAGTAAATCATATTTGCCAAGTCAATGGGTATACGCTCACCAAAGCAATCGGTGAAGGACCTGAAGGATTCATTTGCACCACCGCCATGGGAGAAGGACGATCAAAAAAAAGAGGCCTACCGAGATGCATGTAAAGTCTTTTTAGGATCAAATCCAATCTACTTTTAAAGGTTTTGAAGGATCGGGGAGTGTTTGGATCAAAGTTGGCATCCTTCCCCACCTATGACTATACCTTCATTCCTTCTCAAACCTGTGTGAAGGACTCGGCCGATGTACAACTCATCATCCACCTGTCAAGGTTTAGAGCTCTTGGGAAGTCATGATTGTCTCACGCGATGCCATTTTCGAAGAAGTTTCTGCATCCTTAGAGAATGTTTCTCAAATCACCTCCTTATAATATCACATTCATTCACATTCATCCAAGAGCAAAAAACCATGGCCACTGTCTCCACCATCATTCCAAGCACCCTTCACCCTTTCAATGCCATTCGCTCACCAAGCACGGCTGAAACCTCCATTCCTGAAGAACTCCAAGCGGCATTGATGGTGTCCAAAATGATGCCTTCCAAGCTCAGTCCCCACATGTCCACCCTCGACATTGCAAAGGTTCGAGTCCTCCAACGCCATCCCGCTTTTGACCTGAAGGCAACCGAGGTGAAGGCCTCCACCATCCATGGTCGTGGACTTTTTGCCATCCAAGACTTCAAAAAGGGTGACATTGTCACCTTTTACCCCGCTCACATCATTGAGTTGACACCCCATGGCAACCGGTCAAAGGATGGACACATGAAGATTCGTCTCCCATGCCATCCCTCCATTCCCGTTCCGAAGCACGAGGACATCAACGAGTACCTTTTGTCCATTTCCCCTACCATTCACATTTGCGGGATTCCGTCCATTGATAAGGATCCCTCCTACTGTGGGCACCTCATCAACGACGGCGCAAGGCCTTCATCCGACCCACGGTCCCATCCCATCTACGAAATGGTGTCAAAGACAAAGGCCAACGTCACCTTTTCCCTCATTCACGACACCCTCATGGCCATGCGGGCGACACGGGACATTGAAGCCGGCGAAGAGATTTTTGTTTCCTACGGGCTTCCGTACTGGAAGACGCAAATGCGCATGTAAAAAATGATCAACATCCAAATATCATTGAATAAAAAGTGTCTCCATATCGCCCAACAAAAAACACTTCGTTTCCGTTTCGGCGGAGATAATGACCCTCTTCAAATTCATCAAATCCGAAAATCACATGCCTCCATCATGTACATCGACCCATTTTAAAAACTCAGATTGGGTTTTCGCTTCTTCTTCAGTCCATTGTGAGACCACTTTTTCTTTAAATACATCTGCATCAAGATTTTAATTGCCAAATGACATTTTTCCCATAAGCATATACTCACAATACACTCTTAACAGTAGAGATTCCATTTCCCGAAGAGACATGCGATGGAGTCGATCCTTTCGAGGGAGAGGAATATTTTCTTTGATGGGGTAGGGGCGAAGAGGCTTCAGAGGGAAACGGCACTTAGAAGGATCACGTCTATCAAAGTGGGGACCTCGATACTTCACAAAGGAAGCTCCGTGATGAATGCCGAGGGATGCCCAGTGGTTGGTTGCAATCCCCTTCATAATGGCTTGGTACTTTGACTTGAGTGCCTCTTCGGTTCGACAATGGCAAATCCCCATTCCTCCATAATGTCCCTTAAGCGTTGGGGTTCACTCTTGACATCTGCTAAGGAGACGGAAACTTGGCGTACCCGGCTCTCTTCAAGAAACGGAGTCACTCATAAAAAAGAAAAGTGGTGTTATTATTTTTCAATTACAATTTCCTGAAATACGAAGAAGGTATTTTCACAAATGTTCCTGTTGTTAAATCACACATTTCTCTTTGCCAATGAATCGCTACCGTGTTCTTCCCAAGCTTCATGGTTTTTCTTGGTCCTTTATCGAACCCTTTTCTGCCTTGCCAGGACAGCACACTTGGTGCATTTCATTCAACCAAGACGGGTCACATGAGATTGAAGTCGCCTTAGATCACAAAGCCAAGGTGGCTTTTTTTGAAACATTTCCTAATGATTTGGAGGCAATTGTGTGTTGCCCCCATTGTGGAGAATAAAATCATTTCACTCCCTCTTTTTAGAAAGATGTCTGAAACACTGCTTAAATAAAATGCGTTGTCAAATTATCCATTCAGGCATCCTATGGTCATTTATTTTTCTGATTGTTCTCATCATTCCTATCCTTTGCCTAGCTCTTCCTTTAAAGTACCAAACGAATGTGTCCGGCTTTGTCTATGGTTTAGTCGTCTCTATTTTTGTCATTCTTTGGTTCTACGTTGCCCTGCAGATCACCTCGACTTGCTACATGACCTATAAGCGAAATTGTTTATCCTCCATGTGCATTGAATTCTTTAAGCAAAAGCCGGACCATCTAAAGGTGTGGGCCGACTATGGCCTTTTGTTAGGTCTGAAGCGAGATAAGCACGTCATTTGGGGAGATCCTGACCTTGATTTGAATTTGTACAAGGACCAACGAGGTGAAGTGATCCAATGGGCAAAAACCCAAATGAAGGCACCCCTCTACTATGATGAAAAAGAGGACACCATTTTCCATAGGAGAAACCCCTTCAAGATTGACTTGGAACCCGGAGTCGAAAGGGATTCTCCCTTTGGTCACGTCAAATCAACCCTTCCTCTAAAAGGGCACCCAATTCCCGTCCCTGAGGACGTTCATGGACGTCTTATCAACCTTTACCAAGACTACTGGGTCAAACGACCCTTTGCTAAGGACTATGAACCTGAGACGACGGAAAAGTGGAGACGTCGTCAAGCAAAATTATACAAGTATCTTCATCTTCGCTTTTGAGCATTCAAATTAAATCTCACTCTATTCAAATAAAATGGATCCATCTCTTTCCCATCCGGCAGTCCAGACTCCGATCCAAACATCCAATCCAAAACATCGATGGATTTCTTGGGCCATCACGATTGGCATCTTAGTGGCGGCCATTATCCATGCCACTGTGAAGGGCATTCAAATCAAAGACGAAAAGAAACGAAAGCAGGTTCTCCTTCGCATCTTTGTGGGCTACTTCATTGGTGGCCTCTGCGGGTGGTTGGCCATTGTCTATTTGTTTTTGCCCCACACCTTTGCCCCCGATGTCTTGAAGGGATCGGGGCCCGCACGGCGCATTTCTGGATTTTCCTGCTTAGCCTTTTCGGTGGGAGGCATCATTTCGGCCATCATGAAGTCCGTTCCAGAGCAACGGGTTGCCGTGGCGACCTTTACCGTCTTTATGCTTGGAGTGGCCGGCGTCCAACTCTACACCTTGAAGGGAAAGTCTACCCAAAAGGTGAAGATTTACTCAATTCCCGTTGTGAAGCTTTTGTCAACCCTCATCCTCATTGTCTTTGCATCGATTGCGGATGGTAAGGAATCAAAGGAATGATGTTTATGTAAAACTTTTCCTTGAAGACCTAAACACCTACGAAAGGCCGAAGGATCTTTGGCTCTCAAAGCGACGCCTGCACATCGCACATAGGATTCCAATTGACGGCGATACTTATCCATTTATTTACCTACTTTTTTCCTCCATGCTTTGCCCTCTTTGCAATAAACACGATACCGATAATAATGATAATGGCCGACACGACCGACACGGTAATGGCAATGGCCTGCCCAACCTTTTGACCCTTTGACTTTCCGGGTTTTTCGCTCTTAATGATCTCGCCTCGGGGCGCATAGGGATTGCTTGATGCAGATGAAGGGCACGGGCACCCTTCTTCCTTTGACTCAATGACGTTTCCTTGGGGGTCAATCGTGTGGGTGAAGCGACAGGTGGAGGACGACGAGCAAGGGCAAGTGCCTTGCACAACAATGTTTGATCCTTTCGCTTCTTCGGATCCCTGAGCCATGGCCTCACATCCGTACTGCTGGGAGAAAAATTGAAGGTACTTTCCCATTTATTTGAGTGAAACGATTTTGAGGAGAAGAAAATACCACAAATAAATTCATGGATCCCTTCCTTCACATCCGCCGAGCCGTTGGCCATGACTAAGGAAAAGATGAACCCAAGTTTGATTGCATCCATGTGGGTGAAACTGGAAAAGGGTCATGGTCAGTTCCATACACCGGCTATGGTGACTACGAGTTTCGCATTTGGCGGGGTTCGAAGGCCACCCCCGGCCAACGAGGGGGTGAAAACATGACCTTTCAGGAGTTTTGCGATCGTCTTTCCGGACGATATGACTTTAAGGAAAAAAAGGCCTATGCCAACCGGGATGAAGATCAATTCTTGAAGGACATGGCCCAAGACTTTTTGGAGCAAAAGATTCTCACCTGAAGAACATGGGCCTCTTCACTCCCTTAAAGGACATGAAGGAAGTCGTCTACTATGAAATCTCGGGCAATGCAGCCTTTATCTTTATGACGACGGGGATCATCCATTACGGTTTTACAAACTTGTTTTCATGAGAATCCATGTCCGCCTGGAAGGAGCACGAGAGATTCTGATATGAAAAATAAAAACCCATGAAAACCATTTGTGTCTCTGGCTATTTTGATCCCCTCCACGTCGGACACTTGGAGTACATCCGAAAGGCAAAAGCCCTTGGGGATTACCTCATCGTGATTGTCAACTCGGACCACCAAGCAAAACTGAAAAAGGGGAAATCCTTCATGTCCGAGGAGGAACGGGTGAAAATCTTGGAGGCTTTGAGAGACGTTGATGAGGTTGTCTTATCGGTGGATAGGGATCGCACGGTGTGTGCAACCTTAGAACTCTTAGCCATGACCGAGCGGAAGCCATCCGCCTTTTGCAATGGAGGGGATCAATTTGCCGAGTCCATCCCGGAGGCCCCCATCTGTGAAGCCTTAGGGATTGATTTGGTGGACGGCCTTGGCGAAAAGATTCAGTCGTCCTCATGGTTGATTCGTGACTCAAAATAAATGAAGCTTATATTCACTGTTCTTGCAATTCTGATTACTGGAATGCTTCTTTGTCTTATTTTTGCTCTTATAGAGAAAGCTCCGTATTGTCCGGACTGTAAATCTTGTAAATGTAAAAAAGTCTTAGTAGATAAGTCAAAGGGAATTCCAAAAATCATTCATCAGATTTGGGTGGGTTCGGATATGCCGGTTCATCGAAGGCGATTTTCAGATTTAATCAAAGCTTGGTGTGACAAAAATGGATGGGGGTATCGACTTTGGGGAAATGAAGATTTGAATGAAACAAACTTTCCACACACTTTCAGTTATATTCAAGACTTAAGGAAAAAGAAAAAGATTATTTGGTCTTCGATTGGTGATCTCATGTCCTTTGAGATATTGTATCGACATGGCGGAGTGTATATGGACCTTGATTTAGAAATTAAATCAACCGAGAAATTCATTAGCGAAATGAAGAAAGCAAATCTTTCTTCAAAAGAATTCCTTGGGTGCAATGAAGAAGAAAATCGCCTTGATATTCTATCACATTCCTTTATGGCATCAGTAAAAGGGGGAGAGGCTGCTCAGAGATTATGTGACCCATGTAATCTTTGTGAAATTGATTTTTCTCTTGGCGCCAACGTTTCGACTGGTCCATTTTACATTCAACATTGTGTGGCAGAGTTGAGAGATTCTCCCAAAACTTCTATTTGGCCTACGTCCTGGATTTATCCATTGCCGTATAAGAAAAAACATAAGAATAAGTGTCTTACAAAGAAGAGTGAGAATGCGTTGTGTTTTGATAAAAAAGGCAAATTAGTGTGTCTCAATTTACCATGTTCACACTACCAAAACGATTGTATCATCTTTAAACACTGGATTGGTCAAACTTGGTTTTAGAGCAAAAAAATAAATGAAGTCCATTTGTATTTGTTTTGGGGTTCTTTGCATTCTTCTTCTTGGAACTCTTATTGCAATGAATTTTAAGTGCCAACCTTGTTATGCAACTTATAATCTTCCCACTTTGCCTCTGAAACAAACGATGGTTTCAATTTCTTTAATCGTCCCTCTGATTCCGAGAGACTTTGAATCATGCATTGAAATGATCCACTCTCTAAATGCAAACACTGTTCTTCCCAAAGAGATGATCATTGGTCTCTCGGGAGGATCCATAGAAAATACAAAGAAATTTGAAGACCGTGTACGTAAAACTCTTGATCCTCGAATTTCTTTTCACCTATCATACACCCCTCAGAAGTGTAATTGTGCAAAAAACCGAAACCGGGCATCCCGACTATCCTCTCAATCCATTTTGACCTACTTTGATGGGGACGATCTGATGCATAAGAGACGCTTTGAAATCATTTGGGATGTGTTTTCAAATTACGATGTTGATGTTTTTTACCATGGTTTTTGCAAAAAGCACAGAGAAGATGTTTATCCTCATCCAATGATTATGAAAAACAAAGACCTCATACTACGCCAAACAAAGTCGGGATGGCCATCTATTCCAAGATCAAAAAAGACGCATGGAATTTGTGCAGGAAATGTTTCCATGAGAAAAGAAATCTTTAGACGCCATCACTTTAATGAATCCCAAAAACTATCAAGGTCAGAAGACTCAGATTGGGCAGATAAAGCTTTGCATTCAGACCTAAAAGTTTTATATATTCATTTACCCTTAACTTTTTATCGACCATCAAATTCTTAAGATAAATAAATGAAATTGATTTCTATTGTTCTGATATGTAGTTGTATCTTAATTTTACTAGGATTGTCGGTCCTTATATTCACCTTATCAAAAAATTATATATGTGAAAGCGATACTGTGTATTTTAATATTGAAAATGTCAATATAAGAGTCTTACGGAAAACAAAGGTAAGATACCAAAAACGCGTTTTTGCTGAAAAACTTTTCCGAAAGTGTGTTGTGAATTTGATTCAAAGAGGAATAGTAAAAGGTGGTATTATTGACCTTGGAGCATGGATTGGGGACAATGCTGCTCCATGGGCAAAACTTATCAAAGAAAAGGTGTATGCTATTGATCCTTCCCCAACAAATTGTGCACTGGTGAAAAATTTGAAAAATTTAAACTCCCTGGACAATCTAATCATTATTCAAAAAGCAATTGGTGCAAAGGAAGGGGAATTACAAATTAAAGAAGGAAATATTGACCATGCGTCATTTCAAGAAGTTGAAAAAGGACCTTCAACAATCCATATGGAAACTTTGGATTCTCTGGTAGAAAAAGGCAACATTGACGAAAAGGTTGGGTTTATTCACTTAGATGTTGAAGGAATGGAATATGACGTTTTGATTGGCGCGCTCCAATTAATCAAAAGAGATCTTCCAGTCATTTCAACAGAAGCACATAAAGGAGATAGAGATGTATCTGAAATTTTAAAGCCTCTTAATTATATTGGATGGGAACTCCCTGAAGTCTGTGGCAATCCATCGTGCCGAAACACAATTTGGATCCATTCACCATCATCCAATGTTGTTCAGTATATGAATCACATCATATAATTGAGTGCCTGGAGAGACCCTTCTTGGCGGATGTGATTCAATGTCATAAGAGACTTCAGGGTGGGCTCGACCCATCAAAACAACAAAGCGTGAAGGATTTGTGTATTATTAAAACAAAAAATGAAACTGTTATTTCTTAGAGCTCCGATCAAAAATTTTATTCGTTATGCTTCTTCTTTAATAAAACAACTGTAAGTATAATAATAATTGCAAGCAATAGACCTCCTCCGACAGCAATCCCAACAATTGCTCCTGTGGATAGTTTGTGATGAGAGGATCCATGAGGTGAGTGTGGATGTGGATGTGGCTGGATCACAGGAGTCACATGGGTAGATCGAAAGACTGCAGCAATAAACCTCTGTAAATCACCAGGAATGGCCCCAACGCTTTCATCACCCACATGAAGAAGGAATTGTTGGCCATTCCATTCAGCGAAGCATGGAACCATCGTCCCATTTTTCTTCAGGTCTGTATTTGTTGGAGTCAGAATAGGAAGGAGGGTGGTTTGTCCGGCTACTTCGAGAGGGGAGGTTTTGCCATCGTGGCTAAACATAAGAGAAACTACAAATGTTTTCAAACGCGTGAAAACAAGATTTGCACTTAAAATTCCTGGACCAACATTGGCAAGAGTCAAAGGTTCTCCGTAAGAAATAGTGAGAGATGGATTGGCCATATTTATTTATATATATATATATATTATGTTCTTAGAAAATGATGGAATCATGTCCATCTAATCTGAGAAAATATCTCAACAATCACATTATATAATTGAGTGCCTGGAGAGACCCTTCTTGGCGGATGTGATTCAGGGTCACAATGGTGATGGCGCAAGAGACTTCAGAGTCTGTATCCACCTCAATCTCAAACCTCGGATCCTCAAAGCGTGAAAAGTTGTACGTCTTTGCCTCTCCGCTCCACAGGCTCTCAAGGTTCCCATCGAAATCGGGATCCATGTAGAAATAATAAAGGCCTCGGCACTCTAAGCCCAGAGTCTCAAGCCATGCAGGCTGAAGGGACTTTTCCAAGTCAAAATACATTTTGTTGTCCTCATCCAAGACTAAACAAAAAGACACTAAGGAGGGTATGAAATCCTCTTCGTGTGCAATTCCATCATCAAAGCCTGAGAGACACACTCGCACCATAAATGCCTGATGATTGAAGAACGCACGCACAGAGATGGACGGCCCAAAGGCTTCGGTGGATAAGGTCTGGGAAAGAATGACATTGCGTCCCATTTGGGGCCCGTCTAGCTTGAAATGAAAAGATCCATCCTCCTTCACACCCGGATCTTTCGCAAAGTCGGTATGAATAAGGGAATCTCGTAGAGAACCCCCAAAAATATAAAGGTGGTGAAAGTTTGTAAGAAGAAGGGATTCGTTGGAAAAGTCCAAAGACGAAAAGAGGGAACCATCAACTCCAAAGCCTGTGATGGAATAGACAATTGGTAACGATGAATGACCCTCACGGTAGAGCAAACGATCAATGAGGGAAGGCCAAACGATCTTCAGGGTCTTTTCTTTATCAAGAATCCTTTTGCGCACGGCTTCGACCTTATCTCCGATTGGATTAAACTCGGCCGTGTATCCATTCCCAAAGATTCGATCACGGACTTCCAAGTCGTCTTCACTCACATGCAACATATCCCATGCATCGACTTCTTTTTCAAAGTCTTCATGAAGTACAGGTGCCTTATAACCCCACTCTTCCAACAGGGTCCATTCCACATCGAGGGGAAACCTAAGCTTCTGACCACCCATGGTCCAATAAAAATTTGTTTCACAAATATCGCGAAGGATAAAGCGCTTCGGAAGGACGAAGGAGCAAATCAAAAGACGAGAGAGGTCATTAACCCCTCGTCGAATGGTGGCCGAAAGGTTTGGTCCATATAACTTCATCACATTTTTTTGAGCCTCTCTATCAAGCATTTCCGAACCTTCAAAGGGACACCTGTAGGTCTTATTCCATAGTTCATGATTTGTTCCTTCGTCTTTAGTTCTCAACCCCTCATCAAATTCGCCGAGGCCATCGTCAAGAGGATTCTTCCGCTCCTCCATCATGCCCATCCCCAAACACCGTGAAGGGTCTGTGGTTTTGGAACATAACATTTAGAAGACTTGAATAAAATTTATAATTGAGTTTCAATCTATTCTTTAAGAAAAAACCCACCGTCTTTGGCAACTGGAGTTTTTGGGAGGGGTGGAAGAGGTACAAGTGAAGGCGGAAGAGAATAAGGTGGATAGGAAAGAACAAATGGAGGGCGAATATCAGATGGTAACGAACTCTCAAGTTGAGGTTCTTTCTTTTTCTCATCTTGTTTTCCTTCGTCATCCTTATCACTTCTATCATCACTTCCATCATCATCCGAAGAACTATCCGAAGAATCAATGCCTGAATGAATATCTTGGTAGTGAGGCTTATAGGTTTCCAGAACGTCCAAGGCCTTTTCAGGATCCTGCCGATAGAGTCGGAAAATTTTTTGCACGGCGGCCGGAGAAAGGTGGGATGGTGACCAAGTTTTTTCATCAATGCCTTCAGGAAGGCGACCGTAGAAGGACTGGAACAATCCTCTCAGTTGAAAATCATCACAAAAGTCTAGCCGCTCCGCCAAGTCGATTCGACCTTCACGCACAAAAGCGGCGTCAAGACGTTCAGGGAAATTGGTCATAAACCCGGCCACGAGGCCATGGCACATGTCACCATCCATCCACTCAAGCAAAGTTCCCAACTTTAGAATGTCTTTCTTCACCGGATCCTTCTCATCCTTTGATTTCTTTGTTTTGTGGGTTCGATCCAAAACCACATCATTCAGGGTGTCAAGATCATCACAATAAACCACCGTCGAAGCATAGTCAATCGAACCAGTTAAGGATCGAAAGGCCGAATCTGACGTAATGGCCGATAAGGAAAGGTTGTGGCGGTAGGGACGCTTCAAGTAGGTCGAGATGGCGTTCATAATGGCCGACTTTCCGGTGCCGGGTGGACCATGAAACAAAAAGATGAGCTTATAGGGAAGACCCCGCTGAGCATACCAATCCTCGTTGGCCATGAACCAGTCGAGTTGGTCCTTAATCACATCCATCTGGCCTTCCTTTAGGATGATGGTGGAGAGTTGCCGTCGATTCCTCCAAGGGCGTTGACCCCACGACGTTCCCTGAACCGTATAGAGCATCGATCGCAGAGCGGCAGCTGCGTAATGGCGCCGGTGATCATGAATACACTTTTGAATAAAGGCTTCAATCACATCATCTTCACTGCCAAGAGAGGACGGGTCTTCGATCCATAAGCGAATAATTAAATCTTCCTTCTTTCGCTCCTTATCTCCGTAAACGGTAATGGTTTCCTTTGTAAACTCAAAATGGATCTCATGAGTCCTTCCCTTATACTCAAAGGCGTAAGACTTTGCCTGCTTTGTTGGGTAAGACTTTTGAAGGGGAGCCGGGTGAGGGTGGGCTTCGGGCTGCAAGGGGTCTTCGCAATAAATAATCAACTGAGACTCGTTTACCGTCTCGACGGCTGACTCAAGAAACCACTGGACCTTTTCGTAAATGTGATTCTTTCGGGATTTTGGTGTGATGTAGTGGATTTCGACTGTCCGTGAGGTAGGACCCCCAAGAGTTTTTCCTCGAGACAAAATCGATGACTTTACAACTTGATAGAGCCACCGAAAGAATCGCCACAAGCGCTGAAAGGTTAGAGTGGCATAGGTTAGGTACCCTTGGTAAGATCGAAAAGCACCAAGAGGTTCAAAAATTGTTGAGGTTAAGAGGTAATCGACTAAGAGATGTCCCGTCTTGAAACGATCAAGAATGGCCTTTTGGAAGGAGTACTGGAGTTTTGCCATTGAATCCTGCATCGATGCTCTCCAAAGAGACATGCCTCCGTAGGGTGTGATGGCACTTGGTGAAATTCGATTTGGTTCCTCCACCCACCGAGACATTTTTCAAAACATTTATCCCACAACTCCGACAATCCCCTCACAAATTAAAAAATGTCCCGCCTTCCACCTCACTCTCCCATTGTCTGGGTGGAACCCAAGGATGAACCCACCCGTCTTGGTGACGAGGTGACTGCTGAACCTTTTCCAGGAGACCAATGGATTGATCCTTCAAAGCCGTTTGGCTCGGGTGATACAACTTTTCACAAAGACTTTTTGACTGGAGAGGAATCCTCTCGAGCATTTGAGGTCGTCATCGATCCAATGGCAACAGTGGCACCACATGCCCGATAAGAAGAAAAAATGCTTGAAGCCTTTGTCTCGCGTAAAGGTCTCCATGGCAGACGAGATTGTCGATGAAGATGGCGAAACTTGGATTCCCCACTACCGTTTTCCCGTCAACAATCAGTCGGCCCACACAATTTTCTCCATTCAGGAGAATCCATCCATCCGGATGATTGTCGATCGAGCATCAAAGCACACAGGCGTCGACTTTAACCACGTTGTGGTTCTCTTGTATCGAGACGGCTCGACCAATGACGTGGGTGAAGTCCCCAACCGAATTGAGAATGAAGGTGTCGAGGCCTTTGCTTCAGTCCTGAAAACTTCGACGACTCTGAGGATCCTTGACTTTACCTACAACGGGATTCAACAAAGAGGCATTGCATCTCTGGCAAAGGCTATCATTGAAAACACTTCCCTCTGCTATTGCAACCTTGAACAGGTCGGAGTTCCTCACAATGAGTTTTCGCGCGAGCTCATTCGGAAGATTGTGAAGCGTAACTACCTTTCACTCGATGGAGATGCAAAGAAGGAAGTCGATGATCTCCTTTCCCCTCCTCACCTTGATGAGATTTTGTCTGTCTATCGAATTGCATAATTATTATACACAACAGGGTGCCTTATGGGATGCTTCACAAAAACAATCATGGCAGACTCTTACGGTGCTTGGATTGCTTCTTTCTTTCCCTTTTCCCTTTTCACGCCCAAGACCATCAAGCCCACAAAGACCATCAAGCCCACAAAGACCACTTACCAAGATCCAAAGATCCAAGAATCCATTGAGAAACCTCAACCTCTTCGCAGGTCATCTCGGTCCATGAAGACAACAAAGCGCGAAGGATTTGTGTATTATTGATTCTTGGGGGTGACAAGCAAACGAGGAGACTATGTTTTAGATTCTTTTGCTTATTGGAGAATTGATTGAATGTAATGACTTTATTTGATGATTAAGATGCTTAAGTCGATTGCACCAAAGGACCTCTGCGCATGGTGAGACCCTCAAGGACGGCCACCACGAGGAAGGCAATGGGGAGGGCGTAGACGATGAGGAGAAGGATGGTGGTAATCTTCAGGACGTACCACTGGTTCTCCTTAAAGGTAAGGGTCGCCTTTCCGTCGTCACCTTCATTGTCCTTCTTCCAAGTCTGAGCCGTGAGGAAGCCAACGCCCACCCAGCAAAGCACCGTGAGGGCGAGAAAGATGAGGGCACCAATAAAGGTGGCGGCCTTTGGTCCGGCGGCCTTATGGGTGATGATGGGGCCAATGATGGAGAGGAGGACAGTCAACCAAAAGACAACGGTAAAGGCCCTCTGCAGATCATTGTTTGAGGAGGTGAGCTTCACGGCATACTTTCCATCTGACTGCTTCTTTGCCTTAAAGAGGGGACCCACAAAGGTGGCCAGGGCCACAATCTGAAGGATGACCAAGGCCAGGACAAAGATGTAGTAGATGAGCGAGCCAGTTGACTTAGGGAGGGTAAGAGGGAGGGCCATTTATTTCATTGGGAGTTTTTTCTCACTCGACCGCTTCGAAATGAGCATCGCGTGTTTGAGATCCAAGAGGATGTCGAAGGGGCTCGGTCAACCATCCGCCCTCCAACATCACAGGGCATTCCATTTTTTCTTCGGGGAGAACGAGGTGGTAAAGAGGACACGTCATGTGAGCCAGGGTTGTCAAATCACTTTGTTTTGCCATGACTGGAGTGAATCCATCGACTTGGGGGAATCCCCTTGGCAAACCCCTTTGGGGCTGGGAATAGATGGACTTGGGAACATAGAGAACGTGGCTTTCCGATGTGATGTAAGGCGTGTCCTTCCACTTATAGACCTTATTCATTGCGGACTGTGTCTTAATGATCTTTGCCTCAACCTCGACCTTTTCATCGCCGTCCATCACGACCACCGACTCGCCAGACACCATGTCCTTTATGCTCTTTGTCTTTCCATCAAGTGATACAACAATTTTTGTATCCGGATGGATACAATTCGGCGGCATTCGAATCGCCGAAGCCGCAACTCCTTCGAATCCAATTTCAGTCACGTCGGGCGTATTGTTATTGTCGAGGTAACCCCGGACCCCTGGACCGGTGTAGTTTAGAACCGGAAGAGGTGCTGCGGAAGACCAAGCTTCAGAGGTTCGAGAAATGTACACGCGGATCGACGATGATTGGGTTTCGATGGTCCACCAGGCATTTGATCCGTAAACGGTGTTCAAGGTGAGGCCGTGACCCGTTGGCGTTCCGTTGGTGAGGCGCATGAGAAAGGACGTTTCGATGTCTGTTGTGGTCGCATTCAAAGATGTAAAAATGGTCCAATAGCGCACACCTCCCGTCGCTTGAATCTGGCCGTCGTACACTTGGGTCCCAGAGAGGCCCGAGTAGCCAACGGCCACACTGTTGGTTGATCCAAAATTCAGTGAAAGGCCTGAAGATGCGCCACCAAGATCAATGTATTGGAGATCTGAAGGGCCACCTGTGATGATGACTTGATGGTTCTGAGGTACGAAATCCACAGTGAGGGATGCCATAATTTTATTGTAAAAAGGTTTTTTGTTCCTGATGGAATCTCGACCGGAAACATCAAATATCACCTTCAAGCATGGGAGAGATTCATGAAAGACACATGCAAAATAAAAGTCTTCTTCGTCAATTTCTTTTGTAAGAGTCAGTAAATAAGAAAGGATTTCTGGTTGATTTGCTTTGCAAGCGGCTTTCATGGCAGAGTGCAAAGGCTTCTCACCAATACCGAGAGGACGCAAAGCAATCCACTCTTTAATCTTGGGAAGGTTTCCCACTGCGACCATGTTATTGAGGCAGAGCATTTTGATTGTGGGAAAAAATGAGCATAAATTTATTCGCTAAAATCACTGACCAAGGTCAGACAATCCCCGATGCACATCACGTCCCCACACTTCATCGAAATGATGGTTTCGTTGGGGAAAAGGTAGGTAAACCCCTTTGACTGCTTAATGTCAACAAAGGCATCCATGAGAGATTCAGAGGCATTGGTATGATAACCAAGGCCAATCACTCGAGTCTCGTCGTGGATAAGGTCTGCTAAGTCTTCACCGACGAGGCGCTGCATCATAAATAAAATATCGTAAAACCGTTGAACTTTTTCGAGCAACACTTCATCCTTTTCAAAAATTTCTGCCAAGGGTTCCCAAATTCCAAAGCCCACCACAAAGACATTGATCGAAAGGCCCTCAATCCATGCCCTCAGGGCACCAATCCGGTCGAAACGGAGGACGGTGTCTCCGTGGACAAAAGATGCCTCAAGAAGGCCATAGGCGTAGTCGACCTTTAGGATACCCACATGGGATCGAATCCATGCCGCTTCCTTCTTTTGGACCATGCCCACAATCGATCCACAGTCGCTGAGGGTCGCCGAAAAGGGAAGGTTCCAAGATTGGGAGGAGCAAAGGTGGAAACATTCGAGATGGGTTGCCCTATAAGGAGTGTGGGATGCTAAAAAGGATGCTTGACAAAACAACCGTAAAAAGTCATCTTTGAGTTGATGGGTATGACGTTCCTCAAGAACGAGGAGACATAAGACGACTTCTTTTTCGTTATCACCGACTTTCATCATCTCAATCACAAAGTGGGGTTGAAGTCGCCCCGCATCCTCCTTCGCACACACCTCGGGAAGGTTTGGATTCACCAAGGAAGTCCACCCCATCTTCTGACGATCGCGCAGGGTTGAAAGAATCAGTGACCCAATGTGGCGCACGACTTGGAGAGCCACCCGTCGATTGCCTCCAAACCTGACCTTCATTAGCCCCTCAGACACCGTGCGACCCTTTCGATAGGCAACGGTCGCTAAGGAAAGAGACCACACAAGGTCCACCATCTCTCCACGAAACCTGTAAATTTCATCACTCTTTTCCAGGTAGGTCTTTACCTTTTCCTTCACAAAGCGTTCTGTTTCAATTGTGTCAAAACGGGCCTTTAGGCAGGGGAAATCAATGATGGGGTTGACGTCCCAGTAGGTGCGAAGGAAAAACAAAGTCATGTAGACGGCCCACACCTCGAGGGCCGGTCGATCCCTCACCGAGTCAGTAATCTCGTAGTTGTCAAGAACTTCAGCGTCGTCCATGGCACAATCAATTGCTGAGTAAATGTTGCCCACAGGCAGTCGGTGCTCAATATCCGACATGGAGAGGTGGGAAAGGGCGTCGTCGTTGATGGGGGTCGTACATCGGACGGGCGGCAGGGGTTTGGAAAGTCCGAGACCATTGAGGGTCGTCATGTCCGTGCCGCAGGGGAAGCGAATGAAGAAGCCCGCATCCACCTTGTGTTGGAAAAAGTCATAGGCAAACCCGGCCACCTTTGACCGGAAGGACCTGTCGCGAAAGAGGTGGATGCACTTGACAGAGGCGTCAAGGACGGACATGGGGTTGAGGGGATGGCACTTTGGAAGAATCAAGTCGGGAGGGTGATCCGGCCCAAAGTACTCGTCGCGAATGTAGACATGGATGTTCTTTTCCTGAATGGATCTCACCCTCGACGTCATTTGGATGGCTGATTGGACATTGCCCGTGTAGGGGGTTGAGGCTCCAAAGAAGAACTGGGTGTCAAAGTGGTCTTCCTCAAAGGAGCATCCGGCCGTAATGACGGGAGAGTAAAGGAGAACTTGACAACGTTTCCACACCTTAATTGCCTTCATGGCCTTTGCCGTATTGTCTGACCCTGGGCCTTCGTAGTAAGCTTGGATAGAAATCCCTGGAAAGGCACGGGCAATGTCCCGCTTCAGCGCCTTGACCATAAAGGCCAACATGCAGGGCACCACGACTTTTTTTCCACCTCGAATGGCACTCATGAGGGCCTGCTTCCACTCGTCTTGGGTACGGTAGACAATGCAGTCATGCCCCGTTTGGGGTCGGTGGGTGTAGTCAATGATGCGAAGGGGAGACCAAATCCCTCTTAAGATGCGCATAAAGTGAATCGTGACGGGTTCCATCAAGGCGTCCGCAATAATCACATACTTTGCAGCCACAAGAAGCTTTCGAAGGGCATTTAGGACATTCATCCGGTGGGTGTCCGTGATGAGGGACCCCGAGATGGAGGACATGACCGACACGACTTCGTCAATGACCACCACGTCGTAGGCCCGTTTCACCCGTGCTAAGGAATTGATGACAACTTCAAGAAGGGGAGCCGTCAAAGGATTCTCATCGGCACAATAGTGGTGGACGTCGTCTCCCCTTTGGATGGCCGAAAAAAAAGAAAGGGACCTTGAGAAGTTAATGTGGATGATGGACTTTCCCTTAAAGTAAGTCTCCTTCAACATGCGAATGGCCTTTGACTTTCCAAACCCCTTTTGGCCTTGGATGACGAGGGTCCCCCCGTAGTCAATCTCGGGAATGTCTACAATGCGGGGTTCATCCGACTGGCGATACTTTGCATCGGGGAAATGTGCCTCTTGGAGTCCCCGAATCGTGTGCTCATAGCGAATGTCAGAAAGAAACACATTTCCAATCACCCTGTCACGGCCTTCAGTGACGAAACCGTCAGGCCAAACCCTCCTTGTCTTAGAAGATGCACTCATCTTTGTTTAGAGCAAAGGTCTCGTTTTCGGATCCATTAAACATCAAATCTCAACCGATAGGAAGGAAAAAGATGGATTTTGTGTAAATTTTATTGAAAGGTGAGGAGGTCTTAAAGTAGACATGAAGGTGGTGGGGTCAAGGTCATTTGCCAATTACGAACTTTTGAAGACAACCTTAGATCGCTATTCAGACATTGACACCATCGTCTCTGGAGGAGCGCCAGGAGCCGACACCCTGGGAGAGCGTTATGCGCGAGAACATGACTGGAAAACCTACGGAAAGCGTGCAGGGTTTGTAAGGAATGGAGACATTGTTGATCACTCAGACTTGGTGATTGCTTTCTGGTCAGAATTTTTCAGAATGAAAAAATCAACAAAGTCAACCATTGATATTGCGAAGAGAAAGGGAGTTGCCTGTCGCATTGTTGAGTTTGGATGCAAAAAAGTTCGAACACCGCCTTGGGCAATAAATTAAATTGACAATCGAATAAATGGGGATACCTCTCCATGCATTGGTGGGTGACCTTGATTCAATCTTTACCATTTTATTGTATCACCTTCCTCCACCCCTCATCCCCATCTTCAATCACTTAGATCACGCATCCCTTCCAATTTTGATTACCGCAGCATGTATTTTATTAACTTCATTCCGTGAATGGAAAGTGCCATTGAAGCTTGGGTTAGCCCTTTGGGGTCCCCTCTTTATAAAGTGGGTTGTCCAACGCCATCGTCCATTTCACGACATGGGGTGGGCACCCCGGCGCCCTGCAAAGGCATTCAAAGGTCCCGACGTCTACTCCTTCCCCTCTGGCCATTCGGCCGCCATTACAGTTTTATTTTTAGAAGCCTGGAAGGCGTGGGGGGTTCGTGGGCCACCCCCGGCCTTCGAGGGGAGCAATTTCCCTGTCTGGCCCTGCAGCGTCCTTTGGCTCCTCATGACCGTCGCCCGCACCGTCCTCGGTGTCCACTGGCTCGGCGACGTCGTTGGTGGGTGGCTCCTCGGCTTCCTCATCTCCTTTGGCTTCTGACGTCTCTTCCTTTCCTTCAATTGTATCCAATGAACCCAACCCCGAATCTCCCGTGCTCCTTCCTGGGCCAGGAGCGGCCATGGAGCTCCTCCGATTCTTACCCATAACTTGGGAGAGGACACCCTTCAGTTGAGCATCATTAATCTTTAGCATCTGAAGGGCATTGTCAAGGCCGTGGGTCTCGGCAACGGAAAGAATTAAAGACATTTTTTGACGGAGACGCTTCGAGGGTTTGACACCCAACTTTGGCATGATTTCCTCGACAGCCTTCATGGTCTCATCCATCTTTTCATCTGACACACTTGACTTTGTTTGGACCACTGAGGCCCTTTGGCGTCCCTGGGCTAGTGCCATACGTTTTGCTTGAAGCTTTGCCAACAATTCAGGGTTTTGGGGTTTTCTCTGAACCTTTGACCTCCTTGGCATTTTCTTCACTGTCGACTATTTTACCATCGCGATATTGACGCACGTCGAGGCACACAATCCATGAGGGACGACGGTGACACCACTCGGGTACGCGAGTGGCCGGAAGGGAGTCTGCATCAATCATGAGACAATCCCAAAAGTTTCCCTTCATCCAGTTCCCTTCGTGATCCACATAGGGTTTTCCACAGCACTGGCACGGAAGCTTTGGTTGGACCTTCCACCTTCCCAAATAGACTGCACACCGGACGATGCCACCCCTTTCAATCTTCTTCCAAAAGGACGACTCTTTTGCGTAGCGCTCGGCCTTTTGAAACCCTGCAAAATATATACATCTCCCCATCATATGGCACTTACATTGGCGCCGACAAGCGTCGAGTTTCTTACATGAGGGAAGACGAAAGCCGTCCCTCCAAATCGAGAAAAGGGCATCCTCGGAGGTTCCATGGTAGAGGGATAAGGGAGGATCACATAGGTCTGCCGTTCCGACATATAAGTCTCTTGGAGGTAAGGAGCGAATCGCCTTTACGGCTTGAGGATGGATGGGAAGACCCCACACCGAAGGTTCATCTGCAAAAAAATCAGAGGTGAGTGCAAAGACAGTGTAGCTTGATCGAGGAGATGGAACCCAATATCCATCCTTCATGGCCAAATACCACCCGTAACATTTGACACCTGAATCACCAAGACTTAAGATTTCTTTTGATAAATCCATGCCCGTTAATAAGGATTTTATTTTTCGATTTTTTTCAACTTTTTTATTTGTTCGCTTTGGCCATCTGTCATTCTCTCCTCTGTAAAAATGCACCGATCATCGGTTCCCTTTTCACAAGACCCCCGCCTCCCAAAACGTGGTGAAGAAGAAGCCACTCGATACTTAGAAGAAGAGTACGAAGTTACTCCTGATCGGACGATTGACCCTCACAATGCCTCGAGATTTATTCGTGACGTGTCAACTTCTCTCCTCGGCATTTCCGACCTCAATGACACTGAAGCCCTTGAAGAAAAAGTCATCGAGTTGGCCATTGCCCTTCTGGAGAAGCGAAAGATGAGAAAGATGGGACCTTCCAAACCAAAGGGCCACGGGATTGAAGAGTACGTTGACGACGATAGGCTTGGATATACTGAATACGACGACGCCCCTCCCTTACGAGGACGTCAAGCCTTTGCAACAAACCCGACCCTTTCCCAGTCCATCCCTCAGCCTCGGGGCGGCAGAAAGGTTCCGACCAGTGAACGTTTTGAAAGGCCCCTTCCTCCTCAAAAGGCAGTCGTGCCTCAACCAAAAAGGGAACCCAGGATGGAAGAGACGAACCCCATAGCTTTCCTGGCTTCTCAAATTGCTCCGTCCTCTTATACAAAGAGGCAACCAATCAAAAAGACGTCAGAAAAACATGAAGATTCGATTGAAGATCGCTTAGCCAATCTCAAAAAGGTTTTGAATGCAGTCTAAATAAACGTTCAAGAAATAAACTCTTCTTCCTTCTCTGAATATAAAACTCATGCACCGTCGAGGTCTTCGCTTTCCACCACCTCCTCCAGCACCTCAGGCTAACCCAGTCAAAGAAGTTCTTGAAAAGGCAAAGCAAGAAATTGCGAGGCTTTCAAAGTCTACTTCAAAGGAGGACCAAAAGGCCCTTCAGAAAATAAAGTTGGGAATCCGTCGGGTGGGTGACACCTTTAAACAAAAGCAAGCCAAACCTGCGTCTCCATCTTTAGCACCTTTACCTCGTCCTCCCACGACATTACGTCCTCCTGAGCCTCCAAGGGAAAGGCAACCCTACTACGTCTCTCCTTCTTTAAGGCCAAAAGTTGTGGGGGCAAAGGATGAACCAAAGGTAGAACATACAGAACCACAGGACATGTCTAAACCAAAGGACATATCTAAACCAAAGGTAGAACATACAGAACCAAAGGACATATCCAAACCAAAACCCAAGATTCACATTGGCTTTCGAAAGTCAGTCGAACCCGAGGTTAAAGAAGAAAACGAAGAGACAAAAGAAGAACTTCAGGATACCTTTGTGCCCCTTTCAATTCCATCAACCTTTCCTAAAGACCTTGTAAAATTTCTCCAAGGTGCAGGGAAATTTAATCAAGAAAAGACTCCATCCTTTGAGCCTCTGACAGAACCCACAGATGAAGCCTTTTGGAGGGAGGCAAAGGAGGAAGAGGATGCCCTTTGTGAGATTGCAAAGAAAATTGAAGACGATGCTTTGCGTCGTGTCCAAAAGGAACGTCTCAAAGTTGCACGAAAGAGGGTTGAGGAGATGGAAGCCCTTGGATCAGAAGAGAGGTGTGAAACCGAAAATAAGCCAATGCACGACTCGTCAAAGGTTCCTCTCTACGATCCAACACCTTTGGGTGACGTGGATGATCCTCCGTTTGAACCAAAGGAAGATGAAGAGGCTCAAGGCACAATCCCCCTTCCTTCCTTTGGATCCTTTCAGGGAACACAACCAAAGGTGAAAGATGAACCAGAGGTAGAGCAAACAGTCAATGAAATCCAAGAAGAGGAACCAAAGGTAGAAGAGGAACCAAAGGTGGAAATTCCAGTCGAAGAAGTTTTAAAGGTCGAGGAAGACCAAGTAAAAGATAAAGATGATGAAGTTCAAGAGGAAGAACCAAAGGTTGAAGATGAAGTTCAAGAGGAAGAACCAAAGGTTGAAGATGATGAAGAACCAAAGGTTGAAGATGAAGTTCAAGAGGAAGAACCAAAGGTTGAAGATGAAGTTCAAGAGGAAGAACCAAAGGTTGATGATGAAGAACCAAAGGTTGAAGATGAAGTTCAAGAAGAAGAACCAAAGGTTGAAGATGAAGTTCAAGAGGAAGAACCAAAGGTTGAAGAGGAAGAAATCAAAAAAGAAGAACCAACCGTAGAAGGAGGAAGGAAGGTTCAGATCCATTTACCCACATCAAAACCGAAGGATAAAGGTCCATCAGGTGAGACCAGTGAAACTTCGAGAACAGTGAGTTTGTCAAAGGAGACCTGTGGAACTTCAACTCTAAGTGAATCAAACAATGAAGGGCAATCAAAGGCACGGGTGGTTCACCTCTCTGCCCAAAACTTTTCTTATGATTCAATGACGGCGGCTCAAGCGAGGCAGATGTGGCAATCCATGTCGGAGAAGAAACGTTCCACCCTCCCACGAAAGCGTCTCGAGTCTTTTTGTAAGGCCATCTCCATCACGTACAAACCACCAAGGAAGACTACGATTGCCATGCTTTCGTCTCGCCTTTGCCCCTTAAGAAAGGAGGATGAATCTAAAGAACCCGAGTTTGAAAACGAAATTCCTCGTTAATATGCAACGAATGGCTATTAGAAGAATTAATAACAAGATTGATCAATAAAATGAATGTTGTAATTGTCACAGGGTGTGCAGGATTTATTGGGTCTCACTTTTGTGAAAGGCTCTTGAGGGAAGACTACAAGGTGATTGGGATTGACAACTTTGACCCCCTTTACGACATTGAACTGAAGAAGAAAAATCTTCAGGAGCTTTCAAAAGACCTTCGCTTTGAATTTTACGAGATGGACCTTCGGACATGTCCCCTAGGTGACCTTCCCTGGGAAGGTGCTACCCTTATTCATTTTGCCGCCTCAGCAGGGGTGCGGCCCTCTGTCGGATCTGCATCGGCCTATGTGGAAAACAACATTGGGGTGACAACCCGTCTTCTTGAAGTCGCCCATCAAGGAGGTGTTAAAGGTGTCGTCATTGCATCCTCCTCCTCCATCTACGGAAACGGTGACGCAGGACCACATGGATTCTCGGAAACCACACCCACCGATTGCCCCATCTCTCCCTACGCGGCCACAAAGAAGGCATGTGAACTCATGGCCCACACTTTTTATGCAAATTTTGGCCTCCCTATAGTGTGTCTTCGCCTCTTCTCAGCCTATGGGCCTCGCCAACGCCCCGACCTCGCCATCTCAAAGTTTATGAATCTCATTCTGAAGGGTGAACCCATCACCCTGTATGGTGACGGCACAATGCGCCGTGACTTTACCTACGTGGGTGACCTCGTGGATGGAATTTTGTTCGCCATGACAAAGGGCCTCACCTTTGGGTTTCGCATCTACAACTTGGGAAACGGAAAAACCGTTGAGGTGATGACCCTCGTGAAGAAGATTGAAGAGGTCATGGGTGTCAAAAAACTCCTCATTGAATTCAAAGAGGTGCCAAAGGGAGACGTTGCCATGACCCATGCCTGCATTTCCCTCGCCCAAAAGGAGTTGGGCTACGACCCTAAAACCGATCTTGACGAAGGCCTCTTGGCGCAGTGGGAGTGGTTTTCGGCACAATTTTGTCCCGATAAAGCGGCCTCTTTGGACCCTTTCCACTGAACCCTCTCACCTCAAAAGATTTAACGTAGCGTAAGCCTTCAAAGACTCGTGACTCTTCCTCCTTTCGATTCTTTGGCAAGATGTCAACGTCGAGGAGGTCAGATGGGTGAATGAGAGAGTAGGGAAGCTTCAGGATCCAAAGGGCGACCATGAAGGAACATTGGTCTCGGTTGTGAAACCGTTCAAAGATGGACCACCAAGTTTCGTCAAAGCGAGGGTTAAGAGTTGCCTGACGAATTAAGATTCGAGTTTCGGCTAAGCCAAAGTCGGGAGGAAAGTTCAGGCGTTTGTAGGCCTTTCGTTGATGTTTAAAAAGAGAAAGGTCTGACGACATGCCCTTTCGGAAACAATGCTCAATTTCATCATAGGTGCATCGGCGTCGGGGATGGATGAGGGAGATGGTGGGTGTCTCTGGGCCTAAGGTAAATAGAAATTCAATAAACTTTGGTTCCAAATGCACATTCGAATCGATCCAAACCGAAAGGTCATGAGGGTGGACTTTGAGAAGGTCGCGATAGGCTTTAATCTTAATCCACCGAGCCGTCCTTCTTGGAGTTCCTTTGAGGGGGACCTTTACAGCTTCCCATCCGCCAGTCTCATCAAATTCCTGGTCAGTAAAGAGCACGTAGCGTATCAAATAACCAAGAGGCAACTTCACCTGCGGAATGCGGGGAAGGGTCCAAGGAAGCCTTCGATTTGACGTTAGGTGACATGTTCCAAATACCCCAGTAAAGATCAAAAAGATCATTGGACCATGCGTATTTCTTCCTTTGTTCGAAAATACAATTCGCCTGCAGAACTTGTACGCTTTTGTGCCCTGCTCCACATTGCAAAGGAAAAGGGAGCCATCGTTGTGGAAGACACACGGGGCAAAGGATGCACCATGGGGGAATGTGTGGACTGGTTGGCGGTCAACCTTGAAGCCCTCGGCGTCCGTGTGGAAAGGGTTCCCTATAAAAAGGTTTGGGGTAGAATCGGAGGAGCACAAAAGGTTGTCTTTTGGTACGGAAACCTGTGGGCCATGGTCGCCGATCGCCAAAGGGCAAAGAGAAGAAAGACCTCCCCTTGGGTGGTGCTTCAGACAGAGCATAAAGGCCACCGGGTCTATGAAAAACCAAAGTGCCACTATAAGTGGTTCCTTCTCTTGTGCGATCAGGTGTGGGACTTTGGCTTTGATTTTTGTAAGGGAAGTCATTCCCTCTACCTTCCCCACATGTGGACTTTACGACCTCTGATGGAGGCGCCTCCGAAGAAAGTCTATGATGTGTGTCTCCTTGGCAAAGAATCCCCCGATCGAAAGGCCCTCATACGTCAAGTGAAACAATCGTCCACCCTCAACCCCTTTTTTGGAGACAACTTAACACCCAAAGAATCCCAACGCGTGCTCTCCCAATCAAAGGTTGGCCTGATGGTGCCCCGTCAAGAAGGAAACCTTGAAATCCATCGCTTTGCATCTTTGGCCACCTCCTTCATGGTGATTCTTTGTCCACCCCTCCCTCCGAGGTTACCACGCACAAAGGACATTGAAGACCTCTTTGGTCCGGCCATTGACTTTGTGCCTCTTGGCGAAATGGCCCGACGGGTCGAAGCTTATCAGAAGGACCAACGGGTGTGGTTGGCTCGATGCATCGAAGGCCTTCGGTGGTACGAGAACCAGGGATTGAGAACCCTTTTATTCCAAGTAAAGGCCCTTTGCCGAGACTTAATTGTGAAGGATACTGTCGTTTTAAATGAAAGGAGAGAACCCAGACTGGAGAAGGAGGAAAAACAAAAACCAGTTTCCAGATCGACTCTGATCAAACGGTTGATGAAATAACACTTTTTATTTAAGGATGAAGCGCCATACCTACGGCATTCCAAGCGAAGAGGATACCCAAGGATACCAAAAACGTTTTCACAGGCAATCACCACCAAAATCTCTCAAGCGCAGGACTCATGAAGATTCGTTTTCCTATCCACCCTCACCTATGCCTCCCCCCATTCCATCCTACTCCTCCTCCCACTTTATGCTTGCAAAGGTTCGAAAGGAAAAGGATGACGCTTGGAAGGCCTTGAAATTACAGAAGCAAAAAGAAGAAGAGATGAAGTTGAGGGAGGTGGCTTTACAGGATGAGCTGAGGCGACGCGAACTTCAGATTGCCATGCAGAGGGAGATTTACTTTCAGGAGATGGCGAGGATGCAAATGGCCTACGAGCGCCAAGTTACCAAAAGTGGTTATCCGTGGGTTGTGTAGATTTTGTGTAGGAAATAAGAGCCAAGTTGAAAGATTTGGAGGGATAAATGATTGACATTTTAAATGCATATATCTCATCCTCTCACCCAATCCTATCTGATCCTCCCCTATTTGGAAGGAATAGACTTGGCAAATCTTTACCTCGCTCCTCTTTGGAGGGATGAGATTCGAGAGATGGTGGATCTCATGAAACCAAAAAAACGACGAGAGGTTCTCTTTGAGATTGGTATGGTGTCAAAACATCTTAACGGGTTTCGCCTATCTGGGGTTGATGGTTTAGATTTGATATGGAAGGTAATAAAGACCTATACTCCATTGACTCGTCGTTTCACCTATTGGAAAGACTCGACTCTGAAGATGAAGACTTATGAAGAGTTTTTTGCTTGGCTTTGGCCCCACATTCGGCTCTTTGATCGTGATAAGCTAATGTTGGCCATTGCTCGACGTCGTCTCGATCGATTGTTTCCTTCCATCTTTGCAGTGACCCCCTTTGACATGAAGACGATGAAACCCGTTTACTTGACCGTCTCTGGTTATGCTTCTGCAGAACGGGTGGAACGTTTTTTGGATTTTGTTCCCTTTAATGTGGAGAATCCTCAGGATCATCCTCTTGTCGTGATTGGAAAGGGTCGTTGGCCATCATGGACGTTCGCACGAGTTCTTAACCACCCCAAATGCAAAGCATCACCTGTCCCATGGTTCTTCTACCTCTTGGGAAGATACAATGTGTTTTATCAAGATTGGGATGAAGAAAAGAATTGGAGATGGTTCAGAGATTCTTATTTTACAAAAGTTCCAGTGGATGCAATTAGGGGGTTTCTCCAAGCCTTAGATATTCATAAAACGAGAACAAAACCATGGTTGATTGGGAAACTGAGAGACTTGTGCATAAGAATGGGAGTTTTGGCATAAAAACGGAGGAGAAATAAATTTTGTTTGAAAGATATATTGAAGGTCTTTAGCAAAAAAAAAACCATGGTCCAAACCATTTCCTTTTCGATCGAAGACCCAGGATGGAATGTCTCCCAAGTCTCAACAAAGGATATTCACACAAAAGGGGAAAAACGGTTGATCCTAAAGATGACTGACACGGAAGCCTTTATCATGTTTGATATGCCTTTGAGTGACGGAGAAAAAGGTGACAATGACTACCACATCCCTTGTTCTTTTCCCTTTTGCTTACCCATCTATAAGGGAGACACCCTCTACGTGGTAAAGGCAAAGGTGTCAAAGTCGGTCCCGACAGGGTGGATCTCCAATGGGCGCCTTCCATGGAAACGGGTGAAACTCATGGCGACCCACGAAGACGACGTGCAAGAAATTCAGTCCCGCTACACAGGCATGTCTGTGCGAAAAGCCCTTCACCAAATTCTCATGCACACTTGGAGGAAACACCACATTGAAAAAGAAAAGGAATGCGAAGATGAAAATGGGTTTGTCGAGACGATTGACGAAGAACTCGCCTATGTCCATTCCAAAGGCGTTGAGCGCTTCGAGGGAGATGCCTTTGTGGCTGAAGAAACCATTGATGATTGGTTGGAGGAAGCAGAGGAGGATGAGGTGGATGGTGAAGAAGACGACGACCTTGATGAAGAAGAGGAGGAGGAGGAGGAACCCTTAGACTCTGACGACGATGAAGGCGCAGAAATGATTTTGGATGAGGAAGAAATTCCTGATGAGGATGACGAAGATTAGATTTTTCTCACACAATAACATACTCTCTTTCAAATGTCACACACAAAGCGATCTCGTATCGCTGCACCAAGTAAGGTGGGGGAATTCTTAATGGATACCGTGTGTGCAGTCTGCAGGGTAAGTCTCTTTGAAGATCGAAGCCTTGTGACATGCAGGTCAGATTCATGTGTGAAGGGATGCCATGCCCTTTGCGCTCTGTGTGTCTTTAAACTGAAGGAACGTGAAGGAGAATACTTCAACTGCCCTATCTGCCGAAAGAAGGGTTTTGGAACTCAAGACGTCTTATCTTCTCACATGAAGGTCCAGATGGAAGGCTTTGCAAAGGAAGCCGATTTCTTTTGTAAGGATTGTGAAACGGGGTTTAAAGGAGATGAAGCCTATGAGGCTCACCTCAAATGCCCAACTTGTGGGTTTACCCAGCCATGCGGAGATGACCATTCATGCACTGACCGATTTAAGCAAGAGATTGCCATGGTGAAGGAACGGCACCGGATGAAGGAAAAAATGGCTGAAAAGTATCATCGCCAAGAAATTTGTCGCCTCGAGGAAAAGTATGATGATTTGCTTAGACACTGTCAAGATGAGCATGGATGTGATCATGATTTCGATTAACGAGATCGTAAGATGAAGGGGTGCTTCAATAAATCACGAATGGTGGGTCTTTCCAAAGGGTTCTTTGTGAGGGCAAGAGACAAAAAATCATAGGCTTTATCAGAGATGCGCTTCGATGCAGGAAGTACAATCATGGATCGACATACCCGTTCCATTGTATCATCTGCATCACGGCCCTTAAAGGGGGTTCGGCCTATCAAGAGGGTGTAAAATAAAATACCAATGGACCACACGTCGGTCGCCTTTGAATAGTGACCATCCTGAATCACCTCGGGGGCCATGTAGGAGGGAGTGCCGCACAAAAGGGGAGAGTCTTTTTCTTCACCCACCATGCAGAACCCAAAGTCACCAATCTTTAAGCTGACCTTTCCCCTTGAGTCTGCATGCATAAAAATGTTGCCAGGCTTCAAGTCACGGTGGACAATTTGGTGGTCGTGAAGGTATTCAACTCCAAGAGCAATCTGGCGAATCATTCCACGGGCCAACTCTTCTCCGACCCCGTTTCGATGGGACCGAATGTAAGAGTCAAGGGTTTCGTGATTACAAAATTCAAGAACCATGCAAACCTCATCGTCCGTCTCAAAACAGTCAATAAATTGAACAATGTTTGGGTGCTTCAAAATACGGTGGAGTTTCATCTCACGAAGGAATTGGCGTTTCTTTGCTTCTGAGGACACATGATCTTTTGGAATTTTCTTCAAGGCAAAAACAATTCCCGAAGAAAGGTCTTCCACCTTATGGACCGTCGAGAAGCCACCCTTTCCAATTTGACCAAGGTCCCTCAACTCCCAATAGTTATCCCTCTGGTCGAGGAAGGATGAAGACATGCTTTGTTTATTCTTTTGGCATTATCTACAGGCATAGACGATCTAACGGTTTTAGTTCAACTCACAAACAGAAATCACTTTCAACTTTACAAATGCCAAAGCGCACCAAAGAAGGGAAAAAGTCATCCAACAAGACTGACCATCGAATTTTACGCTATAAGAGGGGAAAGACAACCTTTGAAGTGCTTTGCAACCAAAGGGGTGTCGAAGCCTTTCGAAAGCTTGGAGGGGCATCTGTCGATGACTCTTTTGACTGGAGGCCTCTCGTAGAATCGGAGACTATTTTTACAGACGTCGGAAGAGGCCACGTGGCCAATGCATCTGAACTTGACGGCATTTCGATACCCTTACTCTTTTCAAAGGGAACCATTGTCTACACCACAAAGGAACTTTCAGACTTTCGCGACGCCAAAAAGGCCCAAATCATTCATCACATTCACACCACCTACGTCAATCCAAAGAATGATAAGCCCTATTCGACGGCCATCATTGAAACGGTCTTAAGTGAGATTCGTTTGGTAGTGGATTCCTTTGCGCCTGCCATCACTCAGTTTGAAAAGGTGAGACGACGGATCAATGACAAGATTATTTTAAAGGCAGTCTAAAATAAAATGACCGATAGCGAATCAAAAGCATCTGAAATTCTGACTGACTTTGGCCCAAAGAAGGATGCCGGAGTCTTAGTGGTGGATCACCTTGTTGCCAACCTCAGGGATCGGATTGCGTCCTCAAAGTTGGTTGAGGGATCACCAAAGGCCATTCGAAAGGCTATGGAAGCCATGGAGGGTGAAGAGGGCACGTGGACTGGCCCCGAGAAGAAACAACTCGTCATGACGGCCCTCCAGGTTGCGTCGACGCATGAACCCGAAAAGTGGAAAGCGACCTTAGCCGTCGCCTCGGAGCAAATCAATGACTTGGCAAAGGCCGCAAAGGGCTTGACAAAGATTAATGGAAACATGACCCTTGATGAGGTAAAGGCAAAGGTGGACCTTTTGGTGTCTGCCTCCCATAGTCTCGGCGCAACTTGTGGATGTTGGCCAAGGAAAAAGACGGGTTCAAAGAAATAAATTAAATTTTGAAGCAAATCATTCATGGTATATCTATAAAAAAATGGATCCATCCAAAACAACCCCAACCTACACCGAAGATGCCCCTTGGGAAATCATTGGAAAGGTAGCCTGTCCCAACTGTGATGTGGTGAAGGAAGCTTTGGAGTCGGTGGGTATTAAGTATGTAGTCACCAAAACCTTTGACGCCGATGAAGAAGGGAAACCTGAAAGGGTAAAGGCCCTTGAGAAAGGCAATACAAAGTACTTTCCTGTCGTTTACGACTCGACTGGTAAACCTGTGGGATCAAAGGCCAATGTCTTACGGTTTGTTCGAAGTTATGAGGATAACTAAAATGTCCTTCTTGTAGAGGCAGGTGATGCAACTAACGACCGGAAATAAATTCGTTCCTTTGATTCTACAAAAATCTCATCCTTGTCTTAAAAGATGTTGTCCTTTCTCTCTGGTTTACTCACGACCTCTTGGAACCTCTTTTCCTACTTTATGATGGTCGCCTGGTACACATGGATGTGTGTTCCCTTTGTCGGCGGAGCCTACTTTGTCTACCGTTTCGCGTCCTTCTACTCGTCCACCTCTCTTGAAGGCTACCGCCACACAAAGATTGAGGGCGAAGTCGCCCGCCGATCGGTTCAGGCCGTCATGGAGATGGTGGACTGGTTGGCGTCCTGCCTTTCCACCCTTCAGATGGTCAAGTTGGCCAACACGATGATCCGCCTCCGCTTTGGAATTTCCCAGGTTCGCCAGGCTCCTCCTCCATCAGTCAATAGGACCAATGAAATTCAGGCCGCCATGGCCCAATCGATTCGATCTCTTGGAAACGTGATGGCTTCAAGCGGAAATGGAAGGCCAACGATTAAGCCTCCTTCCTTTGGTACAGTGCCAGCAACCTTTGGTACAGCGCCAGCAACCTTTGGTACAGCGCCAGCAACCTTTGGTACAGCGCCAGCAACCTTTGGTGCAATCACAAGAGATCCTTTGCCATCTTCTCCCCAATCATCACCATCAAATGAAGTAAAGACGAATGATTCTCACGTGGATTAAGCAAAGATAAGATGGCTTCATTTCCTAAAACTAAAAAATAAATGCGTCAACCTCTGAAAAATTTTGCTCTAGGGGCATAATAAATGTCTATCTGTTATTGGAACCAAAGGAAACGCCGTACCCCCGTGCTCGAAATTGAAAGGTTGCCAGCGAGTGCACCAAGGATGCATCAGATGGATTCTTCGTTTTCTCTGACGAATCTCCCGTGCTCCTCCGCTTCTCTGACGAATTCACGTCGTTCGCACCAGTCTCCGATCCGTGCAAAGGCCCCAAGACGTCTCCTTCCCCCTGAATACTACTCTGACTTTACTGATTCGGAGAGTGATTCCTCTTCCAGTGAAGAAGAACGAGTGAATTTGCGTCTTCGTCATCGGAGAAATGCTTGTGTGCTTCCCCCCTCGGTCATCCCCGCAAAGAAGAACGTCGATCGAGACTGGAGAGCCCACATGAACACTTGTGTTATTCCTTCTCTGACAAATATCCCGTGCTCCTCCTCCGATTCTCATTCTGACCAAAGTCTTTCCCCAGACCAGTTTCCATCCATTGAAGAAGTTTCTCCTCCCCCCTCTCCATCTCTTCTTTCGCCTTTGTCCCTTCCTTCTCTTGTGAGTAATAACGATTCTCTTTCCCGTCCACCTTCTGCCGAATCTGAACTCTCACCGTTTGATTCAAACGGAGGAGAACGGGAGTTTGATTCAAACGGAGGAGCACGGGAGTTTGATTCAAACGGAGGAGCACGGGAGTCCCCTTCACCTTTTTGTCTTCCCGCTCCGGCGAGTTCACCTTACTACTCAAGCGACTTTGATGATGAGAGTGAATACAGCAACGAGGAAGAAGATGATGAGGAGAACGAGAAGATGATTGAAGACGTAGAAGTGGATGTTCCTTCAAGTCCTCCTGTACGTTCTATTCCATCAATGCCAACAATCCCAAAGGAAACTTTGACTGTTGCTCAAATCTTGACTTCCTTAAGACGGAGTGAGGTACCTAAGATTATTGTCCATCAACCCGAAGACTTACCAGAGGTTGCTGAAGACTTACCAGAGGTTGCTGAAGACTTACCAGAGGTTGCTGAAGACTTACCAGAGGTTGCTGAAGACTTACCAGAGGTTGCTGAAGACTTACCAGAGGTT